>SDBT01002717.1_pt1 | contig 31051 bp, 32 predicted proteins | sample 2277101 | NCBI WGS metagenome assembly SDBT01 (sample SAMN10404973, study PRJNA504765) | marine sediment metagenome | isolation source: marine sediment core GS10_PC15, 103 cmbsf | place: Arctic Ocean: Southern Knipovich Ridge | collected 2010 | reverse complement strand
TCTTTTTTTTTTCTTAAATCTAATTTTATTTTTTTTTTTTTTTTTTCTTTTTTTTGGTTAAAATTTAAAATTATTTTTCTTTTTTTTTTTTTTTGATTAGAGGACGAATGTATTCTTTTACATCACTTATCCAAGGCTCAATAAAATCATCTAAACTTGGAGTCTTTGCCTTCCTTGTTTGCTTTAATGTAGTATAACCTATACTTAATAAAACTTTATCAGCTTTTATTTTTAATACTTTGTAATAATAAAAATTACCCTTATCTCCTGTAATTTCACTTTTAAATATACCTCCAACTTTAATATCAAGTTTACTAAGTTTTTTAAGTCTATCTATGCTTTCAAGTGTAGAATCAACTTCCTCTTGAAGAAGCTCTAAGTTTAATTTTAAATCTATCTTCATATCTCTTTAATTACTTTATCTAGTAAGTTATCAATTCTCTTTCTTTTTTTCCTTCTAATAATTGTCCGACTGTCGGAATATCTTCCATTCTACTAGCGTCATGGTCAACTGTGGTACTTACTACATGAGCCTTATTAATAGTTTTACCTGTCCATTTCCCATCACCATCTGAAATTCTAATTAATTGACCAGTAGCATCAATTATCTTTTCTGCTTGTTCTTTTGATAAAGTAATGCTTGGCCCAGATGTCATTGAAAATTTTATCATCATATCATTGTTGCTTTATATTTATTAGTTGATTTTGATTCTTTTTGATAGTAAATAATTAGTTGGCTTAATTTTTCTTTTAACTGATAAGGGGTAGTTATCACGGGGGCAAACTTTTCGCCTTGAATTCTAACCGCTGCCTGAATCATACTCTTCGTTTTTTCCAGCCCATATTTATCAACGAGGTAAATCATCGCTTGTCTCTGAGTTTTATTCCCATAAGAGATATTAGGGTTAATTTCTTCAAATTCTTTTATTAAAGGATTAATGTCATTGCGAGCTATGCTCGCTATTACTTTACTTTCCTTTACTTTACTTTCCTTTACTTTACTTTGTGGTTTTCCGACATCGGAAACCTTTTTGTCTTTAGGATTTCTACCTACGGAAACAGGTTTTTCGGGTACGGAAACTATCCTTTTATTATAAACATCACTTATATTATTTACAAAATTCTGACACCAAATTATTTTATTTTTCCATAATTTAGCATCTATGGCATTAAGTTTTGCGAGTAAATCTAATACCTCAAGTATTTCTTCCTCCGTAAACCAAGTTTTCGCACACAGAAACTCTAACTCTTCTAAACTATTAATATCAATAAAATGCCCATCGTGTCCTCCAATTTCTTCTAAAAGTTTAAACCAAAAAGCATATCCTTTAGCTTGATAACGCTGTTCAAGAATATATACTGTTTTCCCGTGCTTACAATTATGAGGGAAATAATCTACTGTTTGTTTTCTAGGTCTAGCCATAAATTTCTAAACAAAAAGCCCTTAACTGTTAGGTAACACCGTCAAGCGCAACACCACAATTAAGGGTTCTTTACTTATAAATTTATAGACGGTGTTTACCTGTTGCATATTTATAGTATATTAAAAAAGAAAAAAAGTCAAATTATCTGCTCTCTTCCTCTTTCATGTCCAAAGGCATAAAAGAAGAAGAGAATAAATAAGTTGGTCAGACTTAACTGTAGGTGAAGTTGGCTGCGATAGGAAGGGAGCTAAGCCTGACCAAGGGTCTAGTTTATTTTACTAGCTTTGATAGGCAAGTATACGAGCATGTTAAATAGCAAAGTGAATATTTAACAAATATATATAATTACCTACCCAAGTTAATAAAAAACCGTAATTCCTTTGGGCTTTGGGCTTGTCAGCTTCCCGTCAATAAAGACGACAAAACCCGCAGGAACTACGGTTCTTTTGACAAGCTACTGATATAATAATTTCAAAGAAACTACACTGCTTCTATAGTATCACGAAACCTTAAAAGGTGTCAATAGGATAACTCAAATATTCCTGCCCCAAAGATATAGTCGATAAACTTGACCTTTTAAAGAGGCAAGAGATTCAAACTATTTTGCAAATGTCTTACCGCCAAAATCTATTGCTTGACCAGTAGTAGCCCTTAAAATCCAATTAACAATGCCTAGAATTGTCATTTGAATTTCTGGTGGTATTACATAGCCTGTATAGGTTTGTATTACCATTACAGCAATAGCACATAGATTAAGCCAGAAAGTCTTGCTCAAATAAAATGCCTTTGTTTCCATATTTATTTAGTTAATTCTTTAATTAGACCTTTTAATTTGTTAATTGTTTCAGGATTGGCGTAGACACCACCACCTCCCAGGACGCAAGCTTGTTTTAACTTATCAAAATCATCTCTTGAAATACCTATAAATTCTCCACTTAATTCTTTAGCTCTTAATCCTGTATCTAAAATACTTTGAAACCATTTACTATCAGTAGTCCAAAATTCATACTTTAATTGGTAGTTATCTTCTATTGAATAAACTTCTCCACCAGGGATAATGATTACTCGCTTTTTTTTTAAGTATTCATATAGTTCTTTACCCTGTTTGAGTATTGCACTATTGGGGTCTTTTTGTCCTAAGTAATATCTTTTAGCAAATCCAAAAGGATAATTCCAATCTAATTGCTTAATAAAAGTTCCATTTTCCTTATAGGAATCATATACAATCCAATATTCTCCTTCTTTATATCCTATAATAGAAGTCCAGTGATTATCTCTAGCCCAACTAGGTTTATAATAAATATCCTGAGAGTTTTTAACCCAAGCGTATACTCCTACTCCTAAAGGGCTATACTCTAACATTCTTTTCATATTCTCATGGCTGAAATCCCAAATCCATTCATGTCCAAAATCAAACCTATCTAACCATTTCTGACCCTCTTTAATCAAGTTTTGAGTCATTGGTTTAGGAGAATAATATTTATAAGCAGAGGTTATAGTATCGTCAAATGGTAATAACGTATAAGGCAATAAACCGTACTTTCTGATGCTTTCAGCTACTGTGTGGGGTGAACCACCAAAACCTATCCTAATGTTGCTTAAAACGCCATTATATCGCTCTGAGTACTCCTCTGAGATGCCAAATTCCTTCTTCATATAGGTTTGAATAGGATTTTCTGTATTAAACATCGTGCAGCCAAAAGAATCAAAAATGTTATTCTTTTGTATTTCTCCGTCTGGGGTGTAATCCATCCATTGACCCCCAGGGTTTACCTTAGAGAAACCACCAAACTTAATTTCAAGCTCACCACCTAAATCCGAGTAATTTGTCTTACCTTCTCTTTGGTCTTTTTTAATTTGTCTTAAAACCTTCGATGGTTTAAAACCTTTATTTTTTTGTTTGAATAATCTTATAATCCAATTTATTATTACCATATTTTTTAAATTATTTATAAAGGGTGGTGGGGGAAAACGTTGGGTAGCGTGCAACATTTTATTTCCCCCACCTGGGGTACGACCTTGTCGGGGTCGAAAAAGAACTATTCTGGTAAAGCCCGCAGGGCTGCAGATATTGCTTTGTGTGTGGCTTCTTTGCCATACATCGCATTACAATAGTCTGTAAGTTGATTGACAATCTCTGCATTCTCATGGGTCTTAGTCTCCTCGTAATTGTAAATAGCCTGTTTCAGGTTATATAGGGCTATTCTCATATCTCGTCTCCTACTCATCTTCTTCCTCCTCGATTCTAAAATCACATCTTCCGTTGCCACTGTCATCAAGCTCTTCTGGTTCTTCGTCTGGTTCTTCATCTCCTAAGAGCATTACTGCTATTTCTTTTTCAGCTCTTTCGCCATCTCCGAAGATGAGGATTCTTTCGTTGATTAAATCAACCTGTTCATCCAATCTCTTGTGAATATTGAATAGAAAGTTTGAGAAATCAACGAATAATTGTGTTAGTCCATCGTTGAGTTGCGGAGTTTTTTTAGCAGCTCTATTGAGAACTACCAAGATTTTTTCAATAATCTTTTGCAACATCAAAGCGATGTCAAGGCTTTCTCTCAGTTTCTCCTTTGGCATTTTCAATCTCCTTATCCATTTTTCTAGCGACCAAGCCAACGACGCAACCAATCACGAAACACAGCAATTTGTTGCCTAACTCCTTGAGAAATCTTCTCATCTTTCCATCGCCTCCTTTCTTGTGCGATGATTACTAAAACAACTGCAACTATCCATGCAAAAACAAAGTAACTGAAATACTCACTAAATACTCTCATTCGTTTCACCTCCTGTCAAAGAACTGAATCCACCAATTGCCAATAAATTTTTCCTTGCTCGTTATAGTATATTCCTAGTAGCAATATACCTAAACCAACAAGCAACCAAGTGAGCCAATGCGTTTTATGGTGCGTGTCCATCTCATTTTAAAAAATCTGTAAACTTACCACCTATAAATCCAATAACTGCTGATATTCCTGTAGCTATTCCAACCACTTTAATCTTCCAAGATTTTAATTTAGCAATATCTTCTTTAATATGAGGTATCATACTAATACGTTCAAACATAAATAAATCTTTTTCATCTTTACTAAGTTTCTTATAATCACCGTATGTTTTAATTACTCCATTTGCCATATTTTATTTATTATTTAATTATTGTATTCTTGATGTTCCTGTTGATAATAAAATTGGGAGTAATCAATATTCTAAACATACACTTACTTGATGTAAACTGTTCCCATAAATCTACAAACACCTGATTTACATATAAAGTCTCCATCTGTAGCGTTGTCTGCTACGACTCCTGCTATATCTCCTATAATACAAAATCCATTACCAACTTCAACTGCTAAATCATTGTAACAAATTACTATTTTATTTTCGCTGATAAGAGCTATCCCCATACCCTCTTCTAATCCTCCTCCTATATTACCTGTATCAAAAGTTTCAGAACTACCAGCAGTAATAGTTGTGTCTGAAACACTATTTAAGAATGATTCCCCATCATTAGTACTATCTTGATTTTCAAATATAGTTACATATCTTGTTGTATCAACCTTAATTGTATTTACATTACGAGGCCCAGCAGTGCCAGTATGCATTTCAACTTCTGTCCCAAAAGTTATTGCTTCTTGATTATCTATTGTAAAAACTCTTGATTGCATAGTTAAGGTTGGACTCCCACCTTGGTCTACCCAAGCATAAGCTACTTTATCATCATCAATCGCAACACAATCTACTAATACATCATTAACTTGGTCTACTCCAAAAGCCTCTGGTGCAGTAAACCCATTAATAGTATTTCCTGTTGAAGTAGCTATTACTACCTTACCAATATCACTATCATCTTGGTCTTCATACATCATTGCAAAGGTTTGTTCATCTGCTGTTATTAAACAAGGTGAAGGCCATTTTGTATTACCAGATTCAAATTCAACCTTTGTTCCAAAAGAAATTATGCTACCAGAACTACCACTATTTACAGTTGCTATAATCCCATCTCCACCAGTAGCAGTTCCATTACCAACTACAAATGTATTATCAGCTAATTGGTCACACCATCTAGCACCTTGTACTGAAGCTTGTCCAAAAACTTCTCCCCAAATACTTGTTTGTATATCATTAACATTAGTATTAATAGTTGTTCCTGAAGTAGTAGCAACTTGAGCTGACATATCATTATTTGCATCTCGCCACATCACTACAAATTTATCAGTTTCAAGTTTTGCTACACAAACGAATTGTTCAGAATCAGTTGATTCAGTATTACTATCTATATTTGTAGGAGTGCCATAAGTTAAATTTGTTCCCGATACAGTAGCAGCAGTACATTCTAAATCATCACCACCCGCATCACCAATACAAACAACAAATTTATCTGTATCTAATACAGCAATAGAAACGTGAGTAGAATCTGATATAGTAAATTCTTCTCTTGTTCCATAAGTTACATCAACATCAGTATAAACTGGAAATTGGACTATTTGTAAAAAATCAGTAGGAAGATATTTACTTATATAAAATTTACCATTTCTAGCACTTAAAACTGTTCTAACTTTTTGACGATTTGTCAAAGTCTCACACATTTTAGGTTCGTCTGGATTATCACAAATTTCCTCTCTATAACTATCCCATACACTAGCTTGTTTTATGTAACTAAAATCTCCTAAACGAATTTTATCTGTAATTTCTAAATCAGTTTTTCTATCCCAGCCATCTATTACAAAATTGGTTTCAATTTCAAATTCAACTATTAGATTCTGAGCAGTTGCAGGGATAGTCCCCAAATCTTTTAAAGAATTAATCTTAATCAATTTCTCCCAAACTCTTTCCCCTAAATTCATTTTAAGGTCTATTCCCTTTCCAAATACCTCTTTATACTCCCAATTTGCCGATTTAAGCGATGTTTTGACATCTACTTTAGAAAGAGACAATCCATCAAAATACATTCGTGTAGGCTTAAAACTAATAAACTTATCATCTAATTTATATTGTAAAGGGCGTTCATCTGTAATGTTATCTTTTAACTCAGGCTGATAATTAGCAACACCAATTTTATAACCATTATTCTCTGGTGCAGTAACATATTGAGTTTCATCTACAACAATATCTGTTCTACCAAGTTCAGTTTGAACAGTACAACCTGCTACAAATAACAGTCCTAATAAAAATAAGTTTTTCATATTATAATGAGTCCCTACAATCAATAGTGCCACAATTCATTGCACCATTAGTTGTAGTACAAAAAGTTAAGCCACCAGTATTGTCATCATCTTCAAATACTAGACAAGCACCTTTAGTAGTATCAGAGTTACCAAATATAACTGTAGTAGTAGCTGTGTTAGCATCATCTCCTACGTTAAACTGTCCTGAAGTTGTAGCGTTACCACTTACAAATAAATCTCCTGACCCAAATATGTTACCATCATTTCCTGTACCAATGTTGAACCAACCTGTAGTAGAAGCATTATTTAAAACGAATAAATCATTAGTCACAGTAGCGTTATTTCCTATAAATAAATCTCCTGCTCCAATAAGAGCTGCAAAGGTTCCAATCACATCAGTTGTACCTACATTAAACCAGCCAGAGGAAGTGGCATTACCAGAAGAGTCTACTTGGAATTTATCACCAGAACCAACAGTGAATAATGATAGAGGTGAAGCGTCGCCAATACCTACGTTCTGAGAAGCGTCAATAAAAATAGCACTAGTGTTGTTAGTCTTAATGTTTAAGGGGTCATTTGAAACAGTCCCCATAACTCCACCAACAGAAGAAGCAAAAAGAAATATCTCAACATTATTTGTGCTGTCTCTAACTGATAAATTACTTGGGCCAGCTCTTGTTACTAATAAATCAGTTGCCGTTATATCAGACGCATCTGTTCCTGCTCCCACGTGCAACAATTCTTGAGGACTCGCCGTACCAATACCAACTCTTCCATTACTTACAATTAAACTTTCAGTAATAGTGGCATTTGCTCCGACAAATAAATCCCCAGAATTTAACAATTCTGACACACCATTCACAGCACCGATATTCAACCATCCTGTTGTAGTGGCATTACTTGGGAATACTAAGCCAATAGAAGTGGTTGGAGTTAAATCTCCATTACTTACTTTCCAGTCATTAATGCCTCCACCACCACCAGCTCCACAAGCTGAACCAGTAGTAGTAAGAAGACCACCAGTTCCAGCCTGAACACATTCACCCGAAGTTAATGTTCCTACTGCTAATGAATTAGTAATAGTAGCATCAGAACCTATATATAAATCACCTTGAGAAAACAATCCTCCTGTAGTAGAAGCATAACCTCCTGCAAAGATAGTATCAGTAGTAGTAACAGAATTAGCATTTAACCCACCACTAAGAAATAACCCTGTACCAGTAGCATTAATAAATTCCATACCTAACCATTTTCTAGTAGTAGAACCTAAATAATAAGTAGAATCTGCTTCTGGGGTTATGTGTTGTAAGACGTTCCCCCTATTTGTAGGAGCTCCGAATGTAGGAACTTCAAGATTATCTGCGGTTATTCCTAACCCAGCCAATACTGCTAAAATTAATGTTATTAGTTTTTCCATAATATTTTACTTAGCGAGTATATACCACATGCAAAGTTTGTGATTCTTGTGGTGCTCCAAAGTTATCTAAAGTTAAAGTTATTACTTTTCCACTAAAAGTATAATCAATAGTTTTCCTGTAAGTAATTGGAAATTGTGTACCTGATAAAATCATAATATCTTTGATTACATTTTTGACTGTAAATGTTACATTTGAACCATCACATTGACTAGATAAATCTTCTGATTCTACTAAACTACCACCACCAAGACCTTTAGCACCTAATTCTCTATCTGGTTTTATCTTAATCCATTGTCCCCAAGTTCCATCTGGTTTTTCAAATCTTATAAAGCCATTTTTAACTTGGTGTTTAGGGGGTTTACCTGATTCTCCATCTTCACCATCTTTTCCCTTATTTCCTTCTAAACCACGTTCTCCACGCCCTCCCTGAGCTCCTGAGAGCCCTTTAGAGCCATTCTTACCTTCTTTGCCAGGTATTCCTTGCTTACCAAGAATAGAGTCTCCTTTATCGCCTTTTTCTCCTTTATCTCCTCTTTTATCTCCTCTTTTAACATTCTTTGTTAGATTATCTATCTTTTCTTTAATAATCTTATCAGTATCTGAAATAAGTTTAGACTTTAAAACTTCCCATAAATCATTAACAAATCTTTTAACTGATTCTTCTACAAGATTAATTAAGCTTTTTTCTTGAGTAAGTTTTATATTTTCTATTTTTTCCAGTACTTCAAGATTAGGGTTATCTTCTAAAGCCCGTTGTCGTTTTCTCTTTTTTATAATATCATCTAAAGACATATTGACAGATTTTTTTCTTTATGGTATGTATTGTTTATATGAAAAGTCTATTAGTAATCAGTTTTATTATTTTCCTTTTTTGGTTTTACAATTTTTTAGAAGAAAAATATGGAATATTAGCTGGAAAAATTTATACTTTCTCTTTTATTTTTCTTCTTACATTTAGTTGGTTTATAGTTTTGGTAAACTCGGTAAACTAGGAAGTTTAGGTATACTTAGTTTCTTTTCTTTTTCTCCTAGTTGTTTAATCCCAAAAGTCTTTAAGGCAGAAAAATATAAATCTTCTATTCCACTTCTAAACCTAAGTTGTCTTGGTTCTTCACCACCTATATAACTTAATAATTGTTGTCCAGTAAATAATACTTGGTCTAAATTTTGTAAAGCAGGATTTTCCTGTATCATTCTAGCTATTTCTTCTGGAGCGTTTAATAGTAAATTCCAAAGTTCTGTTCCAGCTTCAGCAATCTTTTTTCCTGTTTTCCAACCAGCTTTTCCTGCTTCATAAGCTAAGTAAGTACCTGTTACAAATGTTACCATCATTTTTAATAATCTTCTTCCGTTCTGTCCATTAAAATTGCTTACCGCCCATTCTTTCTTAGCACCTTTTAATACTCTTCTTACTAAAAATCCATTAGTAATTTTCCATCTACCAAATTGAATAATAGACCTACCCATTACAGTTTGTGCAAACAAAGGACTATCTACTTTACTATAAACTCCTTGTGTAATAGCAACGTCATCTAATATCTGTCTAAACCTAGCTGTTGATAATGTTCCTGCTTTCCATTCAGCTACTGTCATTTCTCCTAATAAGTAAGAACCTCTAATCTCATATTCAGCAAGTTCCATAGCACCATACATTGTATGATTAATTAATTTCTTACTTTTATCTATAAAACTAGCTCTAGCTATATCTACATAAGAACCATCCAATATACCTGAATCAGCAATAATCTTTTGTGCTTTAAATGGTCTTGTTAATAAACGATTTTTACCCAAAGCATATTTATTAAAAGGTTGGAATACAAAACTATTAGCTTCACCACCAACAAGATTTTTAACACCTGATACTATATTTAAAGCAAGCAATCTAATATAACCAAAGTCTACTAATATATCTCCACCTTTAGCTAACCATCCCATTTTACCATTTCTAAAGTTACTATCCAATCCTCTTCCTTTAAGATTCTTCATAAAGTTCTTCATCCAAATAGCTGACTTAGGCTGAAGTAATAATTGAAATGCTACTTGTCCTTCTGGTAATACTTTATCAAGGGCTTTTTTATTTTCTAATATAGCAGAGTACTCACTAATGATTTTTCTAATATTAGTTGATGGGTCAATTATACCTTTTCTTTCAAGTGCAAATCTAAAGAATTTCTTAGTACCTATAATCTGGTCAAGATTAAGTAATATATCAATAGGTAAATCACCTTCTTTAGTTCTAAAACTATCAATAGTTTGTCGTAAACTAAACTTATGTTTTTCCAGTCTTTCTAAGAAGTCTTGTGCTGTATGAGTAATATAGTTCTTTCTATAGTTCTCTAGAGCTAAATCTTCTCTTGCTTGCTTAAAGTAACTATTTAACCAATCTACTGTTTCTTGTTCTTGAGAAGTAATTTTAATGTCTTCTCCACTTATTTTTTTAAACACTCTATCTCCTACTTGTCTTTTATTTACTCCTTCTGGTCTAGTCTTTTCAGCATTAGTCATTAATCTATCTATTGACCTTTCAGTTTGTTCTCCTCTCTTAACAGCACTTCTTATTTCAAAGTCAGCCTTATCAACAACTCTCCTAATAACAGCACTAGATTCTTTTATATCTACTGTAGGTGCTATTTCATTAGCCAATCTTTTTGTAAAGAACCCATTAAATACTTCTTCTCTTTCTTTGAATACCTGTTGAAACTCTCTTTTAGTTACAAGTCTTGGTGGTTTATCAAAAGTTGTTAGTAAATCTTTTGCACCTTCTAATTGTTTCTCAGTCAAAAACCTATCTCCTGGTTGAAGTTTTTTAGTTTCTATTAATAATTTTTCAAGTTGTATCTTAGTAGCATTTTTAAACTCTGCAATACCAGCTTCCTCCTTTAATCTAAATAATGTTGAAGAATTTATATCCTTAGTATGACGTTGAAAACCAATCTTTTGCCTTAATTGTGCTCTTTCTTTTTCTAATCCTCTTGTTATACCTTTACTAATATCTAACTTTATTTCTTTTAAAAATTCTTTCTGTGTTCTTACTTCCTTTGCTATACCTTCCTGAATATCTGTTTTAATACTTTTAAGAAATTCCTTTTCTGCTTTTTCTATCCTTAATTCTGCAATAACCCTAGCCTTAGTAGTGCTTGGTCTTATAACAGTAGGAAGTTTAGGTTTAATCACTTTACTAACTTTTCCTACTACTCCACTTGGGGTGATAGAACCTAAAGCTAAGTTTAAATTAACCTCTAACTGTGCATCTCTTTTTTGTTCATCAGTCACACCTGGTACATCTCCAAAAGCAATCTGTCTATTAATTCTTTCTTCCTCTCCTGCTTGTTTAAAACCTGCTATAATCCCACCAAATAATGTAGGTGCTTCTGATACTACAATAGCATCAGGTTTCAAAAATATATTCTTCTTAATTGTTTCTTGTACTTCAGGACTAAGTTTATCAAAATCTATTGGCCCTAATCCTAATTGTAAGAGGTGGTCTTTAGTTGGTCTTGGTAAACTAATTTTAAATGTTTGTTGTTGTCCTATACCAAAGAACTTTTTAATATTATTTTCTAATCTGATTATGTCTTTAGTATTGTAACCAAACGGTGTAAGTTTAATTAAATTGTTAAGTAATCTCTTACCATCAGCCTTAACATCAAATTTACTAGCTTCTTTAAAAAAATCAAATCCTTTAAGTTTAACTATAGCTTCTTCTCTACTTATCTTTCCTGCTTTAACTTGATTAATAAGTTTCTTTTCTACTACTACTCTTCCACCTTGTCTTTGTTCTTCGGTAAAGTCTGATACTTTAAATTTCTTACCAAACAATCTCTTTAACTTTTCTACAAAAGTAGTATCAGTTTTTAAAGCTTCTAAATTTCGTGGGTCTCTAGTACCTCCTAAAGCAACAGAAACAATATGATTAACTTCAGCCAAAGTATCTTGAAATGAACCACCTCTAATTGCTCTTTTCTGTTTAGTAGATATATTTCTAGCTGTAGGACTTACTCCGTGTCTTAAAAATACTCCTCCTCCTAAATGTTCTGGAAAGGCAAATAAATTAAATGGTTGTTTAAGTACTGGTTTAAAAATTGGTTGTTCTTCTCTACCTATAAAAAGAGATGGCAGTTTACCGCTTGGTTGAACCTGCGTTTGTGTCTGAGTTTTAAGTTGTGAAAACAAAGACTGTAATGCCATACTATTGGTTAAAAATTCTTCTTATATTTTCTTTTGATTCCTTATCACCAAAACCTGATTCTTTAAATTTATCTACTATAAAATCAACACTAAATCCAGCATTTTTAAACTCCAATACTCTCTTTTCAAAATCTGATTGTCCTTCACCCATTGTTTTCTTACCAAGTAAGTCCTGTGCAGTTGGGTCATTAGGATTTAACACTTTCTTAGCTGGAAAAGTTTTATTAAAGAAATCGGTTAAATGTGGAGCATTTTGTGCAATATGAACTTTAAGTTGTCTATATTTAGCAGTATCTACAAATCCATCAGAACCAGTAATAGCAACTATATCTTGTCTTATAGTTAAAGTATCTGGTAATTCTTGAGCAATATCAGACTCAGGAAATTGTGTTCTTACTCCCTGTCTTTGAAGTTTAGCTTGCATTACTTTTTCTCTAAACTTTTCTTTTTGAGTTCCTTTAGGTACATTGTTTATTCTAAATTGATTACCTTCATCATCTACTCCTGCCTCTACCCAATTAGTCCATTGTTGAATTTGTGGGTCAAGTATTTCTTGTTGAGTAAACTTTTCAGTAATTTCAACTGTAGTATCACTAGGTGGCCTACTTAGTCGTCCTGTCTTACCTTGTACTAATTCAGCTTCAAATTTACCAGTATCAGAGTTAAGTGTTAGTTGGTACAAGTTACCTCCTACAGTTCTAAGCTCTGGGGCTTCTGCTTTAGCTATTTCTTTTGCATTAGTAACAGCAGCCGCATATTCAAATTCATTAGTAATACCCATATCTTTTAAAACATCAGGAAAGTTTTGTTGTGCGAATACAAAAGCTTTTTGACTTGGACTAGCATTAGCTAATACATCTTGATTCTCAATTAAAGAAGTAAATTTCTTAATTTCACCAGGAGTTACATTAATGCCAGCTATTGTTAGTTGTGTAAGAATATCAATAGGGTCTGTTATACCTTCTTGAATAAGTCCTAACACTCCAAACCTTATATTACTATCTCTAATTTGAGTATCAATCTTCTCTTGTTCCTCAGCTAATTTCTCATTAACTGCCAATAAGGCTTCATTGTAATTATTAATCTCATCAGCTTTATTCTGTCTTAGAAGTTGTATAGCATTTATCTGATTATTAAATTCTGTAATCTCATCATTCTTAAATGCTCTTCTTGCAGCAGAAATAGCTGCTGATTCAGCAGTATTTATAGATGTTATTCTTGAAGCTGCTTGAGTAAGTTCTTCTCCTTCAATTCCTGCTTGAATATCTCCTGCAAATTGAGTAGTACCTCTTCTGAAACCCCTACTTTGTAATGCTCTTTGACGAGAAGCATTTATCTTATTCATCTTGTTTCTCATCTCAGCAAACTGAGCTCTAATAGTTCTAGCTTGAGCTTGGAAATCTGGGTCTTGGTCTATATCAAAATTGGTAAACTCATTAACTAATCCTTCTAGCTGTTCATCAATAACTGCTAAGTCTTCATCTAATATATTACCATTATCATCTGTTCTAGCGGCTAATGGTTGATTAATCGTTAAACCTCGTTTTCGTGCTTCTGCTATTGCCTCTGCCATTTCTTCATCTGTAATACCCTGTATAGCTTGTTGTTCAGGAGAAACTGGAGTAAAGACTTGACCATTAGCACTAGTAGAACCGAAGCCACCTAAATTAATTTCTTGAGTTTGAATACCAGCTTCTGCTTTAGCTTCTTCAGTCAAAACAAAACTACCGTCTGGTAATTGTTCAAAATCACTTGGTTGGTCTGATTCTAAAACTTCCTGTTGAGTAAACGTATCACCTCTTTTAGTTGGAGGTGGTGTAATATCTTTAGGAGCTTCATCTTTTTTTCCTTCTTCTTGATTAAAGAATTGGTTATCTTCTGGTGATGGTGGTTCAGGCGGTTCAGCACCAGGAGCAGTTTCAGGAGAAATTTCATTCAAAAACTTTTCATTATCCTGTATTTCCCTTTCACCATCATCACTACTAATCAAAGTAGTAGGAGAAGTTACCGCAGGAGTAGCTTCAGTAAATAGATTGGGTTCAACTAATCCTCCTGTATTTTTAGGGTCAAATAAATTTTCTTCAGCCATATTTTTTTAGATTAGAATTTATTTACAAATTCGAAAGGCCATCTTGTACCATTAGCAGTTATAAAGCCTGTACCACCTGGAGAACCATCACCTTCTACTCTAAACTGTACTGGAATCCCTGTAGTAATATCAGGTAGATTAGATGTCATAGTTGCACGAATAATGTCATTGATAAAGAAGTTTATCTCTCCATCATGTCTTTGGATTGTGTACTTATTAAGATTGGTTATCGTTGCAAAGCCTGCTAGATTTGTTGACGTTGCCTGAGTTGCACCATCTGACACTGAAGCCTCTAATATACCGCTAGAGCTATAAACAACGAAGTGAGCATGGTCTACACCATCTGCTCCACCAGACCTATCAAAGTTAGTAACACCTACACCAAAGTTAAGAGTAATGTCAGCGAAAGGTGCTAAGTCTACATAGGTAGTGAATGTCCAGTCTTTAGTAGTATCAAAATTACAACTTGATAGAGTTGCGGTGTCAGCATTAGCTGCACCTGTAATAGAGAAATCATCAGAGTTTGCGGTAGCTGCACCTGTTCCATTGGTAGTTAACTCTACACCATCGTTATAACGACAAAAGGTAAATCCTCCTAACATCTGCTCAACCACTGCATTGTATCCATAGGCAAGTGTTGTGCTAGGAGTACCATCAAGTAATCTATTAAATGTAGAAGTAGAATTGAAGATAGTTTCAACATTATTAAAGGTAAATAGATTACCAGTAGTAGTGGCATTACCATCAAGGAAAAAGCCACCAATAATAGTTAATCCAGTTGAAGTTGGAGTTGCATCAAACACAGAAGTACCTACTATTAAGTGTTCGGTAATAGTAGCATTAGCAAATAGTTGTGAACCAGTCCAAGTAAAACTTTCAGTAAGGTCTAAGAATAACTGTGATAAGTACCCATCATTTTCTGTAACTGCTACAAACAATCCTTGTCTATCTGCTGCTGGAGTTGATGTAGCATATTTACTTTGGATAACATGAGGGAAGTCCGCACTCCAAGGAGTTGAACTAGCCATTTCTATTTGAGTTGCAAGTTCACTAATACCACCAGTTGATTCAGAAGAAGTAGCTGCACCCTGATTAACTAAAGTATCAACATATCTTTTTGTACAAAAATCTTCATTATCTGAACAAAGAGTACTATCTGTATATTTAGGATAAGTGCTAAAAGTCCAAGCTCCTGAAATTGTTTCTGTATTCTCTTTAGAAGCATATTCTCTAAATAATTGTGGTGGGTCAGAGAAGATTACTTGAGTTCCACCTCCATGAGTAAACCGAAGGGAAGTTGAAGCTGTGTAAGGAGTGATAGGAGACATTCCCCTACTACAACCAGATAAAGTAGCATCTCCTCCACTATTTTGAGTAACAGTAGTACAAGCAGCAATTTCTTGTTTCTTTTTGTTTCCTGGTTCTAAGGTAACATAAAAAGTATCAGAAAAATCACTATCAACTAATTTCTGTCCTGTTTGAGGAAGTGTTAAAGTTTTTAAAGTAATAGAACTAGCAGAACTAGATACACCAGAACCTGCTAAATTATAAGTAGAACCTGCTATAGGAAGGTTTGCTCCAAAAATAGAATTATCTTCTTCAGCTGGAGTAGGTATTAAATAAACGAGTGAAGATGCAAGTGCAACTATGCAAATTGCTGATACTGAGATGATTGTGATTATATTTTTAATCATATTATTTCTTAATATTTATAGGCTTTCTTGGACTTAATGTAGCTGAAGCTCCATGAGCAATTATACTCCAAAATTTATCTACATCATTTGTACTAAATTGTGCTTGCAACTCGAAAAAATCTTCACGAGCTATTTCGAATATAACCCTGAATTTTCTAGCATCTTCAGGAGGAAATAATAACCCTCCTAATGGATTAATTCCTAAAGATTGTTGAGCAAGTGAATTAATACCTATTGAACCTTCTAATATATCTTCATCACTTCCATCAATGATTTCTTCTATTTGTTGAGTAACACCATCAAAGTCATAATTAAGTCCCAAAGTTAATTCGTCAACAGCTGGGGTAATTTCTCCTTCTACATAATATTCATCAAAATTCTTTAACTTACCTCGTTGTTTATAATTGTTATAAGCAAATATTGCCTTAGCATTTATAGCAAGTTTATCAGCAACATCCATTCCAGCATATTGTCCATCAGATTGACCATCAAACATTAAATAAGTTTCAGGCACGCTGTTACTATGAATATGTAATTTATCTCCATTTGAAAGGTCATTACCTTCTCCACTATCTATAACTGACATAGCACCTACTGGTAATATTTGTGGAGGATTCCAATATCTCTTTAATTTTCCATCAGCATCTTGTACGAAATTAAGCATATATAATCTTGAATTTGCTGGAGAACTGAAGAATAGAATATTCTTAAACCAGAATCCTTGGGCATTTGTCCAATCTTCTGCATCAAAATCAGGTTTGATTGGGTTTGAAAAGGTCTTTGGATTTATTCCAGTAAGGTTATCTGTATCTTGGATAGCCCTTAAAGTAGTTTCGTTTGTTAGATAAAAGATTGAATCTCCTATTGGCACAATACATTCTTGATTCAAAGCTCCTTGGTCTACACCTAAGTTAAGTTGTTCTATATCTAAAGTTTCAGTAATAGTTCCTGCAACATCTAATTGTTTAAATACTGTTTTAAAAATCGTTGACCTACCTGAAAAAGTAAGCATTTTATTACCCAAAGGCATAAATCCTCTAGTAGTATCTGTTAAGGTCAATAAAGCTCCTTCTCCTGATAATCGAGGACTACTAGATGTAAAATCTGTATAATCACTATCTTTAGATACAAATACTTCTTCTGAATCATCTGAACCTACATATATTTGATTGTTAAGTTGACCAATAGTATGATTATTTCTGTCTGCTTCTGGTGTATTAGTATCTGTTACTACTTTTTGAATAGCAATACTATTATCTGCCTCTCCCGTAGGGTCTGGTGTTACTCCTGTTAAGGTAGTAGTGGTTGAACCTCCTGTATATGTATATTCAGTTCCATTAATAATTACTATCTTGTTCCCACCTGTATAAAATCTAGATTGAGCCCAAGTGTCTGTCCCATTTTTAGTTATACTATTACTTGTAGTGCTGGCTATTGTAGTTATTGCACCATTCCAACGATAAAGATTATCATCTCCATTAACCATTATCATAAAGTCAAGGTTCTCTGTAGTATCGTATATTTTTGCTTCTCTAAGTTTAGCAGTAGTAGACCAACCATCTCGTACTCTAGTCCAAGCATTAACTTCTACTCCATCAACTGTGCCTAGATAAACTTCTAATTCATCATCATAGAATCTCCAATAAATCTTAGTACCAGTAGAAGTTTCCCAAGGTTCTTTATTCGCATTTCTAATCCCTTTTAAAGCAGTATTAGCTGCACCTAGTCTTGTATACCCTGTTCTAATGCTTGTCTTCTTTTGAAAATCAATTAAAACATTCTGTGAACCTTCAACTAATAATCTAAAATCAATATTAGATTCTTCAGGTGCAGTAACGTACCCAAGAGTTTCCTCAGCTAAAATAAATCTTCTATCTGGCATAAATTTTTATCTACTAAATCTTCCTGAATTTCCGAACCTACCTCTATCTGGTTTACTTCCATAAAATCCTATTGCTTTTTTAGATTGGGTTGGATATTCAGCTCTATATTTACCATAAAGTCCCATTCTTCCTGACCTATCAGTAGAGCCTGGGTCTCCATTTAACATTCTTCTAGCATAATCCATATCAAAATTACTATCAGCTCCTTCAATCTGGTGTGCTGCTTGTATCAAGTTTTCTAAATGCCATATCTCTAAAGCATCACTATCTAACACAACTGTATCATCATCTGAAGTTGTTCTTGTAATGAAAGTTCCTGAAGTATTCTTTAAAAGAAATTTAGAATAATATTTAATGTCAAAGTTCCTACCAATACTAAATACTATCTGATCTACTCTAATATCAGTAATAGCACTTGTACTAACAAAAGTAATTACAGCTGAATCTATTTTAGTTGCATCAACTGTTCCTGTCTCTGTTGCTGTACTCCAAGGTACTTTAATTTCATTCCAACCTACTCTAAAGGCTGTACCATCTGCTTGTGTTGTCTGTGCTACTCCTGTCCAATAATTAGTAGTACCCTGGTCATTACCCCAAATAAGAGTACAACTTGTAAGTTTAGCTAATTCTGTTGCATCTTTAATATAAAAAGAAAGAAAAGCATCTGCTATCTCATCTTCATTAGTCATATCAATCTGAGACATATCATCATTATTTATCCCATCTCCACTAGCTGCTTGGTCAAATCTAATAGAACCTGCTCCTGTTTTCTTAGTAATTGTATCTAAGACTACATTAGTTGAAGTACCACTAGCATCCCAAGTACCATTAGCAGTTAAGCTATCCATTGTATTCAAGACTTTACCTTGTCTGCTTCGCCAGTTAATTCTAATAATCTTAGAACCTTCGCTTCCTTCTATAGTAAGTGTCTTATTAGCTAAAGCCTTTCTAAGGTCAAATCTTTCTAAAGCTCGTCTACCAGCTGAATCTAAAGACTGCCTATCATCTTGAGGGATAAGGTCTATTAAACTCTTATAATCTGAAGGTAGAGAATAATTATAAACATCATCATGTACTGTATTACTTAATGGAACATTTCTAATAGTATTAATCGGGTCTATCTTAGTAAGCATTATATTAGCACTACGCTCAAATAATGCCTCAATATTACGAACACGTTTCAAAGACCCACCATGAAGCATGGCAGATAAATGTTCTTTTGTCTGTGTTATTGTCTCAGACATTTTTTAGTCGTTACTTAATTAATCACTATAACTTTTTGCAGTAATCTCAGCGTAAACTTCAGTTTGTGAAAGTTCTTGAGCTGACATCTTCAGTTGATATGTTCCAGCATTACATACAGGTACATCATCAGTTCCGTCATAGTTACTATTACAAATTGGGAATACACCTTCAAATTGACCTGCACTTGGTAAAGCCCATTGATTTGTAGTTGAGGCACTATTCCAAGTAATTAAACCCCCAGATGAAGCAGCAGCATGATAATTATAAAAGACTAAAGATGAGGTTGCTCTTTCTCCTCCATTAGGATTAACCGCTAAATCCCAAGCAAGGACTGAACCTGTTGAAGTTGAACGAGCTGAAATAAATATATCAACTTTATCTACTTCTGCTCCTAAAGTGAAATAATCTGTAGAAGTAGGAGTAGTAGTTGCCATAAATTCAGTATTAAATTCAGTTATAGATGTAGAAGTTGGTGCAACTCCAATAATTGTAATTGGAGTTCTTGAAGCAAATCTACTCCCAAAAGTATCATCAGCTACTTTCTCAACTTGTGGTCTAACATAATCAACAACTAAAAGTGAAACAACAATAACTACGACCAGAAATATTGCCTTTCCTAAAGTGTCTCGAATTTTCTTCATAAGTTTATGAATTAATTATTAGCTAATTACTAGGGACAATTTCTTATCCCTAGAATCAAATAACAATTATTAATTGACGTATTCAAGAAATAAAGCCCAAACATCTGTACTTGTAGAACGAACAAATTTTATTTCTGCAAGACCATACGCACCAACAGTAAAGTCAGCACTGGTTGACGCAGTTTTTAAGTCAATACCTGTTCCAGCTGCAACTGTAATATCGTTGTTAATTGGCATTAATAGCCAATTCATACTATCTCCAATATTAGGAATCATAGTAGTCATAGTAGAAGAAGCTGGTAGAGTATAAGTCATTGTTCCACCTGTAAAACTTCCTTCTAGACCGCTATAATTCAGAATATGAAATTCAGACAAAGTAGCAGAAGTCTCAGCAGTAGTTGTTGAGAAAAATCCTCCACCTTGAGTAAATCGTTTTACTGAAGTTGTTGCTGTTGAAGTATCTCCACCAGTAGCTGTTAAATCAGTACCTACAGTAACAGCAGCAGTCGAGAAAAGAGTTGTTCCTCTAATCTGACCTGCGGATGGTGAAGTGCTATCTGCACTAACTCCATTAGGGAATCGAGTACCAGATACACCAAACATTACTCCTAAGTCAGGTACTTCCATACTTCCGAATAGTTTATTTGATAGTTTTTCCGCTACATTATCCCAGAAACCTATTTGAGTTCCTTGAGCTAATGAAACTGAGGCAACTACGCCTAAGATAAGTACTAGAGACACGACAACTACCATATTGCGTGCCATATCTCCAAACTTTCCTGATTTTTTCTTTTTATCCATAGTAGTTATAGTAATTTATTATGTCTTAAGCAGTACCATTTGAACCTACATATCCAGTCCAAGTTTCAGGGAATGTAGTTTCGTGGAACTTTGATAAGTGACGATAAGTGTCATTATCTGAAGTTCCAGGGGGTAGTAATTCTGTGTTCAAACCATAAAATGACTTCCTCATCATTTGATGATTTCGACCAATAATATGGTATGAAGTGTTAGCATTTGAGTTACTATTATACTTAGAATTTAAGTAAATAGATGCTTTAATTTTTACTAGGCCATAATCTGTTTCGAAGATGTTTAGATTATTTTCAGCACTATTAGCATGTAATTGAGAGTTCATTACTTCTTTTACAGTCTTATATAATGTGAAAGGTACTAAAATACCTTCAAAGTCGTGAGACCCTGGGTCTCCATCTTGACCTTCTTGTTGAGCCAAAGCATTAGTAACTGTCCAAAGATTATCTGGAGTTAATGAGCCTGTCTCAAGATTATCAACTGTGAATCCTTTTAAGGAAGTATGACTGGCTGAAGCCAATGAACTTCCATCTGGAGTTGTGTTGATAGAACCATCAAAAGCATCTCCATAGCTTTCTAAGATTCCTACTCTGTCTCGTGTAACACGAGCTCTATCACCTACCTGGAATCCAATTTTGTCTCTCTTGCCAACCATGTCAGCTCGAAAAGCCTCATCGGAGATAGGGATTTTCTTTGTGTATTTTTGGGACAATTTGGTCTTTTGATTACCAATGAATGTGTCCTCGGATAGAATTTCCTCTTGTTCTGCTGTCTTATTGAACTCACCTACATTAGAATCTTCATCCCAGATGATACCAACACCTACTGTTGGTCCCTGTTTGAAGAAGAAACTATCTAATGCACTAAGATAAGATGGCACTTGTTCACGAGTAAATTCCTCCCAAGCCACTTCGTCAATACTTGTTAAGCTGTTTTGTTACTACACACTTGAGTAAATTGATTACCTTTAAATATAAAGGTTTTACGATGACATTTTACACAAAGAGTTCTTCCGTTTGAAGTATCCCACAATTCTTTGCAATCTAATGCTTGTTCGTAAGAGGTTATTTTTTTAGTTTCCATTATTTTACTAAACATAACTGGATAATGGTCAACATTCAAATCACCACCTCTTTTACTACATATCTGACAAGTCCAGTTATCTCTTTGATAACATTCTTTTACCCATTCCTTATATTTCTTACAAGTTCTAACTTTATTTACTAATGAAGAAATTCCACCTTTCCATCTAGGATTTTTTTCACCTGTCCAAATTCCAGTTAATCCTTTATTCCAAGGTATTCTACCATTTCGTATACCAATTCTTCTAACTTCTATACCAGCTATTTTAAATAATCGTTGCAAATTATCTTTATGCTTTCCGTGTTTTTCTCCAATCTCTTTAAAAGTCATTCCAGAATTATATTCTATTATAAATGTATCTAACATTCCCCATAATTCTGACCTTCTCTTTCCAGTATTCATACTTTTTACTTGGCAAGAACGAGAACAATAAATACGTTTACGATATTTATCTATGACTTCTTTATTACATCTTTTGCAATGGTATTCATCTTTCATATAAGCTAATGATACCATAATGTAGTAATCTACTCAAGTTTTCAATGTGCGGGTAAGTCATCTCTGCTTACCTCTGCGACTTCTATTTTAGTTATATCGCAGACCAGACTATCGCTTCACCCATTTCTGGGGCTATCTCGCTTAGTCGTTCAGGCTGCACAGCTTTCGCTTGCTTGCCCCCTGTCGCCCACTTCTGGGCTTCCAAGTCAATTAGAGATAGTTTTAATCATCCGTATTACTACGGAGTGCAGCCTTATTCAACCGCATCGGGTGATAACTCACCTGTATGTCCACCAGTGTAATTAGCCATATCTGTATTTGATTAATTAATTAAGTTGTTATATCATTTGCGATTCGGTAGAATCGTGGGTCTACAATAACCTTTAATGTTCCTGAGCCAACATCACCTGCTACAATCTGAAATGCTGCAGTGTCTACAGCTGCAGTGTCTTTAATAGTATAAAGTTCACCACCATCTGCTGCACCTGAAGCATTGTAATCAATCAAGACTGCATCTTGAATGATAGCTAACAATTCAGCTGCTGTATCAATGTTTCCAGCTGTTTCTGCTTTACCTTCAATTTGTCCTATATAACCTACGGGACAAGCACAATTAACAGTTTGTGCTACAAGAGTTCCAGTTCGTTTTGGTTCTGCATCTTCTAAAGCAACACCACCAAAATTATCAGTTCCAATTACACCAATATCAGTAGCAGCAAGAGTGAAAACATTTGCTGATGCAGCTCCAGTTGAAAAACTAGCACTTGCTTGAATCAAAGGTTCACCTGCTTCAAATCTTGTAGCTGAAGCTGCAACTCTTCTAGGTAATGTGGCTTGAGGGCCAATTACATTTAAGTCTGCTTTTGCCATATTTCTTTGAATTAATAATTAAGCGATAGTATTAGCAATTCTATAAGCCCTTGGGTCAATAATTACATCAAGTGTGCCTTTTCCTGTGTCTCCTTCTATGATTTGGAAAGCTCCAGTATCAGCACCTGTGTCTAGAACACTATTGATTGTATAGAGTTCACCTCCATCAATAGCTCCAGTTGCATTATAGTTAATATCTGTAAGGTCTTGAATAATTGCTAATAATTCAGCAGCAGTATCTATATCTGCTACTGTTGTTACTTTACCTCTAATACGACCTAAGTAGCCCACAGGACAAGCACAATTTACTGTCTGAGCTGTTAAAGTAGAGGTTGAATTTTTTGGTTCTGCATTTTCGAGAGCGATTCCACCAAAGTTGTCAGTGCCTATAACAAGTAAATCTATTGCAGCTAAAGTAAATGTATTTACACTAGCTACTCCACTTGATAAAGTAACACTATCTTGTATTATTGGTTCACCATACTCGAATCGAGTTGCTGAGGCTGCTACACGTCTAGGTATAGTAGCTTGTGGTCCAATAACACTTAAATCTCCACGTGCCATATTTTTTATGGTTAAACCTATATAAAGACACACAGTCTTTATAAGGCTGGTTAATAAGTCTCCCAGACACTGAATGTCTGTATTTGACTATTTGGCTGTTTTGACTGAACCTGTATCAGGGTCTCTAAAGAGAAGTATTCCACTACCTGTGGTCTTCTCATATCGCCTATTAGTAGTGTTCCATTTCCATCCTTTAGCAACAAGCGATTGCTTGTCTTCAGCAGACATTGATGGTTCACCAGCTTTAGATTCAGGTGATTTACGATGTGATGTAGCTGCATCTTTATTAGCACCTTCATCTCCTTTGGCTTTTCTTAAAGCCTCATCTCGTTCACCTTTCCATTTATCCTTATTAGCGATTGCAAAAGACTCTTCTAACTGTTCTTTTAGAGAAAGATGTTCAGGGAAAGTTCGATTCTTGTGAAGTTCCAGAACATAGTTCTGTTCATCCACATTATCGGTCATTCCTTTAACAATAGATTGAGCTTCTACTGTTCGTGCTTCTTTAAGCATAGCTTGTCTATCCTTAGCTCGTTCAGCCTGAAAGTCAGCTTTTGTTAAAGGCTTTTCTTCTTCCTCTTCACCACTTGCTTCTGCAGCTTCTTCAGCTTTTCTTCTAGCTTCATCTTGCTTATAGCGGTCATCAGCTAGAGCTTTATCAGCAGCATCAGCTTTTGCTTTCTCTTCATCATGTTTAGCCTTCCAGTCAATTTCTTTTGTAGAGTCCGTAGCCTCTTCTTTAGTTTCTTCTTTGGTTTTATCCTCAGTTGATTCTTCAGATTTAGCATCTTCTTTTGTTTCTTCAGATTTCTCTTCAGAGGACTCAGAAGTTTCGTCCTTTTTTTCTTCATCAGTCATAGTGACATCTAATTTAAGCTATTAGTAAGCATCTGCTTTTATGCAGTTTTATTAAATTTTCCTGACTCCTTATCTAAACTGTTAAGTCTAGTTTTAAAGGCATCAAGAAGGAATAATCCAAGTTTACCAGCTATCATATCCATTTCTGTCTGTGATTTCTCAAATGTTCTTTTGTTAAGCTGGTGTTTTACATCATCTTTCATTACTTGCCATAATCTAGTTTTAAGAAATAACTGTGCTTCTGCTATTAGTTGTTTTTGTTGTGCTTCTGTAAGTAATTTATCTTTATATCTCCACTCTCCTTTATTGTTTTCTTGTAAGATATCTTCAGCACTTATAGTGTTAAAGAGTTCTTTTACTGCTTGCGTAAGTATCTTATGCTTATCTTCGTGTTTATCAACAACCTTTAAGAGTGAATCTATGTCAGGATAGCCACCAAGGATTTTTATAATCCAGGCTCTCATTCTTTCTTAGCTTCTTCTTTTGCTTTCTTCTCTGCTTCTTTTTTCTTCTTTACTTCTTCCTTATCAGCTAATCGTTTCTTTCGTGATTCTTCTTTCTTTGCATCTCTTTTAGCATTTCTTATCTTATTTTTAATTGAAGAAGTCTTTTCACTCTTAGTTACTTTAATATCATATTGCTTTGCTTCAGTTTCCACTTCTTCTCGGTGTTCTTTTGATTTATCCTTTTTCTCAAGTTTAGCCATCTTAACAGCTTCTGGTTCATCTTCATCTTCATCAACTAAGTGAAGATTACCTTCTGAATCTCTGTGTTCAAAAACTAAGAATGGGTCTTCAATCACAACTACTCTTCCTGCTTTCTTACTTTCTTCAAAGTCGCAGAAACAACCCATTTGTATCTTATCTCCATTCTTCCTAATTAATCCTCCTAAGCGGTCATAAGCAGCTAAAATAAGCTCATCAGAAGCATCTTCACCTACTCCACCTTCTGCTTTACCTTCTCTGGTTATAGAACCATTTTTAGCTCGGTCTAACTTTTCTTCATTGGCTAGTTCATAGCCTAAAATCTTACTCATATTATTTATAGGTTAGTTTTGGTTTCTTACGACCTTTTTTTGCTTCAAAGTCATAGAATGACCCTGTAACTACTTGACATTTTACTTCAACCTTTTTGACTTTCTTTACTTCTATGATAAGACCTCCTAGTTTATCATAAGCTACTAATAGGTCATTATCAGATATTTCTTTACCTTTATTCTTTTCTTTATAACTAGCTAAGACTCTTTTAATCTTTTCTGTGTTAACTAGAGTAAAGTTTTTTACTTTATTTCGCATATATTTCTTTTATTAATTATACTACCGCATTTACGGCATTAGCGGTTTCTTTATTTAGAGCCTGATTACCCATTATAGAACCTTTACCAGGTTGAATAGGTAATTCTTCAGGATTATCTTTTATTAGTTCTTCTCCATCACTCTGGAAGAATGAATACATAAGCTTTCTTGTAAGAGCTTCTTGGTCTACAAATGGGTCATTAGCTAACTGTGATTTCAAAGCAAGTAAGATAGGTTGCATAAACTCTTGAGACCTTGTAAACATTTCTTCTATGTCAATTCTAGTAAGATATTTCATCTTTGAAAAGAGTTCTGGGTTTACTAGTTTAATAGACTTTTTCTTTTTGGGGAAACCTGATTCTTGTAATAATTGAACACTTTTCTTTGTTTTTTCTCTCTTTGTCATTTTCTTACCAATTAAACTCTCATCAAATTTAATACTTTTATCCATCATTGTTCCACCTACATTCTTGTTTTCAAGTAAGAAAGTACTATATTTGAGTTTCATAACTCCTCCTACTAACTCTTCAACTTCAGGTACTGTAATATTATTTAAAGCTATATCTTTCATCAAATCTCCATATTGAATAAGGGATTCAGCTAAACTCTTAGCTACTCCACTAATATTCTTTTTAGCATTTGCTTGAGCTCTAGCAACATTACCTACCTTTTCATTAGCTCCAGGTCTTTGACCACCTGTAACTTCATCAGTAGAACCTTCACTCATTGAATCTTTAATATTAGCCATTTCCTTCCAACCTTGTGTAAAGTTCCTTGTAGGAATAAGAGGTGTAATCTTAGTATCTGGGTCTTCGAAGCTAACTACTGAATTAGGGAAGATTATCTCACTATCTACTTTATCTGTTCCACTTACTGCATAAGGCATTTCTACCTCTAATAAAGCTCCATTCATCAATACTTCATCCATAGCATCATATCTAGCATTATCCCAGCCTAAAGAGTTCATCATTGACTTATAATAGAAGAAGTGTTCTCCTATTCTGTGGAATCCAAATGGTATTTTATTGTATTTAGGAGCATTATTCTGGTCTCTGTGTTTAATAGAGTTAGCATCAACATTATCATCTCCCATATAAATACCTCCTAAGAAAGGTATTTCTGAGTCTTCTCCCCTGTTCTTGTATCGCTCTCTTGCTACTAAAGTAGGGTTATCATCATCGAAAACATCATAAAATAGCCCTGTTTCTTCGTTATAAATGCTTTTAATACCAGGTTGAACATGTCCCCAATTAGGATGGTCTCCCCATTCTGCCTCTAATTCAGCATAATCAACATATTCTCGCTCTATAATCATCCTTTGTTTTTGGATGTTTCTCTCATAAACATTAGAGATTAGAACTTGTGCAGAAGAGAATATAGGTGCATCAAAGCCTGACATTACATCATCTAGTATCTCTGTAGTAGTTAGTTGTCCCTCATCATTTTTCTCTTTAATTGTTTGAAAAATCTTATTATAATCAGCTCCTAAGAAAGTTACAGGGTTAGTTTCCATTGCAAACACCATCTGTAAGAATGACTGTTGATAATTAGAATTGCTAGGTAGAGCCATCCATTCAGTTACATCTTGCATTACTTCTGAAACATCTCTATCAAGCTCATCTTCCTCATTTTGAGCAGAAAAAAGAGGCAAGAGAAAGCTTGCCGTTAGTTGAGCGTGCATTGTAATACCTTTATTTCTTGCTGCAGAGCGTGTTCCACGCCATTTCCAGCTTTCATTGATGTCTTCTATTGAAGTATCAACATAGGCATTAAACATCATTTGACCCCTATTTTCATCTGTTATTACGCTTCTATCGTTGAGTTCTAAATAGGGTTTCTCAAGAATTCTAACACCCTCACTATAGTCTTTTTGTACACCAGCAGTAAGTTTAACTACTTCAGGAGAAGGAGCATAAGCTGAAAGAGGAGTACTAGCTAATATATTACCTATCACAAAATAACCTTTTAAAAGGCTTTCTTAATCGAAAGCTTACGTATTACTCTCGATTCATATTATAATATACTACTCCCAATCTATTACACTATAACACATTTTAAAGTCTTGTCAAACTCTGTACTTAGAATAACCTTGTCCAGTTCTTCTCATCTTACGTTCAGGTGTTAGTCTTTCTTCAATATTAAAGCCAGCTTTCTCAGGTCTAAAGATATGATGTCCTTTTTTAGGTGGTCTAATAAGGCTTGTTATCTTGTATCTAATAGCATCCATTATGAAGTGAAAGCCTTGTTCTGGTACATTTAGTATCTTTCCGTCTTTATCTATTTGCCAAAGATAATTCCTGTATTCCTTGATTATGTTAATACTTCGCTTTGTTACGCTAATTTGTTGGTCTTGGACTAGCTGTATTCCATTACTTACACTATCCTTCCCCTTCTCTGCACCAACAATACTTACTCCTTCATCTTTTATTTCATCAATACTTTTAGGTTCTGCACTATCAGCTATTGTTAATTTATCTGATTCTTTGTTTAAAATAGCATCTGCTATGTCTTTGTTCTTTAATCTCAAGGCAAAAAGTCTTTCATCTAAGATATATCCACCATTTAAGTAATACACATCAACTAAACCTGTTTTATGGTTAGAATAGCCAAAGTTAAGTCCAAACCCTTCAAATCTTGCATCATCTGGTACTTCATCAATTATCTTCCAATTCTTATAAATCTTTCCCTCTACTTCTCCTAATAAGCCTAATCCATATACTTTCCACCAACCTGGTCTATTCTTTCTGCTTTCTATGCTTTTAACTATCTCTGGGTCTAATGCTTCGTTATCCTTATAAGTAAGAATGATATGGTCTACATCATCACGCTTATCAATTACTTCTTCGTAAATCCAGAACTCATTTGTTGGATTCCAATCAAGAATAACAAACTCTTTTGTTCTTACTTCTAACTGTTCAAATGTTTCAAATGGTACGTTATTTACCTCATTTATAAATAACCTATCACGTCTTGGCCCTCTAACTTTACCTGGTTGATCGGCTGAAAAGAATTCTAATTTACTTCCAGTTTCAAATGTATATGTATAGTCTGTACGATTCCATCTATTATCAATAAAATAACTATGCTCTTTCATTATCAACAAGAAGTCTCTCATTACACCTCTTTTAAGATGAGGAAAACTCTCTGAAACTATACTTGTAAGAGTAGGCTTCTCATCTCTTTGGCATCTATCTACTAAATCCTGTACTGAACCAACAGTTTTTCCAGCTGAAGTACCACCTTGTAAACATCTAATCCTCTTCTTTAGAGCTATTATTTTTTTTGTTGCTGTTGTTATTACGTACATGTTCCAATAAAGGTTCAGGTAAATTTAGATTTACGTCAGCTTGGGTCTTTTCAACCATATTATGATTTGAAGAAAGGATAAGTTTAGCTATAGTGGAATTATAATCTTTTGAAAGACCCATATTAATCAATCTTTGCTGTTGTTCTGTGCGTATTTTGTCTAAAGCGTGTAGAAAGTCAGGGTGTTTTTGTTCCCAAGTATATAATACTTTTTTTGAAACCCCTATAAATAAAGCAAATCCTTCAATAGTAGGTAATTTAACTGTTAATCCTCTATCAAACATTTCATAACCTTTCTCTATATTTTTCTGTTTAATAAAATCTTTATAAGTATCTTGGTTATCTTCTAAGTATTCATCTACTTTATCAATAAATTCTTCTTTATATTCTGTAGGTCTTCCCATTTTCTTAGGTTCTTCCTTTGACTTATTCTCTTGTTTCTGTTCTGACATATTATCTCCAACTATACTCATCACAACCAAAAGTATCTTTCTCTTTTGATTTACTTAATTTAACACAATTAGGAAAGATTACTTCACCTTTTTCATTTCTATATTTCTCGAAGTTATCTTCAGCTCTGACATTGTTTCTTTTATATATAATATATTGAGGCAATATAAAAAATATAGTAAATACTAATCCTAAAATTATTCCAATATTTATTTCAAGCATATTACTTCTTCCTTTTTTTAGAGGCATTTCTCTTTTCTTGGGCTTTAGTAGCTTTTAGTCTATTTACTCCACTACCTCCTCCTCCACCATTTCCACCATTAGCCATATTACTTCTTTTTTTTTTTCTTCTTCTTACGCTCTGCTTTTGTGTGGCTGGGACACATATATTTATTTAGTTAATTATTAATTTTCTCTTTCTTGTTTATCTATAAATTCTGACTCTGTTAAACCTCCATATCTATCTCTGTATTCTTCTTCTTCATTTTCTTTGAATTGGTCTTCTTTCTTTTTTTCCATTATAGTATGTTCCATTAACTGATTTGCTATCATTTTTAATCCATCTCCCATTTGTATTTCATCTTGTTCTACTGTTAATATCTCACAAGTAGATAATTGTGCTACCACTTCTGTTGCGTGTTCTACTGCATAATAAATAGCTTCAGCTGGGTCTATAATTTCATCTCCTATTTTTAATTCTCCATCTACACTACTTTGTATTTGCTCATAAGGAGCTAATAAGGCTTGTTTTATAATATCTGTATCTGGTAATTTGTCAGCTATTTCTTTTAAGGCGAGTCCTCCACCTTTTACAAATCCACCTCTTAAAGCAGCCTTACAAGCGTATACAGCGTCTTCTATCTTATGTTTGTTATAAAGTGAATTAGCATCTGTGCTACTTCCTACTTTGATAATACCTACTGACGAATTTATACTTGCTATTCTTCTTTCTAAAAGAAGTTTAAATTGTGTTTGTTTTGTTTCTTCAAGTTGTCCTTTTAGTACTTCTATTCTTTCTTGTATAGGAGTTTTCTTTCTTTTTTGTTCTTCTTCGCTGAATCCTGTGTCTTTTTCTTTTACAATCTCTAGTTTAGTTCCTGCTCCACCTATTGCTGTGGCTTCTTCTCTTAATTCGCTTATTTTTACTACTAATTTATCTAAAGTTCCACAATCTTCGTGTTTTGCATTTTGTAGCTTAGTTCCTGTATCTTTATTAATAAACTTTGCTCCACAATATATCGCTAAATCTTCAAATTGTTCTATTCTTAAACTTGGTACAGCTACAGGATAAAGTGATGTACCTGTCTGTATTCTATTACCCGCTTGGTCAACCTTGTACATTGACTTGAACATCATCTCTAACACCTTACCTGAAAACGATGGAGCTATAATTATAAGTTTTGAATTTTCTTTTATGAAGGGATTAAGTAGCTTTGAAATCTGCCCCATATTATCAAACGTATAGTTTGTGATAAATACTGGACAGTCTTCTGCTATCATCTCATATTTCTTAGGATTATTTACAAATCCACCTGCAGCCACTTTAGCTGGAAACTTCATTCCCTTGATG
>SDBT01002716.1_pt1 | contig 31054 bp, 28 predicted proteins | sample 2277101 | NCBI WGS metagenome assembly SDBT01 (sample SAMN10404973, study PRJNA504765) | marine sediment metagenome | isolation source: marine sediment core GS10_PC15, 103 cmbsf | place: Arctic Ocean: Southern Knipovich Ridge | collected 2010 | reverse complement strand
TTGATACTGCCGAAGTGGTCTTGCTGTTGGTAGACCACCGGGAATTTCTGGAGCTTGATCCGGCTCGACTCCAGTCGAAATCTCTGATTGACACTCGCGGAGTGTGGCCACGCCAGGAATGAATAGCGCCTATTTCGAGTATGCCCTCAAACGGCTGGCCGGCCGACAGGATCTGCGACTGGTGGATGTGAGCGATCAGCCCTGCATCGAGATCGATTTCCCCGAGGACCTGGAGCGGGCGGGGGGACTGGTCCGCAGGTTTAGATAGGAACCAGGGGAGGGATCGAACCCAATAATGAGAATCGGTGTCGATTTTCACTTAGCTGCCGGGCCATATCAGGGCAGCCGGCGCTATCTGCTGGGGATTTACCGGCGGGAGTTCAATCCCTATTTACTCATCGCCGGGGGTTTTACCACCAGGAATGCGAATCTTGACTTGGAAGTCCCACACAGTGGAAGCAAAGTCACTTTGTGGTCCTCGCAGAGCCCTGTCCCATGGTTGAGTAGTCAAACGCATTTGGGGAAACGACCAAAGGTATGGGAGGCCTGGTACGCGATAGTAAAGATTCTACCTAAACGTTTAGGTACCCTTATGATATTCCCGCGGTACGAAGATTTTATGAAACACTCGCGTGATCGAAATTGTTTAGATGCGTAAACACTCTATCAAAATCCTTTATATTGCCGGTTGGGCTCGCGTTGGATCCACGATCCTTAGCAGGGTACTCCATCAATTGGAGGGCTACCTCTCTATCGGTGAGTTTCGTTATGTCTGGGATCGCGGTTTGCAGGAGAATCGAATTTGCGGGACGGGTGACCCGTTTCGTGAGAGTCCCTTCTGGAAGGACATTTTTGACCAGGCCTACGGCGGAATGGATGAGGCACCGGCGGAAAGAATGACAGCTTTATATCGGCGAATCACTCCAAAGCGAGCATTGGGGTGGATGATGCTGCCGAGGGGAGGGCCGCAACCGCGGGGAGTAAAGTTTTTCCTTAAAAACCTGGAAAGGGTCTATCGGGCATTGCAGGAGAAGTCCAATGCAACGGTAATCATCGATTCGTCCAAGGTGGGCACATACGGTCACCTGCTTTCACGACTCGATGGTTTTGACGTCCGTACGGTCCACCTTGTGCGTGATCCTCGAGCTGTGGCTTTCTCATGGCAACGGCAGAAGAAGCGCACGGACGTGTATGACGGCTCAATGATGCATATACTCCATCCGGCGGACAGCGCGTTTCATTGGTGGTACTGGAACATGGTTGCGGAGTGGTTGGCGTGGCGGTGGGGCCAGCCTTATATCAGAGTGCGTTACGAGGACTTTATAGAAAACCCGCGTACTGAAACGGAGCAGCTGCTCAAGTTCATGGATACACCACAGGGAAACCATCCATTCCTGAGTGAAAACAAAATCGAACTGAAACCCGATGTGGCCGTTTCCGGGAATCCCATCCGCCTACGCACTGGTGTTACGACGCTACGAGCCGATGATGAGTGGCGCCAGAAGCTTTCACCTTGCGCTAGACGTTGGACTTTGGCTATCTGCGGCCGTATGATGAAACGGTATGGGTACCGACCATGAATGATTTGCGCGCAGGGGAAAGCAGTTCATTGAAAAAGCCTGCCATCCTATTCGTATCGCATTCGGCGGGCCGCTATGGTGCCGAGAAGTCGCTCCTGGACTTGGTGCTGGGTATCGACCGGGACCGGTATGACGTAATTGTTCTGGTACCAAAGAAAGGACCCCTTACCGATATTTTGAGCGCGCATGGTGTAAGGTATATCACTATATTCTACACAAAATGGATTGACAGCAACCTTATTTTCGCAAAGGTCCCTATTCGAACAATAATTAATGTAGTTGCCCTGATTAGACTACTGATGATCATCAAGTCCTGTTCCATTCGTGTAATCTATACTAACACAGTTGTTATCCCTATCGGTGCTATACTATCACGGTTTCTGGGTATCCCTCATATTTGGCATATTCGGGAATTTGTTCAAGAAGACCGGGGTGCACGATATATTTATGGTACGACTCGCAGTATGAAGCTCATCTCGCAATCATCTGAAAAGGTGATTTGCAATTCCAAAGCGATACGTAGCAAAATGGGCCAATACATCCCTTCTGGTAAGCTGGCCGTAGTATATAATGGTTTACTTGGGAGCAACAAGACTACGTTGGAACTATCAGTCAAGAAGGTACCGGATCCACAAGACAAATTAATCCTTTGCATAGCCGGCGCCATTGCACCTCATAAGGGTCATAGGGATGCCATTAGCGCGTTGAGTTTTCTCCGGAGCCGAGCTGTCAATGCACATTTGGTGATCCTGGGATTGGGGCATTGGCTCCATATCATGGCATTAAAGCGGCTGGCAAGTGAGTTAGGCGTGTCTGAACAGATTAAGTGGTATGGCTATGTGCAGAATGCTTTGCATGTATTCAAGTCCTCGGATGTCCTACTTGTCTGCTCCAGATTCGAACCATTTGGGCGAGTAGCGGTCGAGGCAATGTCTGTTGGAACACCCGTGATTGGGACTAATGCTGGTGGGTTGACCGAGATTATCGATCACGGCTATACCGGCTTGCTCTACCCGGCGGGAAACTACGAGTTGCTGGCCGACCAGATTATGCGATTGTTGGAAGAATCAAATCTGTACGAGTCCATTTCCAGGAATGCAATTTTCTCAGTCTATAAACGGTATACACAGGATCGTTATATAAATGAGATTGAATTGATTATAAAAGGTGCATTAAAAATATAAGTGGGAAAAATTACATGTATTCGCTCTTGATATGCAGAAAAGAATATCTGATAAGGAACTGGAAATTTGAAGCCACCGTATCTTGACCCGAAAAAGTCTCTACCAATACATTCGGTGGCTCTTGGCGGCCATCATTTTACTGAATACGGGCAAGGTACCTTGCCATCGGCACAACTTGATTCCCCTTGTTCACATCCTGACGCTAAACTTCCACAAGGGGCGAAAAAATGACTTCAACATTTCGAAGTGTACTCGACGACACCTACGGGGAAAAGCGGCATAATAAGGTGCGCTGGGAGAAAACGATGGCATTCCTGGCCCCAGCAGAATCAACTACTCGCGGGCTGGATATTGGCGACCGGACTCCGTTTACGGCCGAGCTGGAATCCTTTTTCGGTTGTCCGTTTGATTCCACTAATGTGGATTTGGATGTAGATATCTTGGCCGGCCGATATGATATCGTGACATGCTTTGAGGTGCTCGAACATCTATTTAATCCTCTCCATTGCCTGTTACAGATCAAGAATGTGCTGGTCCCGGATGGCCGGCTTTACCTCTCGACGCCTCGCCGCAAACCGCATTTCCTATGGAATCCGAATCATTTCCATGAAATGTCGTCCCATTCAATTGGAGGCCTTTTCGGCCGGGCGGGATTTACCATTCTACGCCAGAAGGAGATCATTAACCTTCCCTGGTGGTTTTATTTTACCGGGTTTCGTCCCTTAATGCGGGGCTTGTTTGACCGAATCTGGCTGTTTGAGCTTAAGACCGGTATAAGGCAGCCAATTAAACCTTAACGGTCATGACCAGCACTTTTCCCCAGAGGTTTTGGATCGCAAAAGAGAACTCCATCCCCGTGCTGTCAAAAGAAGGTCATGGAACATCCGGTTGTCGGAGGGCAACCAAATGCGACCTATCAGTCTACGGATTCATTTCCTGCTCCAGGGCGTACAAGTATAGTTTCGAGTCGGCTGCGGATTTGATGGGCCAATTAGTGGTTCGATCGCAAGTATATTTGTTCGGTATGATCTTTGAGAGAATTTCTGACCGGATCTAAAAAAAACCTAATTTCCCAACGTGCCTGAATCACTTCCACATGAATTAAAAATAGCCCGGGAAGCTTCCATCGGCTTCGGGGGCAGCGCCTTGGGCAGCGCGTTGCGATATACCTTTAATGCCCTGGTCGCCCGTTTTTTGGGCGTACACTTCCTGGGCTTGTATTCCCTGGGCAATGTGGTAGTGAATATTGCCGCGGTCTTCGGCCGGTTGGGTCTTGATATGGGCGTGTTACGTTTTCTTTCCCGTTTCAAAGCCCTCAAACAGGAGTCGTTGATCGTTGCTACCATCAAGCGGGCGATGATTATCGGGGCCATCAGTGGGCTGTTGATAGCAATCGTGCTGATAATAGGGACAGAGACGCTCAGGGAACGTATTTTCCAGAATTCCCCGCCCGAAGCCGGGGTGCTCTTCAAATGGTACTTTGCCGCTATCCCGCTACTAATTCTGACCCAGGTGCTAGCGGGCGCCAGCCAGGGGCTAAAAGTCCTGAAGCACAAAGTCCTGGTCTTGAATGTTATCCCCGCAACTGTGCTGTGTTTAGGCTTTCTGGGTATGGTCTTTGGGGCTTCTCGCCTGTAGTCATTGCTGGTGGCCTACCTGGCCGCACAGGTAGCTGCCTTCGGTGCGGCCGTATGGTTCATCAGGCGGCTCATACGGCGAGAGGACCACCGGGTGGCTCATCCTCCACCGGGTCTGATTAAGTTCTCGGCGCCTTTGATGTTCGCTTCCCTGATCGGTATTCTGATTCACTGGAGCGACATTCTGATGTTGGGGATACTCACCGACACCAGGACAGTGGGACTATATCATCCCGCCGCCCGGACCGCGGGACTGGTCGTCGTTTTTACGGCATCGTTGAGTGGAATCTGGGCGCCCATCATCTCAGGCCTTGACAGCCAAAATGAGCACCACCGGATTGCCGTACTGCTGCGGTTGATAACCCGCTGGAGTCTCGCTATCGCCTGGCCATCGTTCCTGTTTCTGATGCTTTACGGCTCGAAGGTAATGTTGCTCTTCGGGGCGGATTTTCTGGCGGTGGTACCCGTCCTTCAGGTGCTGGCACTGGGACAAGTTGTGACCATAGTGGCATTAGGGAACGCCAACGTCCTTATAATGACCGGTTACCCTAAAATGGCTATGATAAACAATATTTTAACTTTGTTCATCAATGTGGTGGCCAACCTGGTGCTGATCCCGCGGATGGGGGTTATGGGGGCAGCGGTGGGCAGCTTGATTGCCCTGAGCGTGCTGTCGGTGGCCCGCCTGTTGGAGGTGCTGGTTATCCATCGGCTGCATCCATTCGCTGCTCACCAATTGAAGCCGTTGGTGGCTGGGCTGGGAGCCCTGGTGGTTGGGTTGGTCCTAAATCGGGTAATTTATAATTGGCATACCATCATTGTGTTGCTGGTGGCTGGTGTGGTCTTTACCGGCGTATATTTTAGCGTGCTATATGGCCTGAGACTGGAACCGGAAGACCGGGAGGTACTACGAGCCTTCAAGCGAAAATTCAAAAGGTGGCGATCTTGAAAAACTGGGTTGATTCAGTAAGTAAACCACGGTTGCTAGTACTTTTGTTCTGTATGGCGCTACCGGCGGGAATGTACTTTAAGGTGCTATTCGGGGGCTACGCCTTTGGTGGGCCGGATTCACTAGCCCCGGCGGCAATGGGGCAAGGTTTGCAGGTCTTGAAAGCCCAGACCGGGGAGGAGCCGGCCTGGCTACCTGCTATTTTCTCAGGGATGCCCCGGTATCATTCCTTCACCAGCGCTTCGCAACTATATCTGCCGCAGGTGATCAAGACGGCTATCGTGTCTATTGGCGTACCGGGATTCTGGTTCTTTATCCTGCACCTCATGTTTGGGGGTGTGGGTTGCTATCTACTGGTGAAGTACTTGAAAGGTTCCTTCGCCGCCGGTCTACTAGCCGGCCTCGGTTTTATGCTGATGCCCTACATCAATACCATGCTGGTGCATGGTCACGGCAGCCAGATGATGACGTTAGCCTATCTCCCGTGGGTCATCTACGCCCAGTTGCGCCTGTTTGACCGGACCACTGTCGCCGGCGCGGCCCTGCTGGCCCTACTGGTGGGCCTGCAACTGCAACGCGGCCACGCTCAGATTGCCTACTACACCCTCATGCTGGCGGGGCTGTTGTTCGTGGTGCAGGTAGTAAAGGGGTGGCGTGACCCGCAACAATCCCGAGCCCGCACATTACGGTTTGTCGTGCTATTCGGGGCGGCGATGGCTGTCGGCCTGGCGCTGGCGGCAGCGTTACTGCTCCCGGTGCAGAACTATACGCCCTATAGCATTCGTGGGGGCCGGGCCGGGGGCAGCACCGGTTTCGAGTACGCCACTATGTGGTCGTTCAGTTTCGGCGAGACCATGACCTTCCTGCTGCCCTCGTTCTACGGGTTCGGTGGCGTTACCTACTGGGGCGATATGCCTTTCACCGATTACCCCAACTACATGGGGGTCATTCTGCTGGCACTGGCCGTCTGGACGGTGGCGATAAAGCGCACCTGGCTGACCTGGACCCTGGCGGCGGTGGGCTTCCTGGCCTATCTCATCAGCCTGGGGCACAATTTCTTTGTCTACCGGCTGTTTTTCAATTTCATGCCCTACTTCAATAAGTTCCGGGTACCGGCTATGATCTTGGTGCTGACCCAGTTCAGCGTGGTGATACTGGCGGGGATGGGCCTGGACTCGTTGCTGGATCGGTTGAAAAGCCTGAAGCCTGAGCTGCAGCAAAAGTACGCCCTATGGGCCGCCGGGACAGTGGCCCTCCTGACGGTGATTTTCTTCGCATCGCCTGGGATGATTGGGGGTAGCCTGCCGGCACCCAGGGGTGTCTCGGCCCAGGTGGCCGGTCAGGTCACCCAGTTGCGCCTGGACATGATCCGGATGGACGCCGTATGGTTTCTGGTGGTGGCCGGTAGCGCAGTGGCGCTGGGCTACCTGTGGCTTAATGGCACTCTAAGGCAGCGGTGGTTGCTGGCGGGCTTGGTGACCCTGACAGTCCTCGATCTGGGCCGGGTGGACCGGCAGATCATCCAGCCGTCGCCCGGCAGTATGCGGGCTGCGGTGCTCCAGCCGCGGGCGTATACCAGCCGCTACTTGAGCAGTGACCAGATAACGGATTTTCTCACATCCGTCCCGGGTAAATTCCGCATTCTGCCTCTGGGGGGCCTGCAGAACGATAACCGCTGGGCGGCATTCGGGATCGAGTCCATCGCCGGCTACCATCCCGCCAAGCTGGCCAATTACGACCGTTTCATGCGAACCACCGGATTTCGCAGCGGTGGCATATTGCGGATGTTGAACGTAAAATACCTGGTGAGCCAGCAGCGATTCAACGATCCCCGGTTTGAGGAGCTGTTGGTTGGCAACCTGTACAGCGGGGGTCAGTACCGGCCGGCGGTGGTCTACGAGTATCATGATTTTCTGGAGCGGGCCTGGTTCCCCGGGGAAGTGGCGGTGGCAACCGCTGAGCAAGAGATCATCGAGCAGTTGATGAAGCCCAGTTATGACCCCAGCGCGGTAGTGTATATTCCTGAAGAGTACCGGGCGGACAGCTTGAGTGGGGGAGGCGGCCGGGTTTTGGAGAGCGCCTGGCAGCCGGACCACATTCGATTAGAAGTGGAAACCGGGCAGCCGGCCCTGCTGGTGGTGAGTGAGATCTACTATCCGGCGGGGTGGGTGGCCCGGATCGACGGCGGGGAGACACCAATCTACCCGATGAACACCATCCTGCGGGGGGTGATGGTCCCGCCGGGGAGGCACACGGTGACCCTTGATTTCGAGCCGGCCGACCTGCGATGGGGCCGCTGGATCAGTCGACTGGCGCTGCTGGCGGTCATTCTCGGGTTCATTCCAGCCGCGATCACCAGGTTCCGGCCGTGAACCTCTACCGTTATTCCGTCAATCTGAAGGCCGGGCTGTTCGCCCTGGGGATCATCATTGTGGTTTCCCTGCTGTGGTATACCCAGTCGCTGGTGGCCGAGCTGCAGACCAACGAGCGCAAACTGCTGGATTTCTATGCCCAGCTGATCGGCAAGGTAGCCACCGAGGCCCACTCGGAGGACCTGGGCTTCGTGTTCGACCAGGTGATTAAACAGATACAGTTTCCCATCGTGGTGACCTCCGACGACGACCGGGCGGTGAGTTGGCGGAACGTGCAGGTAGACTCGTCCCAGACCGACGCGGACCAACAATTATACCTGGCGGAGCTGATCGGGCGCATGGACCGGGTACACCAGCCGGTGGAGGTGCGGTATGGCGAGCGGTTGATCTCCCGGATCCACTACGGGGACAGTTCCATCGTAAGCCGGCTGCAGTGGTTGCCGTACGTGGAAATCGCTGTAGCAGCGCTGTTTATCCTGGTGGGATTCGCCGGGTTTTCACTGATCCGCAACAGCCAGAAGCGCTCTATCTGGGTGGGCATGGCCCGGGAGATGGCCCACCAATTGGGCACGCCGGTCTCGGCCCTCATGGGTTGGACACAACTGCTGCGCGATAAGGGCTCCACCGATGAGGAGACTCTGGACGAGTTGGAACTGGATGTCCACCGGCTGGAGCAGATCGCCGACCGGTTCCACAAGATCGGCAGCCTGCCCCATTTCGAGGTATGGGACTTATACCTGCTGGCCGAATCGTCGGCGGCCTATTTCCGCCAGCGCCTGCCCAAGGCCGCCGATACCACTATCACCGTCAGCGGTAGCAGCACCCGGGTGCGGGGCGCGGAGACGTTGTTGCAGTGGGCCCTGGAGAACCTGATTAAGAACGCCCTGGACGCCTGCCAGGGACGGAAAGGGGTGATCGAGGTCAAGGTGGGTGCGGGGAGCGACCGCCGCGGTAAGCCGGTGAGCATCATCGAGATCTGGGACAACGGGGCCGGCATCAATCTGCGCGACCGCCGTAACATCTTCCGGCCCGGCTTTTCCACCAAACGCCGCGGCTGGGGCCTGGGGCTGAGTCTCACCCGGCGCATCGTGGAAGACATCCACCGGGGCCGGCTACGCCTGGTGTCCTCCCAGCCCGGGGAGACGGTGATCAGGATGACGCTGCCGGGGGGAGGAGAGGAGAAGTAGCCCCGCCCTGGCCCGCCAGCTGGCGGATTGGCGGGATTTCCGCTACGCTCCAACAGTTGGCAGTCGGCAGTCCGTCTACGCTGTGCTACGTCGGACAGGTCAGCCCCCAGCCTCCAACTCCCTTCGTCAAGCTCAGGGCAGGCCTATTTCAGCAGTAGCCCCACCTTTGGCGGGATTATGCGCTTAACTACTTCAATAGCAACATCTTGCGGCTGGCGACGAATGGTTCCCCGCCGTTTGAGGGTACGGCGTGCAGCCGGTAGAGGTAGATTCCCGAAGGCAGCGCCCGCCCATGGCACCGGCTATTTATCCCGGGCGCTATCCGCCCAGCGGAAATCCTCTCCCGGTGAGCGCTTCGGGAAGCCGAACGGCCCCGACGGACCGGCCGATACGCTCTACTTCGAAACCAGGGACTTCAACTTCAAGTCACTGAAAGTCAATGCCGTGCTGCGCTGGGAATTCCGGCCCGGATCGGTGTTCTACCTGGCCTGGACCCAGGAGCGGGTAGACAACGACGAATATACCGGGGCCTTCGACCTAGGACCCAACACGAGGACCCTGTTCGGCCGCCGCCCGGATAATATCCTGCTGCTCAAATTCACCTACTGGCTCAATCCGTAGGCCGCGGTTGACGGTTCGCCCCGGCGGCGCACCGGCCGCGATTCCAGCCACCGACAAAACCGGCCTTTGAACCGGGCCTGGCAATCGTTAAACTCCCACAATCGTTAGTCAACATAAAAGTTGGGAGTTCAAAATGAAGTTGAACGTCAAAGCCTGTGCCATTACCGGCGCATTGTTGTGCGGGATAGGCCTGTTCCTGATCACCTGGTGGGTGATAGTGCTGGATGGTGCTACGGGCGAAGCGACAGTGATAGCCCGGGTCTACCGGGGCTATAGCATTAGTGCCGTGGGCAGTGTCATCGGCCTACTCTGGGCTGCGGTCTACGGGGCAATTTGCGGAGCCGTTATCGCCTGGCTGTATAATTACTTTGCCGGTGGGCAATCAACCGAGTCGGCCTAGTAGCCAGCAGCACGACAGACTATACGTCTATACTGATTAGATAGCCGGCACCCGGCTTGCAATAGCCGCCGGGCGTTACCCCGGTCCGGCGGACCGCTGCATTCACTTCCGGCCATAACCGGCCTTCGCACTTTCCCCCTGCCACCCGGCATTGTCGGCAGGAATTAGGCTAAATTCGCCCTGACCGCAAATCCACCAGAGGGAAAACACAATGCGCCTGCCAACTCTACTACGGGGAGTGTTCACGATGACGGTACCACTGACCGCCCGGGAGGGCACCGATGACCTGGCGGCCGTGCGCCGGGAACGACTCACCGAGCTGCTGCCCCAGATCCTCAAGGAGAAGAAAATCGACTGCTGGCTGACGTTCACCCGCGAGGGGGCCAGCGATCCATTGCTCAGCCAGCTGGGCAGCAGCCATATGGTGGCCCGGGCAGCCCTGATATTTGCCCACGACCGCCAGGGCAACTACCGGCGGGTGGCCATCGCGGCCTCCTACGACGTCACGTCCCTGATCAACAGCGCCCTGTACGACACGGTGATCTCGTACAAGCAGGAAGGGGTGCGGCCCCACCTGCAGCAGATAATGACGGAGCTGGACCCGCCGGTGATCGCCGTGAACCAGTCCCGGGACGTACCCATGGCGGACGGCCTGACGACGGGGATGCTCGGCTACCTGGTGGAGGTGTTGCCGGAGTACCGCCAGCGGTTCACATCCTCGGAGGAGTTGATCCTGTCGCTGTTCAGCCGGAAGCTGCCGGCGGAGATCGCGGCCGTGCGTGAGGCGGCAGAAAAAACCCAGCAAATTGTGAGGGAAGCCTTTACCAGTAAAGTGATCAAGCCGGGGAAGACCACCGAGAACGATGTGGCGGACTACCTACGCCGCCGGGCCGAGGAGCTGGGCATGGAGGAGTCGTGTATGAACATCGTGGTGGGCCCCATGCGAATCCATTCGGAACCCAGTGACCGTATGATCCAGCGCGGAGACCTGTTGCGGGCCGATATCTGCTTCAAGGTGCGGGGTTACTCATCGGACATCCAGCGCACGGCATACGTGTTGCGGAAGGGGGAGCAGAAAGCGCCGGATTTCGTCCTGCGGCTATGGGATGATGTGAAAGCGGCCAACCTGGCGGCCCTGGCAGCCATCAAGCCGGGTGTGCCGGCCACTGAGGTTGATAAGGCCGGGCGGTCGCTACTGGTCAGCCGGGGCTACGAGGAGTACCCCCACGGCACGGGGCACCCCATCGGAATGCAGGTGCATGACATCGGTCCCCTGCCCATGCCGGATTGGCCGGAGCGCTACGGCAGCGGAGCCTTTGCCCTCCTGGAGCCGGGGATGACCATGGCCATCGAGCCGGCCCTGTACATCGACGAACCACGACTGGGGGGCTACGTCAACTTCGGCCTGGAGGAGGATATCCTGGTTACAGAGGAGGGCTACGAACTGCTGGGGAAGGCGCAGGAGGAGTTGTGGGTGATCAGATAAGAGCCGGTGGGCGGGAGAGCAACCTACTTCCCCGCCTCAGTGGCTTCCACCAGCAGGGACCGGGCGGTGGCCATGGTATCCCGGAGAACAGGAATATTTAACAGATAATAGATGGTGAGGCCCTCGCGGTGGGTGGTCACCAACCCGCCGTCGCGCAACTTACGCAGTTGGTGGGAGATGGCCGAGGTTTCCATCCGGACGATATCCGCCAGGTCGGAGACACACAATTCCTTGGCGTGGGCCAGGCTCAGCAGGATTTTCAGACGGGTGGGGTCGCCCAGCAGACTGAAGCCCCGTGCCAGGGAGGACAATTCGGTCAATGATGCCAACCGGTGCTGGGTGCTCTCCAACACCAGATAGCTGACTTTAGAGCTGGAACTGGAACGCTCGAGCATGCCGGCGCCTCCCTGTAAATAATTTGCCACGGGTGCGGTTAATATCAACCGCCGGGCGTAAGTTATGCGCATATGAGCATACTGTCAAATAGAAATCCGATTGGTGAAAGAAAATTATCCTGGGGCCCGATCGGGTCCGGGCGGTAGCTACAGCTTGCCTTTCTGGGCGAATGAGTAGTAGTCGTTGCCCCCGATGATCAGGTGGTCGTGCACGTGCACGTCGATATTCTTGCAGGCCGCCTTCAATCGTTTGGTGATAGTGAAGTCGTCCTTGCTGGGAGTCAGGTTTCCCGATGGGTGGTTATGCACGAAGATCACCGCCGCCGCGTCGCGCTCCAGGATCAACTTGATTACCTCGCGGGGATAAACGGCGCTGGTGGTGAGGGTGCCCTCGAACAGGTTCACCAGGTCGATGATCTGGTTGCGGCCGTTGAGCAGGATGATCATGAACAGCTCGCGGTTGCGGTTTTTCAGATGATGCCGCAAGTAGCTGATCACCTGCGACGAGGAGTGAATGTAATCCTTGTTGATCACCTCCTCCTTAAGGTAGCGCCGGGCCACGGCCTGGATCAATTTCAGGCCGAAAAGATTCCGATCACCCACGCCCTTGACCGTTTTGAGCAGAGCGGGGGGAGACTCCAGCACCCCACCGAGGGAATTGAATTTGGCCAGTAAGGCTTTGGCTGTGGGTTTATGATCCGGGCGGGGATCCGCCAATTTCAGTAATAGCTCCACCACCTCGTAATCGAGAAAACCGTCCAGGCCGTTGTTCAGGAATCGTTCGCGTAAGCGGCTATAATGCCCTTCCGGGTTAGCAGACTCAGAGGCCAAAGCCTATCTCCTTAGATTTTAGATCGTATTCGCCGTGAAATTGCATGCATCACCAGCCCTTTGCAACTCCCAAAAGGATATATAAATTCCACCCATGGCAACACCCGACCATCGACTCCTGTTCCATATTTTAGAAAGTGAGCGCTCCATTCTGTCCCGCACCGACCAGAAGGCCTTCACCCTGCTGTCGGTTTTGGGGGTCTTCATGGTGTTCTTCATAGTATATTACCGGTTCCTGGTGTTCAACAACGTCATCGTGGTCCTGATCCCGATCTACTTTCTGGCTGCCTTTCTAACCATCTTTAACATGTTTCGTACGATCATGCCGCGGTTCAGCCGCAAGGAAACCCAGGACGCTGATGAGGACCATGAAAGAGACCCCACCTTTTTCGGCGGCATTCGGAAGTTTCGCACCAGTGCCGATTACTACACCTATATGGAGTCAATCGGCGCCGATGAAGAGCGGGCTGTCCGGCTGATCAGCCGGCAGATCCATAGCCTGGCAATCATCAACTGGAACAAGAACATCCACCTGCGCCGGGGGATGTACTTCTTCATTACTGCTATCGGGACGGAGCTGCTGATGATTCTATCGCTTTTCATCAAGATGGGTCTCAATTTTATCGCCGATTAAAATCGGCGCCGATCCGGCGAGTCACCCGTCGATAAAGGCAGTCAGATAATGCCAGCGTTAATCAGAAAATATAGCGAGTATCTATCGGTCACCGATGCCACCCCAGTGGTGACTTTGGGCGAAGGTGACACACCGTTGCTACCTGCCCCGGCCTTGAGCCGGGAGGTGGGGGCCGAGGTGTACCTGAAAATTGAAGGCTGCAACCCCACCGGTTCGTTCAAGGACCGGGGCATGACCCTGGCGGTGAGCAAGGCGTTGGAGGCTGGCGCCGGGGCAGTGATCTGTGCCTCCACCGGTAACACCGCCGCTTCGGCTGCCGCCTATGCCGCCCGGGCCGGGCGGGACTGCCTGGTCCTGCTCCCTGAAGGTAAAGTGGCGTTGGGCAAATTGGCCCAAGCCGTCTTGTGCGGTGCGCAGGTGGTGGCGATCAGGGGGAATTTCGACCAGGCCCTGGAGATAGTCCGCCGGCTCAGCAAGGAGTATCCAGTGGAGATGGTCAATTCCCTCAATCCCTATCGTATCGAGGGTCAGACCACCGGCGCCTTCGAAATAGTGGATCAGCTGGGCGCCAGTCCCACCTACCAGGTCATGCCGGTGGGTAACGCCGGGAATATCAGCGCCTACTGGGCTGGCTACCAACGCTACCACGACGCCGGCCGGATGGAGCACAAGCCCAAAATGCTGGGTTTTCAGGCGGCCGGAGCGGCGCCGATCGTGTTGGGTAAACCGGTGTCTGACCCTGAAACCATTGCCAGTGCCATCCGGATCGGGAACCCCGCCAGCTGGCAAACCGCCGTCGAGGCCCGGGACCAATCGGGCGGGCTGATCGATAAGGTCACTGACGAGGAGATCGTGGCCGCCTACCGGACCCTGGGCCGTCAGGAGGGCGTGTTCTGCGAACCGGCCTCCGCCGCCGGCGTGGCCGGGATGCTGAAACTGGGGCGCCAAGGCTTCTTCAAAGCGGGAGACACCATAGTTTGCATCCTCACCGGCCACGGACTCAAGGACCCCGAGACGGCCCTGTCGGTTTCGCCGGAGCCCCCTTCCCTCCCAGCCGACAGCGCGCAGGTGGCGGAGCATTGGGGGCTGGAGAAGTGAAGCCTCCAGCCGGTCGGGTGATAGCATGAAACTATCAGTTTCCGTCCCGGCGACCACCGCCAACCTGGGACCGGGCTACGATAAACTGGGCCTGGCCCTGCAACTGCGGCTACGGGCAGTGGCGCTACCGGCCGACAGCTGGTCGGTTATCACCGCAGGGGAAGGGGCTGATTATCTGGAACAGGACGGCGGGAACTTGATTGCCAGGGCCGGCGAACGATATTGCGAGCGGCAGGGTAAACCTTCCCGGCCCCTGGCTGTTCAGGTAACCAATCCGATACCGTTGGGCCGGGGCCTGGGCAGCAGCGCCGCTGCCATCGTGGCCGGAATGGCCCTGGCCCAGCTGGTCATCGGTGCAATCGAAGCCGATATCCTGTTTCGTGAGGCGGCGGCCATGGAGGGGCACCCGGATAACATCGCCCCGGCTGTATATGGCGGCTTACAGGTGGTGGATCACGGTACCCCGTTGCAAGCCCGGCGGCGACCCCTTACGCACAATATCAATCTGCTCCTGGTGGTGCCGGAGCTGACGAAGTCCACCGACGAGCTGCGAGCGGTTGTGCCGGCGGAAATTTCGCCGCAGGATGAAGAGGTAACCGCAGCGGCTTACCAAGCGGTACTCTCCGGGTTGGGCAGCGGCGATCCGGTGAAGCTGGCCCGGTCGGCAGAGGACCGGGGCCATCAACCCTACCGCCTGAAGGCCCTACCCGAGTCGGCCCGGATCTTTCACCTGTTGCAGCAGCAGGCCCATATCGCCGGGGTTTATCTGAGCGGAGCGGGTACTACGGTGGCGGGCTGGGTGGTCGATGGCAGCGATCCCGGCCCGGCGGTGAAACGGGTCCTTACAGACCAGGGAATAGCCGCCACGGTCCGATTGGTACGACCGGATTGGGTTGGAGTCCGGGGGCAATTTTGGTTTTGATCAGGCCCCGTATTTTCAAGTTCGGCGGCACCTCCCTGGCCACGGCTGATATCATCAACCGGGTAGTGGATATCATCGCCGGATCAGAGGGACCACTGGTGGTAGTCACTTCCGCGTTGGGTGGCGTGACTAATCTGCTGGTGTCCGGCCTGCAGGATGATTCGGCCCGGCCGGGGATAATTGACCGCCTACGCCGGCGTCATCTGGAGGTGGCCGGGGAGTTGGGGCTGGCGAGTGCGGCCAGGGACGACTTTACCAAGCACCTGGATGCTACCCTGGCCGACTTGAAATCGTTGCCCGCCGATCCGGCCGGCCGGGACCGGGACCTGGCGCTATCCATCGGTGAGCGGCTATCCACCAACCTGTTAGCTGCGGTCCTGACGGAGCGGGGCGCCCAGGCCGCCTACGTCGATAGCCGGCCACTGCTGCGGACCGACAGCAACTGGGGAGCAGCGCGCGTCGACTTGGACAGTACTCTGGCAAATGTCAGCGCCCGGCTGGGGCCTTTACTGGAGGGGGGCACAGTACCCATTGTCACCGGCTTTCTGGGGAGCACCCAGGGCGGGGAGACTACCACCATCGGCCGCAACGGCTCCGACCTGACCGCCACGATCCTGGGGGCCTGTTTGCAATCGGACGAAGTTTGGATCTGGACCGATGTGGACGGTATTTTCACAGCCGATCCCCGGCATTATGAAGACGCCCGGCTACTGCCGGAAATCTCCTACCGGGAAGCGGCTGAGGCGGCCTACTTCGGGGCGGCCGTGATCCACCCCCATACCCTCTGGCCCCTGCTGGAGACCGACACCGCGGTGCGGATCAAGAACACTTTTGACCCTGAATGTGACGGCACCCTGATCTGCCGGCGCCCCCGGCGGCGGGGCAGCACCCTGCTTACCACCTCCGTTGACGGGATTGCGGTGGTCACCGTGGGCGGCTACGGCATGGTGGGAGTACCGGGCATCGCGGCCACCATCTTCAGCACGGTACAGGCGGTGGGGGCCTCGGTATTGATGATCAGCCAGAGTTCCTCGGAACACAATATCAGTTTCGCCATTAAAGATGAAGAGGTGGACCGGACCGTGGAGGCGCTGGACCGGGTGTTGGCGGACTGGATGCGCCTGGATCACCGCATCGACCGCATCCGGGTGACGTCGAAGGTATCGATCATCACGGTGGTGGGTGAGAATATGAAAGGGCGCTATGGGATCGCCGGCAAGGTATTCTCCGCCCTGGGACATGAGCGGATCAGTGTTATCGCCATCGCCCAGGGGTCCTCGGAATACTCGATATCGATGGTGGTCAAGTCGGACGACACCCGCCGGGCAATTCGGGCGGTCCACAGTGAACTGGATGTGAACAATGACGGCTAAACTTAAAGTGGGTATTCTGGGCGCCACCGGTGCGGTGGGCCAACGGTTCGTGCAACTGTTGGAGCGGCATCCCTGGTTCGAGGTGGCAGCTCTGTATGCCTCCGAGCGGTCGGCGGGCAAAGTTTATGGCCAGGCGGTCGACTGGCGCATACCGGTGGCGCGGCCCACCTATTTAGACCACCTGGTAGTGCGCCGGCTGGAGCCTGACGGGGGCGTGGAGCTGGTGTTCTCCGCCCTGCCCAAAGCGCCCGCATTGGATATCGAGCCGCGTTTCGCCGCCGCCGGGGCCGCCGTGGTATCCAATGCCAGCGCTTACCGGATGGCCGCCGACGTGCCGCTGCTGATCCCGGAGGTGAACCCCGAGCATACGGCCCTGATCGATCACCAGCGCCGGGCGCGGGGCTGGAGCGGCTGCCTGGTGACCAATCCCAACTGCTCGGTCGTCGGGCTGGTGCTGGCTCTGAAACCGCTGGATGCGGCCTTTGGGCTGCGGCAGGTGCAGGTGACTACCATGCAGGCCAAATCGGGGGCCGGCTATCCGGGACCGCCGCCGGAGGTGATCGGCGACAACGTGCTGCCCTATATCGGGGGCGAAGAGGACAAACTGGAGAGCGAACCGGCCAAGCTGCTGGGGACCGTGGAGGACGGAGCAGTGCGGCCGGCCGAGCTGGTGGTATCGGCCCAGTGCAACCGGGTGGATGTGCTGGACGGGCACCTGGAGACGGTCAGTGTGGCCCTGCGCGAACGGTGCTCGGTGGCGGAAGTAGCCCAGGTGCTGGGCGAGTTTCGCGGTTTGCCGCAGGAGGCCGGCCTGCCCTCGGCGCCTGAGCAGGTTATCCGGGTCATGGCACAGCAAGACCGGCCCCAGCCGCGGCTGGATCGCGACGCCGGGGAAGGAATGACGGCCACCGTCGGGCGGATTCGGCCCTGCCCGGTACTGGACTACAAGTTCGTGGTGCTGTCCCATAACACCATTCGCGGGGCGGCCGGGGCGGCCATATTGAACGCCGAATTGCTCTGTCACCAGGGCTATTTGTCGTTGCCGGGTAGGTCCCCCGCTCGCGCCGGATAGGCACCTGCGCCTGCCGGCTAACACTTGCTTGCCTTTAACCTGCCATGGTAGTATTTTTCGGGCCGGAGTGATGCAGGTCATATGATCTGGTGCGATTAAGGGTTATAATTACCCCTGAGAATATGCCAGCAGATGCTTAGGTTGCGCCAGTGTGAACTGCATTGATCGCGACCGGGCGTTCTTAGTGTTTAACCTGTATTGAGAGAGGAGAGCAATATGCTTAAAACCACAATATTCAGTTCGATCCTGGCCGCCATCCTGGTGCTGGCACTGGGATGCGATGAAGTTACCGACGAGGAGGAGGATGCGGCAGCCGCCCAGGCCTTAGCCGATTCGGCCAGCGGCGTGTTTGAGGACGAGTTGGCCGGCTTTATCGATTCCGTGGAGGCAGGGGAAATCGATTCACCGTACGAGATCGATTTTACTACCTCCAACGCCATCTTCAAGGAGGCCCTGGCCCTGGATGCCTATAACCTGGACGCCAACTTCGGGGCCGGACTCACGGAGTTGCTGATTTTCACCCAGGATCCGGATTTCAAGGCGGTCTTTGACGCCTGGGAGGCCTTTGTCGATACCGGATCGATTTTCGTGGCCGGAGAGCTGAACAAGGGACGTTCACCGCTGAGCATTTTCCAGCCGGGTGGATCGGGCGCCGGTTCGTTCCAGCTCCTCGATAAGCGGGCGGTAGCGGCCACTTTCCTCAGCCTGCCCAAAATGGCCGTGAGCGACCCGCCCACTATCGGCGACATCCAGGACCTGGTGGAGAGCATCTTTATCCCCACCCTGGGTTATATCGCCGCCCGGTTGGATATCCTGGATGACAGCACCGATTTCACCTTCACCATTACCTCGGCGATGCAGGGCGGGGGGGGCGAAACAGCCAAGGAGCTGGACCTGACCGAAATCTTCCTGTTGGAAACGGGGGTGCACCTGCTGCTGGCCTTCAGTAATGGAATCACTGCCTACAATGTAGGTCCCAGCGCCTACGACAGTGCGGCCGTCATCAGCTGGCTGTCCCAGGGCAGCGGCTTGCTGAGTCTGCGTTCGGTCGGGGCCGACCGAATGGGCAAAGCCAAGACCGCCCTGTTTACCGCCGCCGACAAGCTGGACGCCGCCACCAACTTCCTGGAAGCGGATACCGATACCGCCAATGACATCATCAAGTTGACGACAGGCGAATTAACCGCCGCCGACCTGCAGGAGTTGCGCGACAGCACCCAGGCCTTCCGGGACATGTTCGATACCGGTATCTCGTTTACCGAGGACTGGGACGACAGCTTGGAAACGCCCGATGAGGAGCTGACCTTCGACTTCGATGTGCTGTTCACTAATCCCATCGTCGATTTCAAGTCGATCCTGCCGGTGTATACGGTCACGGTAGGCCGGGACACCAGCTATGACTACCAGTGGGTAGAAGACAGCATCCAAGTCAACGAAGTGATCACCCTGCCCACCGGAGTAGCCGGATGGTACTCGTTCTGGGCGCGTTATGAATATTGGGATGATTGGGACAGTGCCGATGTTTACATTCACAGCAATCTCCCGGTAGATGTTACTTGGTTGTTAACGGCAGCCGACAGCCTGAAGGATCACTTCATGGCGCAGGGTAACATCCAGCACTGGAATCTTTATCTTGATTGGAATGGTGATCTGAACGAGGGCGCAAATAATATCAGCTTCAATATTTACTATGGTGTTGATCAGGGTGTACCGGACTTCCTCCATTACACCGGCATCATCACCTTTGAGGCTGACGTGGCCGCCGACTGGATCTTCCAGACGGCGAACCTCAACGGGCTGATCCCCCAGTTCACCACCGACGCGGAGCTGAAACGCATCCTGGGTTTCAAGGATGAGTACTTCGAGAAGGAGCTAATCATTCCCTTCGATATAGAGGGCGGCTTCGACAAGGCCATTCCGCTGGACGGCCTGGGCCGGAATTCGCTGGTACCCTGGGCTTTTGTAAAGTAGCGTCGGGCCGCCGGTAAAGGCCGCCTGTGCTCACTTGTTTAAGTAGAGCCCCCAACTCGTTGCCGGGTTGGGGGCTTTCCCTTTTGCTGCTGGCTGCGCCGGCCTCGGCCCAGCTGTTGACCGGCCTGTTAGGTAATGACACCCGCCGGCTGATTATGTCGGACAGCGCTGCCCCGTTGGGTGGTCTGCCGGCTGTCATCGGAAGCGGAACAGCCGGCCAACCCGGGTCACGGCTGGAGGTGGAATCGCGCTATGACGATGTTTTCCGCGAGCGGGGGACTGTGCGGCGCAACGACGTCAACCGATGGGACCATAGGGCCGTACTGAAAATTCCCCTGGGTCCGAACCGCGGCCGCCTGCGCCTCACCTATCGCCAGGTGCAAACCGAGATCGATTCGCGGCCCTTTAGCGGGCAGAGCATACATCTGGGCAGCCACCAGCAGAGGCTGGGGCTGGGCTACGGGCGGCTGCTGACGGGTTCGGGCTTGCACGGGGCGCTGGCGATAGAAGCTACCGATCTGGATGGCGACTGGTATACCGGTTATAGCCTGGGCCTGGGCCTGGTACGGCGGCCCTGGTTGCGCCTGTCATTTACCGGCGGCCGGCGGTTCGACGGGCAGGCGGCTACCTGGTACCTCGAGGGCCTGTCATTTTTCGGCAGCGTCACCTATCGTGAAAACTGGTGGAGAGTGGTGGCAGTTATAACGCCGGTAGACTGGCTGGGGCTCGAAGCTTCCTGGCGGCGGGGTGGAATTCACCCTGAGAGAGGCGCAGGCGATGCCCCGCAGATATGGATCAGTCCCAAGCTGCAGAACAATTCACCATCGCTCGGGTTCCGGGTACAACCGCCGGACGGGAAGTTGTGGTTGGGTGCCCGGCTCCTTTCGCCGGTGCTGAAAGGCACCAGCAAATTTTTCGGAACCGGCCGGGAATTCGGCCATATTTCCACTACCGAGGTGAAAGAACGTGACCTGCAGTTGTGGGCCGGCTACCGGATTCGGGGTGGCGCCTTCCGGATTAAGGTGGACCGCCAGCGACTCACAGCCACGATCCGGGGGCAGCTCAAGCCGTGGTCCTTTGGGAATACCATTTTCGACCAAGCGTTCACCACTCATTTTTTCGATCAAGCGGAGGCGGCGCTGGACCGGCTGGAACTGGGATTCAATCGTGAGGCAGCGGGCCAGACTGATTGGGACATTAAGCTGGGCTATATCCTGGTAAAACCGGCCAATAGACTGGTCTGGTGGCAGAGCATATTTTTTTTCCCCACTGGGGAGATCCACCGGGAAAATCTGAACCTGGCGGCCGCCGAGCTGCTGGTCCCCACTGTTGCCAAGACCTGGCGCATCGGCCCGGCGGAGTTTACCTATGCCTTCACCCAGGTGATCCCCATCCGGGTCCGGTTGAGGCAGGAGCCGCCACCCGGTATCCCCCCGGAGAAAACCAGAAAGCGCGGCGGGGGGTACCACCGGCTTAAATTAACTTACGACTGGTAATTATCGTGCTGAATACTATAGGGATGGAACTATCATGATTGACCTGACCGACCAGGTAGTGCTGATCACCGGGGCCTCCCGGGGCATCGGGGCGGCCAGCGCCGTGCTGTTCGCCCGGGCCGGGGCTGACGTAGGGATCGGGTACTGCAGCCACGACGACGAGGCCGAAGCCGTCAAAGGGCAGGTGGAGGCCGCGGGCCGCCGCGCAGTGCTCCTCAAGGGGGACGTATCCGACCACGCCACCGCCCGCATCCATGTTGAGGTGCTGCTCAAGGCCTTCGGCCGCATCGACGTGCTGGTAAACAACGCCGGCATCTGGACCTACCTGGAAACGGGGGCCGGCGACCAAGCCGAGTGGGACCGGCTGATGGCGATCAACCTGAAGTCGGTGTTCAACTATACCGACGCCGTGGTGCCGCCCATGCGCCAGGCGGGGCGGGGCAACATCATCCACCTGGCCTCCACCGCCGGTCAGCGGGGCGAGGCCGGGCATAGCCACTACGCCGCCTCCAAGGGGGGCATTATCGCCTACACCAAATCGCTGGCGGTAGAGCTGGCGCCGGATATCCGGGTGAACGCCGTGGCCCCCGGTTGGGTGGACACTCACATGAACGACGGGCCGTTCGCCGACCCGGAATTCAGGGCCCGGGCGCAGGCCGCTATCCCCCTGCAGCGCATACCGCCACCCGAAGACCTGGCGGGACCGATCCTGTTTTTAGCCAGCGATCTGGCGCGGCACATCACCGGCGAGATACTGAACGTCAACGGCGGGGCGGTGTTGTGTGGGTAGGGGGTGAAGAAGTGGCAGTGGCAGCTTGCCCGGCGTAGTGTAAGTGTAGCCGGGTGGCAGTCTTACGATGAGAGAAACATATTCGAGCGGTTTAAAATAACCAAAGATTTGGTATTGACAATTAACCTTACATTAGGTATTCTTTGAAGCTGTGAGAGTCCTCTCACATGTAAATTGCTTATAGCTCATTGTTGACAAAGCCTACCTGAAGGGAAACGATGGCAAACACCCCACTGCTCAAGATTAAGCTCCAACTAGTCTCAGCTATAATCATTCTGTCGTCGGTTGTATCCGGTCAAATTCCTATCGCGGTTGTTGAATTCGAGGGTAAGAACATCAGCCAAGCCGAGGCGAGTATTTTGACGGATAGGCTAAGGAACGAGTTGTTCAGAACAGATGCTTTTCAAGTACTCGAACGTGAACTCATGGAACAGATATTGAGTGAACAAAATTTTCAATTGTCCGGATGTACGTCCAATGAATGCCTTATTGAAATTGGAAGATTGGTAGGAGTACGGCAAATGCTCGGGGGAAGCATAGGTAGGGTTGGAAATGTGTTCACAGTTTCAGCAAGAGTAGTCGATGTGAGTACTGGACAATTGTTACATGTAGCTGATTACGACTACAAAGGTGAGATTGGAGAGTTATTGACAACAGGGATGAGAGAAGTTGCTGTGAAACTATCTGATCTTACAAGATTAGCTGTCAGTGATCCTAAAACTCCAATACTGACTTCAAATGAATCGTCTCAACGAGAAGATGCTCCAATTGAGACTCAGAATACTAATAATATGGAAAAAGAACTAGATAAGAACAAGAAGAGAAAACAACTGATTGTGTTTTTGAGTTGGTCTGTACTTGTATTAATAGCTAATAGTTCGTTTTAGGCCTTCGTTAGGTTTATATCCATCTATTTCCTTAACACGTAGCAATCGTTCGTATTCCCCAATCTTTAACTTCCACACCAGTACGCCGCCGTAGTGTTCGTTCATCTAATATAACGCTTGACGTTATACGTTATAGTTAGTATATTCCAGAGTGATAAAATCGTTCAAGGGGAAAGAGGCCGAGAAAATACTTAACCGAACATTTTCTCGGAAACTACCCCACGATATGCAGAGAGTCGCGTTCAGAAAATTACGTATGCTCAACCGTGCTCAAACGCTCCGTGATTTACTGGTACCGCCATCTAATCACCTAAAGGCATTGTCCGGCGACCGGGCCGGGCAACACAGCATCCGCATCAACGACCAATGGCGAATCTGCTTTGAATGGCAGGGCGGCGAAGTAACAGCTGTGGAAATTGTTGATTACCATTAAGGAGACGGTCATGAATGCAAGGATTCCACCGGTGCACCCGGGGGAAATATTGATGGAGGAATTTCTAAAGCCCATGGGGCTCAGCCAGAACCGGCTGGCGAACGACCTGGGTGTTCCGCCCAGGCGAATAAATGAGATTGTCCTGGGTAAGCGCCGGGTGACTGCCGATACGGCCTTGCGACTGGCCCGCTATTTCGGAATGTCGCCCCAGTTTTGGCTGGGCCTACAGATGGACTATGACCTGGATGTAGAAACCGACCGCCTGGCGCTACGGCTAAGTGGAGTCAAAACCTATTCCGGGGGACACCGGGGCGCCCACCCCTAGCCACCACAAGCGCTCGTACTACCCGATATCCAGCTGCGAAGCGGTAAACCGCCTCGCTTAATCGCAGCAACCGCCCTAAAGGGCGCTCCAAAACCAAAATCTTGGCTGCTGGAGTTAGGCTGCGTGGGAAACTAACAGTAATGAGGCTCAATTAATCTTTGAACAGTAATATATGTCCTCAGCCTTATCCAAGCGGCATTTCTCGATCATGGCCTGATCCAACCGGCGTACATAGTCGTCTACCTTAACCATAAATCCAACAGCTTCTAATTTTTCCTTATAATCACGCCCATATATCCGTACATGATCCCACTGGCCAAAATGCCGCGCTCTGTCCTCGGGAGTAGCTATCTTGGAATCCTCGTAGGTTAGGGGCAAGGACGAATCGATGGGTACTTGTAGAATTGCCCAGCCGCCCGGTTTCAATACCCTGAAAAGTTCCCGCATCGCTTGTTTATCATCGAGCACGTGCTCCAGGACATGATTACAAAGAATTACATCGAAGGAAGAATCTTTATATGGGATGTTTGTAATGTCAATTTTATATTGGGCGTATTGTGACTGAATATCGGCGGATATATAGTCTAGATTAGGTAACATGCTAAAACGTTTCTGGAACGTATATTCCGGTGCAAAGTGAAGGACTTTTAATTGTTGCTTAAAGAAATTGGTTTGGTTTTCTAAGTATAAGGCAAGTAAGCGGTGTCTTTCGGCGGAATTACATCCGGGACAGATAGCGTTGGGTCGCGGGATCGTACCGCCGGAAAAAAATTTCCTGAAATGGCGCGAACAGCAAGGGCAAAACAACTGATCGCCCCTATACAATACGGCCCGGATTTGGAGATAGAAATCCCTTAGTCTTAAATGAATTGTTTCGGGGAATATGTACTTTACAACCTTGGTATGAATCATAAGTGATCTCTTAGGTTTTTGCGTAAATGATGCTCTATAGCAGCCGCTCGTAGGCCTCAATCTCCAGCTGCCACACCGGCAGGCCGCAATAACGGTCCCCCTCGGGGCAGTAGGGTTTTCGCCCGGCCAGGGCGCGCTCTGTGCAGGGGGGCAGCAGGAACTTCCCGATGCGGGGGTGTACCGCACTGACCTGGATGGCCTCGTCCACCGCCGCCCGCCAGATCTCCTCCTGGGCGTTATAGCACAGGCGCATACGCATTTTATGGTGCAGGTTCAGCAGGTCGGCTGACTCGGTGAAGCGCACCGCCACGGCGTTGGGCAGCAGGTAGTCGGCGAACTCGCGGGGCGTGCCCAGCTTCAATAGCTTCGCCCGAGCCTCCCAAATGCGATCCATGGTTTCGCTGTACACCTGTTGGGCGGCCCTGTCCTGCTCGATTAGCGCCGGGGTGACGTAGTCCGGCTGGTCGCCGACCTGGGCCGCCAATACCGGCCGGCTGGCAGGGGTCATGCGATGGCGTTGGTCCTGGCTGTCGGCGGTGTGGGAGAGCTTTTTGCGGAAGGTGTAAGCCGGATGGTGCAGGGTCCGGGTGAGTTGGGCGTGGGTGGTCAGGTTGAGGGTCTCGCCGAAAATTGGGTTACGGGCCGGATCCAGAGCCAGGGCGATGGCCTCTTCGTCGGCTAGCTCGGCCACCGGACGGCCCAGCACTTCCCTCACTGACGCGGCCAGCACCTGCTCGCCTTTGGCTTTGTAATCCACCATTCGGGAGACCCGTCCCTCCAGGGCGGCATCGAACTCGGTTGCAAAGGCCAGCGCGGGGGCGGGCTCATTCACCCAGGGGAACTCGGCGAAGTCCTCGGGTGCCAGCGGCTCCTGGAGGATAATCTCGTACCCCGGGTCATGTGCCAGCACCGCCTGTACCATCTGCTCCACCACCCGCTGCTGCTCCCAGGGAACGCCCGCCGCCCGGCACACCCGCCAGTAGCGCAGCAGGGTGATGGCGCTCACCGTGTGGTACAGGTAGGCCAGCGTGCCCACCGGCGCCACGTAGCGGGCAATTTCCTGGGCCTTTTTCTCGATCGCCTGGCGGTATTTATCGGGCTGTTTGGCACGGGCGGGGAAGAGGCGGAAATACTCGGCCCGGGCCACCGGGAACAGGGCCTCGCGCAGACTGCGGTAGGCCTCCATCTGGAGATCGACGGCCCACAGGTAGTGCTCCCGGGCAGTGTCCTTCAGCGGCGGCACGAACACCGCCGCCCGCTTGAGGCGCACGTAGCGCTGGCTCACCTGCTCGGAGTTGTAAAACGGATGGCTGTGCAGGAACGACCAGATGAAGTGCCGGGAGACGTTTCCGATGGCAAACTGGAACTGGGCGTGCTGGAGGGTAGTGTGATGGCCGGCGGCGTAAATGGACTCGGCGATGGCCCGGTCCCGTCCGTCGGGTGCCAGATCGATCTGGTCGTCGCCGACGATGCCCTTAGCGCTGTAGCAGGTGCGGGCGGCGGCCACGACTCCCTTGAAGGGAGACGCAAAGGCCTTGGTGAGCAGTACTTGGGGCTCGGTCGCTGACGGGGCGATCACTGCTCCAGGATCGAGCTATAGTGCCAGAGTGAATTGCCGGTCATTCAACCCGTCAGTGGTGGTCGCTGTGGTAAAGTTCCAGGAAGGCCCGGCACAGAACCGGGTTGCCGGCCACCAGCCCCGGCTTGATCAACACCTTCTTCTGATTATAGCGCAGCGGGTCACCGGCCAGGCTGAGCAACTGGGCGCCGGCCTCGGTGAGGATGCTGTCCCCGGCGCAGACATCCCACTCGTTTTTGGGGCGCAAGGTGACGAACAGGTCGCCCCGGCCGGCGGCCGCCAGGCCCAGCTTATAGGCCACACTGCCGATAGGGGTCAGGCGACGAAAGCGGTTCTGATAATGTTTCCAAAGTCCTCGCCGGGTCTCCGTGCGACTGTTGAGGATTTCCGCCTGGTCCAGGTGCTCCTGCGGCGATGTCCGGATCGGCTCACCGTTCAAATGAGCACCCCCGCCGGCATGGGCGGAAAAGGTTTCACCGCTGCAAGGGTTATACAGCACCCCCAGCACCGGCCGGCCCTCTTCCACCAGCGCCACGCTGACCACGAAATGAGGCACACCCTCGATGAACTCCTTGGTGCCGTCCAAGGGGTCCACTACCCATACCCGGTCCTTTTTCAGGCGTTCCTTGGTATCTGCGGTCTCCTCGGAGAGCCAGCCGTAATCGGGATAGGCATCCCGCAGGCGCTGTTCCAAATACTCGTTACTGGCGTAATCAGCCGTGGTTACCGGGTTATGGAAGCCCTTGTCGCGGATCTGGTAGTCGGCTTTGAAATATGATTTGAGGATGTCTCCCGCCGCGTGGGCGGCTTCCACGGCGGCGGCCAGAATGGTTTCCATGGGCGTGAAGTTAAACCCGGGTGGACGGCGGGCGGAACGGCGATAGTGGGGTTGCAGGGTACCGGGGGTGGGCTATGGATAACCGGGATTACTCTATAATCCGGACGTACTGCACACTGGCAGCCATCGAACCGGCGATCCCCAGCACTACTCTATCGTCATCATTTTCATCACGGAGATTGGACAACTGCTCGTCACGCATGGGCAGGTTGGAGTAGAAATAGGCCCCGTAGGCCCGGTCGGGCACCGTTATTGTCCAGCGGTAGAGGCCGGGAAAAAAGACGCCCAGGACATGCTCTCCTATCCATCTGCCATCATCCAACTGATCAATGGCTTCCGACGGATGGCTCATGAGTAATTCCAGGGAATCCGGCCCAACCTCTTCCATCGCCACCCAGACGACGGTGGCGTCCTCCTCGGTGCGCCATCGCAGGCTTTCGCCGCTTCCGGCCGTGACCACGAGAGTATCCACATTCAGAGGACTTTCAAGGCTATTTATAAACGTGGGCGGCCGTAACGGATCCACCGGTCCGGTGATTCGTTGGTCGTCGGTGACAATCTGGAACTCGTATTGCTTGTCGTAGCTGATGGAATCATTGATCGCCAGCGGGCGATAGCCGCCGTAGGTTACGGTTTCCCACTCCTCCGGTACGCCAAGTAAGCCTGCCCCCTGGGGACCGGCCGCGACCCGGAAACTATCGGCCTGCGGGTCCCAAACGAAATCGATTACCGGGTCACCCGTTATCAGCTCCACCAAGGTGACAGTGGCGGTGGAAACGTGAATCTGGGGCAGGATCTCGTCGTACTCGTCCACATGGGGCTCGCCCTGGTCGGGCCGACCGTTGCCCTCGCCCTCATCCTTTTCAGGGCCAAATCCGCCCGATCCGCCTATGACGCCGTCTTCACCCACGTCGTCATTGAGTGGTTCGCCCTCATCCCATTGGCCGTTTTCGTTCTGATCTTCGAAAGCCACCCAATCGCTATCGTTGTCGACACCGTCGAAGATGGTGATGTCGGTGATCAGAATGGTACGATCCACCCGCACGATGGAGTTCCACGGATTCACCGGGTCCAGGATGGCCTCGATGCGCAGTTCGCTCTCGTATTCGCGGAATTCATCCTCGAATTCGGCGATGGACAATTCTTCCTGGCAACCAAGGAGTAATATCAACCCAACAAGCGGCAGCACCCGGTTCACAGCTGGAACTCCCAGGAAAAGCTGGGCAGGAAGGGGAACATACCCACGGCTGTCACCTTCGAGGGGGACTGGGAATGGTCCCAGAAGTAGATCAGGGTGTTGAAATGATTGGTGGCGTTGATCACCTGTAATTTGAACTTGCCGTCCACCCAGAACCAGCGGACGTCCCTGGTCCAGCTGACGTCGATCCGGAAGTAAGTGGGAACGCGGGCGGAGTTCTTCCTGCCGGGAATGGTCTGCAGGCTGCCATAGGGATTCATCAGATCACCCATGCTGCTCTGGGTGTAGGTTTTGCCCCAGATCGGTGTATAAGGCTGGCCACTGCTGAGCGAAACGGTTAGGCCGAAGGAATTCTTCTTGGTGAGCCGGTAGGCGGCCACCACATTCAGTGTGTGGGGTTGGTCGTACTTGGGGCGGTATACCTCCCCGTCCGCCTCCACAATCAGGCTGTCGTTGTTGAAGTCGACTTCTTTCTGCAGCCGGGCATAGGTGTATCCCAACCAACCGGATATCCTGCCGGTCGATTTCTTGATCAATAGTTCAATGCCGTAGGCGGTACCGGTGCCTTCAACAAAATCGTCGTCATCTCGAGCGGGATCGTTCCCGGGATTGGTGTCCAGGATATTGTCGTATGGTTTGTAATAGGCTTCGAGTGAGGTGTAGAAACCGGCCCCGATCCACCGCTCCAGGCCGACGATGAAATGTTGGGCCGACTGGGCCTGATTGGCCTCGGGCACCGGCAGCCAGAAATCCACGAAGTTCAGGATGGCGTCCTCGCTGCTGTTGGTGAACAGGAACTGCTTGTAGATACCCCAACTACCTTTCAAGGCCAGGTCCGCGGTGAGCATGTACTTGAAGCCCAGGCGCGGTTCCAGGTAGAGTTCGGGATGCAGCTCGTACTTGGATAATCGCACCCCCGGCTGCACGCTCAGCAGGGGACTGAGCTCCCATCTATCTTGCAGATAGGCGCTGAGGATATACGGTTTCTGCTCCTCGTCGATAAACTTAACACTGCCCAAGCTCATGGTGGCACCCATCCCCAGTGTTTTCAATTCAAAGCCGGTACTGACGGTATGATTAGCACTTACGAACCAATCCAGTCGTTCCTTCAGGGTCCAGTCGCGCAGGTCCACGGTCTGGTTTATATCGAACTGCATCACACCGGCCGCCGTGTCCTTCTGGGTGAAACCCACATTCAGGTCCCAGTCATAGCGGGTATTGGCCAACGATAAAACCGAGACGAAGCGGGAATTGGGTACGTGGCGCCACTGGGCGCTACGGGTGGTGTTGCCCCAATTCAGATCCACGCCCAGGTCGCTCTCGTCTTCCTCAATCTGTATGAAAGCAAAGTCCCGGCCATTATAGGTGGCCAATATCAGGCGGTCGGTAGGGGAGAAGTTATAGATGACTTTACCGTGCAGGTCCCGGAAGTAGTAGGAGCCCAGGGGATCCTCGTCCTTGTACCAATAGTACAGGTTGGCCAGTTGGTCGTAGTAGGTGCGGCGCCAGGCCAGCATCCAGGAGCCGTTGAGAATGGGGCCTTCCAGCAGCAGCTTGCTGCTCAAAAGGGAGATTTCCCCCTGGGCCTGGCTCAGGTTCCAATACCGGCCCAGCTGGGAATTCCGGAAAAAGCGTCCCCCCTTTGAATTGCCCTCCTTGGATGTGATCTCCAGGACGGAGGAATTCCGGTTACCGTACTGGCCGGGGAAGCCACCGGCCATGAACTCGGCCTCGGCCAGGGCATCGGCGTTGAAGGTGGAGAAGATGCCGCCCAGGTGGAACGGATTGTATACCTCAATGCCGTCCAACAAGATCAAGTTCTCATCGGGGCTGCCACCGCGCACTACCAGGGCCGAGGAAAAGTCGTTGGTGGCGCGCACCCCGGGCATCAGCTGCAACGTGCGGAACAGGTCCGCCTCCATCAGGGCCGGGGTTGCCTTGATCTCCCGTAGCGAGAGGTTCACCCGGCTAGCTTCCACCACATGTTCAAAACGGACGCGGTCGGCGGTGACTGTTACGCCCTCGGTACTGATGGCTTCCACTGCCAGCTCCAGGTCCAGTCGAAGGTCGCTACCGGGGGTAATGACCAGCTCCTGCACGTTGGTCGCGTAACCGAGCATCATGACTTTTAAACGATAGTTCCCGGGTGGGATGTCCAGGATGAGGTATCGGCCGTGTACATCGGAAGCCGCGCCCAGGCCGGTACCCTCCAGGACTACGTTGGCATATCTGAGCGGTTCTCCCGACCCGGCATCTCGCAGGTAGCCGGAAACCCGGCCCAAATCTCGAGCGGCAACCGGGCCCGGCCCGGCCAGGACTGCCAGCAGCAGGCCGATGGTAAACAGGTGCTGGGGAAGCCGCCTCAGATAGTACCCGGTTATATTTGAACTGATTAACAACATTTTTCTGATCGCCGTCTCGGTCATGGGAAGCGGCTGTTTGAGGATTTAGACTGGTCGTATAGCAATATGGTTGTCAAGATTTTTATCTGGTCGTATTAGGGGGCTGTTGGGCAATAAAATTAACCGGTTAGGCCGGACGGCTGCCAGGAATTTCCCGCCAGCCTGATGGGCAGAAAATGGTACGGCTGAGCACGGTATTTCCAATCTACAGCGGTTATCGATGACCGGGAAGGCGCGTAAAAAAATGGGGATCGGGGGAACTAACCGGGCGGCTGGGCCAGGGTCACCCTGAGCCACAAGTCCAGCGGCTCAGGCCGGTGCCCACCCGAGCCCCGCCCGTCCCCCGGCCGGCTGCCGCGACCGCCGCTACCGCCACGCCCGGTACCGCCCATTCCGGGTGGCCGCATGCCGCCGGGACGCCCACCACCCGGTCGGTCATGACGAGCGAAAGCAGAGGTCTCCAGACCGATACCCAGGCGGTG
>SDBT01002715.1_pt1 | contig 31056 bp, 48 predicted proteins | sample 2277101 | NCBI WGS metagenome assembly SDBT01 (sample SAMN10404973, study PRJNA504765) | marine sediment metagenome | isolation source: marine sediment core GS10_PC15, 103 cmbsf | place: Arctic Ocean: Southern Knipovich Ridge | collected 2010 | reverse complement strand
AGCTCCTCGGCTCTTTTAATACTGGCAAGTGCTTTCATCCGGGAAACGAACGCCGAAAACCGAAGGTGTGTCGCCAACGATGCGAAATCGGCTTTCTTCAACGGAAGATGTTTGCGGGTATTATAACCAGCATAAATCACCTTCCCACTATCATCCTTGATGGGAACTGGCACTGCAATAAGAACATTATCGCCGTTAATGGCTGTAACCACGTTACTTTCGCCATCTCGGTACATCGCATTCAGGATTGGAAATGCGACGCGACCCTTTTCCTTTTTGTCCTTTTTGTCCTTGGCCTTGTCTGTTGTAGTTTCGTTTGGATTTGCACTTACTTTGTTGACATTTGACTTTTTTGCCATGACTTTGTCTCCTCATAAAAATTACATTGATATTGTTAGACTAACAAGTCTGGCCAGCCTATGAGAGGGAACGGAGGGCGGCTGACCAGTATTGGAGGTCTAACTTATCCAGGCCAAATTGTAAAACAGATTTCAAACCAGGAATCTTTTGGCCAACTATTCCAATGGTTGCTTTGTTTAGTTATTACAACACCGGGAAAGGAATTATGTACTTTTGCTACATAATCATCAATTGTTAGTCCATGAGTGTAGAAGTACATCCATTTTGCCTTATAAATACCATTTCTTAAATTGCATTTATCAGCACTAATTGTTTGCCGAATGTCCTCAGTTGTCATTTTTGTTTTAATTGTCATTTTGTCACCTCCAAAATTTACTACTTTGTTTTCATTGCCTTAACTATATAAAGTATAACACATTTTACAGATAATGCAAGTGAAACTTGGTATTACAAAATTAATTCCATTTAGAACCAGTACAATAATCCTTTTCAATACCCTGCTGCACTTCTGCAAATTTAACTTTTGTTAGTTGAACAATGCGACGAATAATGCTACGAATTCGTTGCCATTTCTTAGAAGAACCACCAAATATTAACACTGCTCCAAGTCCTTCTTCATAAGCATATTCTCGCAACAAACCCGCATCTCCCCAAATTTTTTCAAATGATATTTTAGTTGCCATTTTCTTACCTCCAATATTAAATTTTCACTGCCTTAACTATATAAAGTATAACATATTCTGGCGATAATGCAAGTGAAAACTTAGGAAAATGCAAAATTTTCTACGCCCGATAATGTGTTGGGTTTTAGTTCTCAGGATAGGATTCCGAGCAAGTATTAGGAGGGTTTGTCCAGCTTGTTCTTATTGCTGAATTTATTTTTTCTTTGCTTTTCGGCTTTGCAGAACGTTCCCGGTGAAGATGTTCTGTTCGGCAGATACCTTCACATTTTCCACCAGTGCAAGCACACATCAGTTCGGATTCTTGTGCTGGTTTTTGACGATGGTTCCGGTCAAAACTTTGTTGGTCAGTCCCTGCCTGCCAATGAGCATCGAATGCCATTTCACTTTGGTCTTCTCGTTGATTTTCCATTTCATTCTCCCGAATTAAGTTTAGTTTTGGTTTTGTGGATTGGCCTTGTCAGCTTTAACTTCTTCTTTCACTTCTGCAATTAATTCGTCTAAGTTTTCAATTACATTATCGATATCCTTATCTGATTGTTTATCACCCAAATCTGTATCTTTTTCATAAGTCCCACTATGGCAAACATGGCCAGCCGGAACTGATGGATCATTAGATTCTAACCCACACGTCGAACATTTCCAAAGATATGCCGGAGTGGTATCACTATTCTCATTTCCGTCGTTCAGCAGCTCATAAATATTACGGTCTGCCAAAACATCTTCTGCCCATGCAGTAGCATCATTCATCCAATGCACTGCCAGCGAAAGTAGATACCAAAGATTAACTGACAATCCCTGCTCCTTGCCAGCTTCAATGAGACAGGTTTCGATGTCTTTGGAATACGAACCAAAATCTGTTCTAATTTTAAGACTACCGTCATCATTATACGTATCCGGTGTCTCGGGAGCTGGCACATAACTTTCTTCGTGTAGTTTCTGTGCATTAAGAATTGTTTTTGCGATTTTCTTTTCTTCGTTCATTTTCTTCTCCTTAATTTGTTTGAAAACTGTAGACCCGACCAGACATTTATTTTTGTTCTTAATAAGTTTATCTGGTCGGTAATTCAACTTTCAGACCGTCGAGCTAAAATAATTAACTTGTGCTGTTGCTGTCGATTTCGGCTTGCAGCACTGCGGCTTTTGCCAGAAGTGCCTTGTGAGCAGCGACCTTCTTGTCCCGTCGCTCTGTATTACGTTTGGTCTTGGCTTCGGCACGAACAACCTTCGCTGCATTCCGTTCGGCCTTTTTGCCAGCACCGGCAATGTTCTTGGCTACGCGATTGGCCAGCCGATCAATTGATGCCATAACTTTGCCTCTTGCATCGCTTAAATCACCTGGAAGATTCGGCACATCATTTAATTTCCCAGCGATTCCACGGATCACTAATACGACCACCGGAACGACCGGCTTGTTGACTACCTTCTTTGCAGCCGTTTTTGTTTTCACACTTGTCTTTTTCGCCATAATTTTGGCCTCCTACTAAAGATTAACATAAATCGATTTATGGTACACGCTAAATTATATGGTGAAGATGTGATCAGGATGTGCTATTATCCACTCCCAACCGACTACTGGTTGACTAACTCGACCCGCAATTTTCATCACGGATTCCAAATTTCGCAAGCCAATAAAATCACCGTTAAGAGTTACTTGAAACAATTTTATCTCTGGACACCATTGAACTTTATACATTTCGTTACCTCCAAAATTTGTTATTGATTGCAACCAGTACAGAAATGACGGACGCAGCTAACACATTTGTCAATTTCATTAGACTGGTTATCTTCAATTATAGATTCAATCTCACGTTCAACTTCTTGGTTCTCAGTTTCTAATTGTTGGATTGTTTCGCCTGCCATTTGTCACCTCCAATTTAGGTACTTTGGATTCTTATCACGTGTCCCAATTTCTTTTCAGCAGCTACAACATCTTGAACGTTGTTTGTTTCTTTAGTTCTAACTTTAATGTAACTTTTAGGATCACAAGTTAAATCAGACACGTCTCGAACGAATTGGCTTTTTGGCATCTGTCCTACAAAACGTATTGAAAATGTATAATCATAGAGCCAGATTTTCTTTGCTGTTTTAGTTGGGGGCATTAGATGCTTGTGCATATCTTCAACTGTTTTCATTATGTTTTCAGTTGCTGCAATTTCTTTTTTAATTTCTTTTTGAGTTGCCATTTGTTACCTCCAAAGTTTATTGTTTTCATTGCCTTAACTATATAAAGTATAACACATTTCCTGTCTTTTGCAAGTAAAAAATGGGTATTTTAAGAATAAATTTTATCGTTGTAAGTGCCTATAAACAAAGCACTTACGCGGAGTCCCAGCTTGCCCTGTACGGAATTATGGGTACTGTAAAAGGCCGTAATTACCATTAAAAGCTCTTAAATGGGCAGCTATGGCTCCGGTTTAAGCGGGCTGCTATGGTTTACTGGCCTATCTTAATTTACCAGCTATAAATTTTCCTGCTGGGAATTCTTCTTTTAGCTTCTCAGAATCCCCTGTTATCTTCTTGCCTGAAACTTCTATTATTGTGTTATCGCCACAAGCTTCGCTCCAATTGTTAGGACTTAATCCCAAACCTGTTAGAATTGGCACTCGATACTTAATAGCAGTATTCTCCATTGTGTCACAAATAAAGCTGTGAAGTTTTGGATTATACAAATTGCATAATGGAGCACCTTGTAATAATTCATCATGGACATTCGCTCTTGGCCTTATACCCCAACTTTTGGAATCAGAATTATATCTGGGCGAAATTGCAACCATTCGTTCTTTCATTATGTCTGCTGCAGAACTTTGCATAATAGTATTGAACGCTTTACGAGCAGCATTTCCTGGGAGATATCTTCGGCGACCATAACGATTAAAAACAAACCCCCGAACTTCTGCAGTAGTCGCAGCAGATTTGGAAACTACTTTAATTTCTGGTAGAGTTTGGTGATATGTATTATAAGAAGCGATAGCATGATCTCGACAAAGTTCTAAAAATTTCAGTGTTCTTAAACTTGAATCTAATACTCCTGCTGAGACCAATGCATTTACACGATCACCCATCTCCTTCATGATATCTTCGTTAGACATTAGCTTCTCAGTCACGCCTCTTTTACCTTGACCAAAAGCCATTCCAAAATTCAACTGTTTAGCAGGTGTCCGTTTTATGCGTAGAACATTAGCAACCCACCGATGATAATCCGTCTTTGGATCTTCATTATATGCTTTTATTGCTTCTATAATTTGGCAATAATGGACAATCATTCTATACTCAATTTGAGAATAATCATTAGAAGTAAAACCTTCATCTGGATGTGGGTGAATAAGCTTCTTAGACCGTTCATTTTGCTGCTGAGAATTTGGAGTGCTACAAGACAAACGGCCAGTTTTTACTGATTGTTTATAGTTTGGATGGACATAACCATTCACATTAAGTTCTAAAAATGTATCCAAGAAAAGGCTTTTATATTGCTGCTCAGATCTGTATTCTGAGATCATATTTACTATCTGTTTAATATTTTCATTACAAGTGACTGATGGGTGAACCTTATACAACGCCATCGCGTCTTTGTCAAAACTTGGTCGCCCTGTATCTACCCATCGCCCATTATCCTGCTTTTCCTTGATAGTTATTAGAACAGGTAATTTATACTGGTCTAATAGTAATCTTTTTAAGCAAGCATTAGAATTCGTAAATTCTTTACCACTTATCTTCTCAATTTCTTCTGCATGGTGAATCATTATTCTTAAAGATTTAAGAGATTCTATATTACACTCTTGTTCATTTATCCTTAAACCCTCTTTCTCCATATCGAATAGAACAGGAGTTAGTAGAGTTTCTGTTTCTATTAATTGTTTTACTGCTTCCCCAAGTTGGGGCTTATCAGGATTTTCCTCTATTCGCTTTTGTAAATTTTCTTGAAGAAATCTGTATAATTTGCGGTTCATTCGTACGTCATCACAAGCATATTCTCCGAGTAGGTTTATAGGAACATCTGCATAAGATTTCGATTTTGGTCTTAGTGTATTCAAGTATGTTTTAACTCTATCCATACTGCCAGTATCATAATCTAACCAGTCTTGGCAAACAGATTTCAAGCCAAATGACCATCTGTCGCTATAGTATAATTTGGCAAGATTAAGAGTGCAGACAAGTCGACAGTCGAATTGCACATTGTCACCAACAGCAAACATCATCGCATCGAATTTGACAAAATGATTTATCCATTCATAGCAAGAGGTTAAAATATCCCTCATATAATCCATCACATTTTCTACAGGGAGATTTCCTTTTGCTGATTGGCCATCCGTTCCTGAGATAGAATGCCGGACAGGTATATACCAAACATCTGGGATATCATCGGCAGATATCGCTATGCCACAAATCCGATCGCCCTTCCACGGATAAAGTCCACCGAGTTTATCGTGGTCAAATACCCGTTTTGATTCTATATCACAAAAAATTTCTTTTCTGTTCTTTAGATTAGGGAACTCTGAACAGGATTCAATTATATGAAAATTATTTCTTAGATGTATCATTTATATTAGTCCAAATCCCTTCTATAAATATTTCTCTTTTAGGCTCTCCTGTTAGTTGCCCTCTTCCTTCTATGAAATATTCAAACGGAAGCCATAGAGCACCAAGATCTTCACAAACTATCGTTTGCCCTATTCTATCTTTACACCATTGTCCAAGTTCATCATAATTAATTTCTGTACAATTATGTTTATAACGTCTTCCTACTCTATTATCATAAGGAGGATCTACAAACCAAGTCGCTTTGATATTTGGAGCTAATGTATAATCGCCATGAATTATTTTCCAATGTTTTATTTTATGTAAATTATTAGCTATTTCTTTTTTATTTCTTGACCAGTTATTAAAATTCCCAGCAATTTTATATACTATTGAAGAACCTCGATTAGCACAAAAATATATGAGAGAAATTTCTTCTTGTGAAAGATATTTATGTTTTGTAATATCTTCTTTTGGTCGAATTTCTGGTAAAGAAATTATATCTTTTTTATTTGCACATTGGAGATATTTCCAAAGATCAGTTACCAATTTATACTTCTCAATTAAAATTACTTGTCTTTCCCAATAATAAAAAGCGTATTGAGCAGAACCAGCAAAAGGCTCTATTATAGTATCATACAATGGTTTAGGATAATACTTTATTATTCTTGATTTTGAACCATAGTAACTAAACATTTTTGCTCCCATTAAATAACCAGTTCTTTAAATAATTGTTTTCTATATCCTGTTCGATTAATGCTTTGGTCCAAAGTCTGATAGGTGATCGTTCTATAAGTGCATCTGCATTATGAGGTGGATCTGCCCAAAAGTCCGAACGGATTTCGTAGGCAAACACATCTATCACACCAGAATCAATTGTAATGTTCGCACAATTAACGCATGGTGAATACGTCGAAAGTAGGATAGTCTTTCCTTTTGTTCTGCTTTTCCTATTCCGTTTTAGGTATTTCATTATAGCTCTTGGCTCTGCATGACTACATCCACAAGCACCAACGACATTTCTACATTCGTTGCCTTTACCACTCGGTCCATTTATAGCCATGTAGTGAGTGATCATTTCATCTTGCAAATTTATATCAAGAATCATGCTGCTGGTAGCTTTTCTTTTACAAACCTGATGTTTTTCTGCTTCTGTTTTTATTATATCAAACGAACGCAGAACAATTTCTTTAACAAGTTGTTCAAATGTTATCTTTACTTTTGCGTCTCCATAAAATACTTTTAACATCGCTAAATTATTTTCTCTATTCATTGTTATCTCCTCTATGTTAAAGGTTAAATATCTCCAATTCCTAATTCCCTACGACGGTGAATCCATTCTTCAGCCAATTCATCTACATCATCATCTGAAACAAACAATGGATTTTCAAGAGATTCTGGTAAAATGTTAAAAGCATAATCACAATCTCCTCTTCTGGCATAATTCTTAAAGATTAAATTCCCTCTGCACATAGCTGCTACGTCTAATAAATTGCCTCGTTTGTCTTCATGCAATCTGCGTCTATACCATTGTTCATCACCACCATAAAGAACAACGATCAACCCACCAATGCTTCGTATCCAAGCATTTATTACCTGCAAATGATTAGTGCCGATTTTATTATTATGATAAGCCAAACCACCAAGATGGAATCTATCTTGTACTGCACAAGGATTCATCATTTCTTTATAAGCATGAAAAAAATCAAATAAAGATTCATTCGGCCTTGTCATCCAACTGTAAACAACAGGACATCCCATCTCTGATACTCTTCGAACTATTTTCTTGGCTAAGATTGTTTTACCAAGATTGTCACTACCTTCTATTATCAGCATTTTGTGCCTCCTTTTTTCTTTTTCCTGCCGTCATATATTGCCCAACGAATATCTGGATGACAATAATGAGGGCCTTTATAAATAGTTTTCTTTCGACCACCAATTTCATCATAAAACTCTTTTGTCATATTAGAACGGTTTATCTCTCTTAGTATAGTGTCCATTGGTAGATTGCATATAACAGCCAAACCCAAAAGGACTACAATAGAGTCTCCTATCCCATCAGCGACTTCTATTTCATCTCCGTTAGCTACTGCAATAATAGTTTCGCCAACCTCTTCTATAATTATATGGCTTCTAAATATAAGCCAGTGGCGACAACCTAATAACTCAGATAATTTATCAATCCATAAAAGTAGTTTACCAACTCTATAAACTGTATGACCACAAATTTTCATCAGCCAACGAATCCACCATGCTGGTTGATCTACACCTATTTTATGAGTACCCACACTAAACCGTTTTGCTGTGTGAAAATCACAAATCATATTCTGCCAATCTGTCATAATATCCCCTTATAATCTGTTTATTTCTTCTATAATATCGTTATAATAATCTCCGTTTAATAATGAATCTTGTAACTTACAACAATTAGATTCAAATTTAAGAGTACCAATAATGCACACTATTATAGTTAGACAAACTACTACAAAATTAAACATGATACTTTCCTTTATGATTATAGTTATAATAGCTGCCGGTGACGGTTGTGGGACCGGTCCATTATCCCATTCTTCCGTCACCGGCTCTCAAACCCAACGAGCACTTCTGGCGTTCAAAGTGCAATATGAAATCGTATGTGCGAGCACATCAGGTCGCCACACCTTCGTTGAGTTTAATTAAAAAGCTTCACTCGCCTCAACAGCAGCTTTATCAGCAGCTTCTGTTGTCGATTCTTGCTCGTCATCAGATACCGATAGACGCTGTTTCTTAAACAAATCCTTATACTCTATATGTAAGGCTTGCATCGCGACAGCTTCATCTGGCTGTATAATAGCCTGTTCAGCAGCTTCAAAACCAAAGCCATACCATTTCCTTGTCGCATCAGGAGTATGGTGGACAGAATTCAGTTTCCAAACCTGAGCCCATAATGGAACTTGGACAGACTCTTTATCATCGCCTTCGCCCACTAACTGTCTTCGCATTGCAACTGCTGAGATGAAGTTTTTACCTTGAATCCATTCACCTCTCTCGAAAGACAATGTTACCGGCTGGCCGACCAGAGGATGATCACCATAAATAACACCAATGAACCGGATATGTTCCACATACTGGAAATACATTTTCTGAGCTTCATCAATGACATTTTCCATTCCAGGATAGAGCTCTTTTCTGGTTTTTGCATCCTTAGATCTTATAGCGATGTCGCTACTTGCCTCATGACTTCTATCCATAATCATTGGGCCATTCCCTTTAAGGTCCCGCCATTTTGCCCATTCAAGGAAGAAGAATAATGGAACAAAGTTAAATCCATCACCTTCATACTTACAAATTAAAGCGTCGCCGGGTCGAACAATGACAGAACCTTCCCCAAAGCTGCTCTTTAGATCTTCATCAGTTGTCGCCTGTATAAGTTTGAACCGAGGCACAACACGATGTTCTTTAAGTAAATCCAAGCTCGTATCTTCCTTAACGTACTGAGCCAAGAAATCTGGATTCACAGGTACTTTGTTAATCGACGTTTCCGTACGCGATTGTTTCTCTTCTTTACTCATTCTTAAATCTCCTAATTCTTAATTCATAATTCGTTAGTTCTTAGTTCACACTTCTACAATCGTTTGCTGTTTTTAATAGCTTACCATTTTATACCTCCTTTCAAGGTCTCTCCTTCTCATTTGTTCCTCTTTTTTCTGTAGACCGTTGTATATGTTGGGTACTGCCTACCAAAACCCGGAGGGATTTTTTTCCCATCTTGTGCTAATTGTGTAACGAATTCCATTGTAGTTTTCCAATCCAATTTCAATATACCAGTAGCAGCGACCTCACGGGGAACGCTAAGATAATCTGTCAATTGGTAATATTCAGCAGATAGTTTTTTAGGAATAGCGGCGATCATTTTTAAATCCGGTGTCCCTGTTGCCAAACTGCCATTGACTTTCATCTTAATAGATGGATCCTGTATCGCTGCCTGAGTTAGCCTGTAGGCTATTATCTGGCCACAAAGTTCTTTTCGTGCCTTCATTTCTTTTCGTAGCTCATCGAATATTTTTTCTTGTTCTCGGCATAAGAATCCAAAGTCACAAAGTTCTTCGTTGCTCATTTTCCGGGATTTAATCAGTTCGTTGTTCTTAGACAAGAAACCATATACCAAGCTGTAGAAAATATGGATCTCATCTTGGATGCCTAAGAATTCCTTTATAATATCCGAGGATGGCAGAACTTTTTTAATCCCTTGCCATATTGTTTTCACTGAGAACATTTATTCTTTCTCCTTTTTCTTTAAACATTTACGATGATAATAAGCAAACCCACAACTACTATTTACTGCCTCTTTCGACCACCGAAAATAAATTTTCTTCTTACAATAACCACACTTCCAAATACGCCTTTTCTTAATTTTTAGATATGTAGAACATACTCTATCTATAACAACAAAGAATGTCATAATCCCAATAAAAATACAAGTAAGTATATCAACCATTATCCCACCAAGATCCTATTTTAGCATAACCTAAAATTCCAAATCCAATAAGAAATCCCCAAATTGTAAATGACAGAGGGTCTCCACTATATACACCTAAAATCCCAACTGTTAGAAAGCACGCTCCAATGATTGATGTTTTCTGTTCGATTTATTGCTTCTATCATAAGCTTTCTGTTGCTCATCCTTTGCATGTTCTTTCACTCGCCTTCTTTCCTTCATCTCCGGTATTTCATTTTTAATAATGCATCCTGCGACTGCTGAAATACAAATCGATATTGAATTTATTATTGTTATGATCACTTCTTATCTCCAAAATTTATAAACCAGTTAAGTCTGAGCGGCGAACGTCGGTCTGCTCAATGTTGAATGGCTCCATATCTTTTATCATTTTTTCTAATGTTTCTTTAACACCACCCGCAAATATTTCATAACATTTTAAGCATCTAATTTGTGGTTGATGGAAGCTTTGTGTTTCTTTAGTTAGTTCTACACCGCAGTCTATACACTTTCTCATTTTCAATCTCCCAATTAAATTAACAAACCAGTTAAGTCTGAGCAGCGATGGTCTGTCTGCTCAGTATTGAATGATTTATCTAAAAGTCATCTTTTGCATTTTTAGCAGCGTCTTTATCATCTTGAACTTTTTCAACACAAATTGGTCTATACCATATATGCCAATGAGTTTTCTCACTAAACTCATTGTGTTTCAAGACCATATAAATTTTTCCGTTTGTCCGGCCATAAGGCCAAATCCATTTTTCATTAAATCTCCCATCCTTATATCCTTTACCATAGTGAGCAGTCACTGCATCTCTAAGATAACGGAAATTTGAATAACCTTTTAAATTAATACTTATGAAATAAAACTTATCTTTATAAGTACCATAGGATATATCTTCTAATTTTGCCTTTCCGATGAAGAGTTTATCTGTTGTTTTGATATACAATTTTGTTAATTTATCTTCGGTGGCTTCACAAAGTACCATGTCATTCACATCCTTAATATTCGCAGCCCATTTTAAACCTCTAAATCCTTCCCACTTATTTAACTTTGCGTCTGCCTCTACAATCCCTGCACCAATCAGCATCCATACCATAATCAACAAAATTGCAATTCGCCTTTTCATTTTAGTTCTCCTCAATTAAAGTTAATAAATTAGTTTCTGTTCAAATCAACATCATCAGCAATGGTGGGATAATGCCAAACAATGTGATTGCAGTTAATAAAATTAAAACGCAAACAATTTTCATAATCATTTTTGTTCTCCGCCTTCCCCTTTAAGAAACATTAAATACTCGTTAAGAAACTTAACATAAATGTCACCATGACAAGCCAAAGGAGCACAACAACAACCAATTTTCTTCCCAAGTAATTTAATAACAGCTTGAAAATAATTCAAATCTGTTGCTATTCTCTTTTGAAAATACACATCAAATTTCCTTACGACTTCTACCCTGTCACCGTCTATACCAATCACATACTTATTTTGGTATATGCTCGGACGCATGATACAAATATCGAATGGTTCTTTATGAACATTTACAACTTTCGTTTCCATCACCGCCTCGGACTATATCATGAAATGTTAATGGGAACTGACATGATGATAAACAGAGAGGAATTAGCCATTTTAGGTTCTCCAATATTAGATCCGGCAAAGCATTTACTGGCCAACATTCTAACACTTCATCCTCAATTTGCTCATAATGAATTTTATTGCAAAAATTTTCATGGCCACAATTTAAATTATCGATAGCCTTGTAAACATAGCACGTCCCACCGGGACAAGTAAAAATAACTGTAAGTTCCCAATTAAGTCTCATCCCAGTCTCTTCTTTACTTTCTCGTTGCATAGCAGCTAATGGTGAATCGTCTGTCGGCTCAATTTTCCCACCGATACCATTCCACCGGCCAGCTTGCCAGTCAGGTCTTTTCTTTTCAACCAACAGCACTTCATCTTGTTGGTGGTTAAAAACAAATCCTATTACGAAATGTTTCATCATCATGAATTCCCCAAAATGCGAAGGCGATACTTATGGTTACGAGCGTCGAAAATCAAAAGTTTAAGATTAGCGTAGGTATGCTCTTGCACTATCGCTGCCAAGAACAACGAAAGTAGAATAGATGAACCTGTAAGACAAATGAAATCTTTTTCTGGCTCAAACTCCTCCATTATTAAACGATGCTTGACCAACTCCATAAACCCTGCATTGTCAAAGGGATCTATGTGTTCTTGATTAATAATGTAGACAAGATGGTTGCTGTAATCTTTAACAGCAGACGTATCATATCTGTTTTGCTTTTGCAGAATAAAGACTTTTGACTTTCTCATTATGCCACCTTTCTATTTTCTATAGTGTTTCTATGAAAACTGAATCCGCATTGGATTCTTCAGAATAATCATCTTCACAAGGAGTGTGGTTCTCACTGTAGTAAGGATTATTCACACGGTCTTTTTGTTCGTCAATTACCATTGCCATTTCCTTTACTATTTGGCTGTGAGCCGAGTCGCATGGTGGGAGCCTTCACAATGATTCTTGCCACGAGTGCGGAAACCACATTCGCCACAAAACTTTTTATTGCCAACGCCCAACTCAGCCTGCCGGATTCTAATTCCCCGCGACGAACGGCTCTTTGCCTTTTTACGGATTTTTGGTTGTGCAGCTTTCTCATCTAAATTACGGGTTCTTGTTTCCATTTCTTGTTCTCCCTTTTTTGTAAGTTGTGAATGGATTTGTTACATTCTTGACGTCGGCTGTTTTAAGCCAGTCCACGAAGACTGAGCCAACGGATTTCACTGTTTTCTTTGCTCCATTTGGATTATTAGTAGCTAGTGCATCAAAATTCTTAATTAGAACTTCTTTTGACTCTACAACCTTTGCAAGTTTTTTCGCATTTCCACCTTTATCTGGATGATGTTTTAAAACCAGCTTGCGGAACGTTTTCTTTATAAGGTCCAAAGTAACAACTGTCTCAGAAGTAAAATTGAAGATTTCACATGCTTCACTTAAAGTCGTTTTATTGAATCGACGAGCCATTGCTATTTCTCCAACTTGAAAGGCTGATAACATTTATTGCATACTGCTGACATTGAATTCAATTCACTGCTTAAAATTTTAATCTTTCCACAATATGGACAATCGGCACTGTAAAAAGTTCCGCCGCCGAACGTCTTTTCAATCTTCGCTGTTAGTTTTTTGTCTGTCATGATAAGATGATTAGCGAGTGCTCTAATTTCAACATCCGCAAAATCAAATTCAGGTTGTGGGGACTTTGTAGGTATAAAAGCCTCACGAATTTTACAACCTTGCTCGGTTCGTACAGGAATATTTTGCATATTCGGATTATTGAGCATTTACTTTCTCCTCTACTGGAATTCTTCTGTAAACTTCAGCGGCGAACATCTTGTCAATTTTAATACCTGCATCAAAAAAATCTTCAAAGTGTAGCTTGTGATATTTATAATCAGAATCTGCATCAAGCAAAGTTAGTAAACCAATTGAATCCGAATTGAAATCAGATCTTGCTGCTAAACTTATGCCTTCTACACCAAGATATGCTGCGTATCTTAATGGATCAATTTCCGCATTTATATCTTGGATTCTAATTCTTAAACACCGGCGAACATCTATCATAAGAGACTGCTCATAAGCAGCAGGTTCAACATTATAGTCTAAAGCTGTAGTATCTGTCATGTGACTTACTAAATTCAATATACGAATAAGCTGCGTCACACTGCCAAATGGAATAGACCACGATTCCGATTCACTTTTCTTTAAGAACAGGCGACCGGCTGTTGACCGAGCAAAATGCTCTCGTACTTTTGCCCTGTCTTCAAGATCACTTTCTAACGGAGCGAACAAATAAATTAAGCCTTCGATTTTCATTTCACTTCCTCCCGGGAAATAAACAACTCTTCAATGCTTTGAATACCAAATGATACGGACTCTTTGATTTTCTATGGTGTTCCACCCTGCCAGTTTTCCACGTTCCAGTTCTTTTAGCCAAAAACTTTCCAGCATGAGATAACTTCACATCATAATTCCCATACTTTGTATCACCCGTTCCATCATTTGTAAGAGTAGCGACACCAAGAAGACGGGCTTTCTTTGGATCACCTTCAGGCCACAATTCTATTCTTACCACAACCATTTCTCACCTTTGTCCTTTTGGCTTATGTTTTGTGTTATTATGAATGTCTTTAATATTGCGTTTTGTTTTATGTTTAAGATAAGGAAATAATTTAGTCGTGTAATTTTCAAATCCTATCTTTTTATTTTTACGGTTCATTTTCGGTATCCTTTCAAAACGCTGTTAAGAATATTGCGGATGTCCTGGATGGTCATCGCCATTTTTCTTTTGTCTTTTACTCTATCCCTTATCTCTTCGTCTATGGTATAAGGAACTATAACATCAGTGATGCGTAAATTAGCTCTTGTTCCCCGACGATGAGACCGGTCTTCACTTTGTATTCTATCCACTGCTGACCAATTGCAACTAACATAGATATGATGATTAACGTACATCGAAGAATCCTCAGGGCGATCTACATCATAACCAAGATAGTTTTGGCCAATACCCGCTGAGGCAGGATTCGCCAGTAATATTCTGCAAGTATCATCACAATTAAGAACGTCTTCCGCAGCAGCGGAATCTTTCACCCGATACTGTTTTTGCATTGTCTTATGGTAACCAACATGATTCATGCCTTCCTTAGCTAATCGTTCACTAATGACTCTAATATCTTCTACAAAACAAGCCCAAATGATACACTTGCTATTTGGATCAGCCTCCCAGTCTTCTTTAATCAACTTAATAACCATTTCCACTTTTGGATTCTTTTTGCTAATTTGCAGCACTTCCCCTCTTATCATTCTGTCATTTTCAAGGTCTTCCATATCATCCGTTTTGATATGACCTGAACAAATTTGGGCAAGCCGAATCAGTCTTGTTAAAATGTGTTCGACTGTTATATTTTTTCCAACGGCTGCTGCATCAGCTAAGATTTCATCAATCTCCGCAACCAGTTTCGTGGCGACCGTTTTATATAATTCCGCTTGTTTTGGATCCATTGTGATTTCACATAGGTCATAAACTTTTTCTGGCAGCATTAGAGTTTCGATTTCTGCTTTATGTTTCAACTTATAACATTCACCTCGCATAAGTAGATGAGCAGCCATATCTTTTTTCTGGAACAGGAAAGCAATTCTTGCGAGGCGTTCTTGTATAAGAGCAGTATTCTTAAACCCAATAAGTTTCCGTACTCCAGTCCCTTCTTGCATGGATTCTTTCCACTTACCATGAAATGCCCGGAAATTTTGGAGCGTAGAAAACCCAGATAATCCTTTACCGAGCCATTCGAATTGAGCCCAAAGATCAAAAACTGTATTCGTAATCGGTGTACCAGTTAAAATCATCTTTGCAGTTGCTCGGCGATCGTCTAACTTCATTACAGCTTTATATCTTCCAGTGTCCGGATTTTTAACTTTGTGAGACTCATCTATAATGACCAAATCCCATTGAACATACTTCATAGCATCCCAAATTGAATTAACTGAATCTATAGATATTATAGCAGCAGACCATGCACAATCATCTTCAGCATTAATGCAATCTGTTAATGTGCGAAGTTTACTCATCAATCCACCTCGCATAACGCCGGTCTTACCAGGAACAGTTGAAAATCTTTGGAACTCTCGTTCCCAGTTTATTCTTACTTGCTGAGGGCAGATAATTAAAGCACGATACATCTTGTTATATTTTGCACGTTTCCTCGCAGATTCTAAACTGACACGGTTCACGACGACCGGTGTTTTGCCAGTACCTTGTTCCATAAATAAAGCATAAGCTGAATTATTCAAACTGATAAGAAGAGCAGCTTTTTGATATGCAGTTAAAGGAAGAGTTAAATGTTCAATAAAATCTTTCGGCATTGCAGGAAGATGCCCATTGAGTTTGAATTCCGCTGCAATAGTAGCACTTTTAGATTGGGCATAAAATCGTCTAAGTAAATAGGTATAAAGAAGTGAAGCTTCTTCGCTCTTGAAAATCAATTTGTGATGTGGCCAAACATGATGGATTATTAATGCAGTAAAATCCGTTCCAGCCAATTTGTATTTCCCAAAACCTTTTTGAGAACGTTCTGGAATTCTACTATACCAAACTGAAGACGCATTAAAACTTGGATAAAAATAGTGGGCATCATCCTTATAAAAAGCACCTCCAGGCGTTGTCACATACGGAGCATTCGCAGCATCATCGACACTTGGTAATAAATTCCCTTCACATTTTTTAAGGCAGACCGCTTGCACTATAAAATGATCACTCTTCAAATCATCTGGATCTACAACAGCATCTATTTCAAGAAAATCTGTTGGAAGAAAATTAATAGGAGCGAGTGTGTTGCCAGTTGCCTGAGATAAAGGATCCAAGACTGGGAACGCTGGTATTTTTATTTCCATAGTTCTACTTTCTACGTTCTACTTTTTATTTAGTTTGCTGTTAGCTAATTTTCATCGCTTGTAACATTATGCTTTGTCGGGAACCTTCTGCTTGATAATATATGGTACAATCATCCCACGACGATGGGATCTATCTTCACTTTGTATCCTATCAACTGCTGACCAATTATATTCAATATCACCAGTTTTATCGTTTGTAACAATAACACCAAGCAAACGAGACTTCTTTTCATCACCGTGAGGCCACGATTTTATTTTTACAACTATCATCTTATCGTCTCCAAAATTATGCTGGTTGCAGCATCAAGCGTTTGTTGACAATTTTAGTGTGACGGCACGAACGGACTTTGCCTTTCCGCTTAAAAGTCCAACCCGGACAATTACAACTTACGATGCCAGATATTTTGTGGCGTTTTACTTGGTACGTTATTTCTGGGTTCGAATGACTTTTGTAATTTGTCAAATAAATATAGTTCGTTGTGATTGCCATTTTACACCTCCAAATTATGCAGTTATAATTATTTAACACATTTCCCGGAGACTACGAAGAGCATGTTTTCTTTTGAACCGCTTTGTTCTTTGCTCTGCTGTTTCAGTGTTCTCTGCTTTCTCTGTTTTCTTTGCTTTTTTAACAGCCATTTTACACCTCCAAAATTTGTTCATTGCCTTAACTATATAAAGTATAGCATATTCTGGCGATTTTGCAAGTAAAAAATGGCTGTTTTACAAGAAAATACAAATAAATTTTAACCTCGTTGTAAGCACTTGCAAATAAAGCACTTATAGGAACGGAGTCCCAGTCGACCCTGTACTGGTTTTAGGGTACTATGGCAGCTATTACGGTCGTTTGTCCTCTGGTCGGTCGACTGGGACTCCGTATTTAGCCGATTAAGGCACAAAGGAAGCGTCTATAAATGTATGCAGGAACCGGCTGTTCATATCGGTAATATACGTTCCGGATTTCTTAAAACTTGGTTCCGTATTACCTTTCACATCCAAAGCATCTATCGCCAGTAGTACGAATTCATTTAAGTCTAAATCCCCAAATGAAAGTTCTGCGTTCTGTGCTGGCAGTCTGGCATATCCGTTCCCTGTCATCCCTTGTGCTTTTTGATAATCAGTTATTTCAGCACCCATTTCTGGGAAAAAGAAACCAGCGTTTTTAATTAATTCTTCCTCAGGATTACAACGACAATTTGGATGCTCTGGCATTTCATCCAGCAAACCCATTTCCTGTAATTCAGTTTCCAACTGTTCTTGGTCATCAAAGAATTGTGGCGTAAACAGTTGGGGAGTTGACCTGATATTGTCACTCAAACAATAAGGACAAACCCACTGAGAATTAAAACCTATCGACTGTTTATTTAATGCTGCTTCGAATATTCGATCACAATTTCCACATTCATACATTTTCTTCCTCCTATAACTGACACAAACATAAATGGATTTTACCTTCTGGTTTGAATTTCTTAAACTTCTTTATCGTATCTTCCGTACCACCTTTCCTATCAAGAGCAACGCAAGCGATTAAAACATCACCATTCTCAGCGATAGTCCCATTCCTTAAGAAACCTGCATGACGGCCTAAACTCCAATCTGCCTTGTAAATGGTTATAGGGATATTGTGAATCCGAGAAATCATTTCAGCAAACTTATCGCCACCTTTAGGACAGCCGCCACTTATAATAATGTCGCCGATTTCCCAAATACGAAAGAAGATTTCTGCAACGTTCTCATAATCTGCAAGTGAATTTCCACGCCGGGAACCTATTATGATTATTCGTTTAGCCATTTAATCCCTCTATATTTGAAGCATCATATTGTCTTCGTGAACTTCACGAATGCCATCGTCATCCTCATCCATGACAAGAGGCGTTTCGGTTATTTGAACGATATACATTCCCGGATACTTATTTTGGTCTTGAACTACAGTAACCACGCCAAGTTCCTCAGGCCAACTTTCTTCAGCGTTTGCCTTCAAAATTACTTTGTCATTCTCTTTGAACTTAGACATTTCAGCATCCTTTCACTAAGTAAGTTCGACTGGAATTCTTCTGTTCGTTTTTTGTAAAAGCCGAACGCCGTAATAATAAATCCAATTAGCGTTAAGCACAATATCACGCATCTAATTTCTTCTGGCATTTTAACTCCTAATCAAAATCCGCACTACTTAAACCTGCTGCTGCTGCAAAATCATCCATGGCTTGATTGTCGGCTGTAGTTTTATCCCGGATTGCCTGACGTTGTCTGGCTTGCTTAACAGTTTGGACAGCACCATCACCATCGTGGAACTCATAAAGCCGATAGTCGAATTCATACTGGCTACAGAAATTCAAACCGCTTAACTTAGTTAGAATTGGAGTTCCCCAATACTTCACAGTTTTCCGTGAATATTCTCTCCCCTCACAATTTCCGCTTGTATGTTTTACACACTCTTTGCAATAAATACTGATCTCTATTGTCTTCATTTTACTTCCTCCAATATAAAACTTTCCCAAACATCTTTAGGTACATGAGTCCAACTTTGAAATCCATCTTCCTCTTCAAACATAACAGCCATTTCTTCTGGTCTTGGGCGAATTTCGCAAAGTGAACTATCACAATAACCAATAATATTTTGAGACAACAAACACTTAACATAGCTGGCAGTAGATTTAATATCCTCCCAAGAAAAATTTATCATTCCATATTTCCCATAAGTAAATTCACTCGCCGGAAGTTGAACCATTTTATCCTCCATTCTATCTTAGAAAGTTTTCTGAAGCAGCAGATGCAAAACGCTCGCCCGCCAAGTAGGAATTCATCGTGCCACCTATTTCAGAACAAACTTTTTTGAACGTTAAACAATGACCATTTAATCCATATTTTTCAATACAAATCAAATGAGCATATTCATGAAGAAACACCCCCATGAATTCTTCACGTCCAAATTCAGAATATACCTGACCAGCCATAACTATTTCGCACCTTGTAATTCCAAATGGATTTGTATGACATCTACGATGATCTACTTTCTCTCGTTGCGACCACCATTTCACTTTGGCATTAACAGCAGTCACAACCCAAGAAATTTTGATAACAGGAACTGGGATAATTTTCATATCGTACTGTTCTTTAAGTTCCTCCATCTTAATTTCAAGTTGTTGTATCAAGATAGCTTCTATCTTCAAAAGTTTTCTTTTCAACTGTTTATATTCACTCTCCATTTTACTTCCTCCAAATTGTTACCTGCAATATTTGTCTTCCCCATTCCAACGCCTCTTCATGGGTAGAAAAATATACGTCCAGACGGTTGCCTTGTATAGCTCCACCTCTGTCTCTGACCGAAGCCAAACCGTATCCCGGAACGAAAATTTTGGTTTCGAATTGGAATGTCCTTGGAGCTGCAACTAATTTATCGCCTGGACGTATTGTATAGCCACTCGCGGTGATACCAGGACTGTAATTTCCGCAGCAGCTTTCACACCGGCAATAGGCTGTCACTTCCATTTTTACCATAGTGAAAGGTGAAGCCGAGGCCGGTTGGAAAAGCGAAATTAAAATCATAGCTATTTTTAAGCTGGTCATTATTTTACCACCAACAAAGATTTTGATCGTTAGCTTGATCTATTAATTTACAGAGCTGGAGATGCTGGTCATAGGTTAGTAATTCGACCTTATGCTGCAATCTTCTAATTTCACTTATCAAATTAATTTGCTCTTGTGTTAAAGCTGCCATTTTGTCACCTCTCAGATTTAGTCTATCCTGCTTTCTATGCTGGTCTCAATACCATAGGCATTTAAGACTTTTGCCTGACCTACACATGCAGCAATATTCACTGACATTTCTTGGCGGAATGTGCTGTCGAAAATGCTCAAACTTCCTCCACCATGATAACGTCGACTACAACTAAATCTCACATTAAATCCGGCTGATAGCCTTTTAGCTAATTGAAAAAACTTACCTCGAGCATTGATTTTCAAATGAGCGAAGCCACAAACATCTAACATCGTACCTACTGCTTCCATTCCATCGCGAACAATAAATTTCGCTCCTTCACCTTGCAATTCATTCAGCTTCTCTTCGGCGACTATCCGGCCAGCTTTTCTGGCTTCATGAATAACCGACTCGACCAAATTTCTTGTCCATTTAACAGCCATTTTACACCTCCAAAATTATTTGAAAACCGTAAGTCTGGCCAGCTATTTCACTAAACAGATTTAATGCTGCTGGCCAGTATTTCAGCTTCCCTTAATTCGTCTCGGCAAAATGTTTTAACAATGTGGCTTGATTCAAATGAGCTTGTTCTTTCGTACATTGGAAAACACTTTCAAAACTTTCTTTTGACATAGATACTGTCTGCTCAATTGCGATTGCAAGTTGTCTTAATGTTTCTTTTTGACTTTTGTTTAGCTTTGCCATTTTGTCACCTCCAAAATTTACTGTTTTAAGAAAACCGTAAGTCTGGCCAGCTATTTCACTAAACAGATTTAATGCTGCTGGCCAGTATTTCAGCTTCCCTTAAAAGTCGATTAAATAACATCCAGTGTCAACTTTGTACTGCTCCATTTCCTTACTACTATGTTTCCTTTTATCCGCTTTGTTAAATACCAGCAGATAACTCAAAACAATTGCAAGTGAAATTGCAGTAACCATTTTTACCCTTTCAATTTAACACGATTAACTTTTTAATTAACGCCTTAACTATATAAAGTATAGCACATATTTGAGATAATACAAGCGAAAACTTGGTATTTGTAAATAAATTCTACGACCTATAATAAACTAACACAAGGCACAATAAGCCGCAATTGTAAGAATTAAAATACGCTTTTTGTTAAATGCAAACGGAAGCCAAATTTCATAATAAAAGTTTAACAGCATGGTCTCGCCCTCCAAATATATGAGATGCCAACAGCCATAACGTAGTACCATAAAATCAAAAAGAACTGGTCAACAGTTTTACAAACGTAGACCAAATACAAACTATAAATAATTATGGAAACAAGTTGCCGAACCATTTTACCACCTTCAAAATTCATTGCCTTAACTATATAAAGTATAACACATCTCAGGAATAATGCAAATGAAATCCAAGGGAAATCCAAAAAATATTTACGATTAAAACCCGCTGAACCGGTAAAGGATCAGCGGGTATAGTTATTAGGTTTGATTGTCGTTTGGCCAACAGAGAGCAAACTGGGGAAGAAAATTATACTGTTAATGTGCCACCAACACTTGATATCCCAGCAGCACTACCTTTCAATTCTGGTTGTGAATTAAGAGCACCAGATGCACCACCTGTCCCAGCAGTAGAACCGGCTAATTGTGTCGCAACAGATAAAGTCCCATTGACAAAACTTACGGCATCTATATTTTGGTTTCTTTCAAAATAAGTTGAAATATCTCCAGTCAAAGAACTTGTAGCATCAACAGTTCCCCTAAAGGATCTGCGTAGTGTAATATCATAACCATCATTCCAAGAATTGTAGCCATCTCGTACTGCATAAATAACGAACCTTAAAGTATCTTGCAATCTGCCAAAATCGGCTATCTCCATTGCTTCTGTATATTCAAACGGAGACGCTGCTGCTGGAGAAGTGTCTTTATCATAGACCTGCACATTAAGGCCATCCTCATCATAAATTTTAATTACATAAGTAACGTTCGTTTCTGGCCCAATATTAGAACTGTAAGTATGAGCAATCAAAGACTGTAATTGTGCCGAAGCTGTTCTATCTCTGTGATTCCAAGTCAGAGTAATTTTGTTCCCATTAGCTCCTGTGGAAAACCATTCAGGATAACTATCGCCATTAAATTTCAAATTTCCCGGAGGATACGGGCGAATCATTCTACTTCCCATAGTAATTTGTGTCGTCACATCTGTAGACGATAAAATACCTTTGCCAGTTCTTGGATACATCTTAACCAACGGATCTTCGCCACTGGTATATTCTGTATTGACACCTTCATAATTAGTGCCGGCAAAATAAATCCTATCTCCACTCGAATGAGCTTCTGGTACTGTATCTAAAATACCTCTTGAAACATTTATTTGATTATTATCAATGTCTACAGAATTTACCCGAACAATCTCATCATTTATAATGGCATAAGACCCTATTACAACTTGTTCCAAATTAGATATATTTCCCAAACTAATATCTAAATCAACTGCCGTTCTTGCGATGTCACTTGCAATCGTAGCTGTTGGACTATAAGTACCCACACCTTCTAAATTATAATCAAGTCCAGCAGTGTGTTTAATTTCGTAATTAAAATCGAAAGAATCCTCAACCGGCGGTGATGCTATAATATAGAAAAATCCTGCATCATCATCATAGCCATTTATTATACTCTGATTCTCAAAATCATTACATAAAGAAAAATAGGGTACTTCTATCAATCTTCTATCTACAATATCAACAGCGTCACTAACTAAATCTGACCACAATGATTCTGGCGGATCAGAATAGATTGTCAAAGCAGTTAAGAAAGAATCTTCCACACAATTAAAATAGACTTCAGGTTTATCCAAATCCCCATAATCTGCCTCCATAACCCTAACAACCATCTGAACAATTCTCAATGCTGGCCATGTTAATTTAAAGATTTCATTTGGTTTTAAGCCCGACAATTTTCTTGTAGCTTTAATTCTCATAGTTGCGAGCATACCAGAGGCTAAATTTAATTCTCTTTCTGCGACTGTATTTGCCAATTTAGCATTACATATTCCATAATAAGAAATTGTCTGTTCAATTATGGTTCCATTTTGTTTTTCTATCAATGCGATATCATGTGCCATTGCGGGACGAGATTTATCTGCAACTTTATCCCACCAACTTACTATTACTTGATCAACTATTTCACCATAAGACGGGCGAACAAAATCTTCTATTTCTATAATGTCACCAACACCGTGAATAGGTATATCCTTTAACATTCCATGGCTATAAGTTTTAAAAGATATATCATAATTTTTAAAGATCCAACTCGAACCGCTATCGCCACTACTGCAAGAAGTCCCATCCAAATATAATCCATTATATTCTATGAATAAATTAACACTATTCAGAAGATTACCATTAGGAACTCTAAACACAATAGCATATCGCTGGCCAGCAGTTAAAACCGCTCCATGTCTAAAATCGAATTCATACCAATCACCATTAGCATCGGTAGTGACGTCTTCCGTTTGTAGCGTCCCGACAGCCAAATCATTACCTGTAGGAAGAAACTCGGTTGTAGCCCGGATACTAATCGTCATAGGTACAACAGGATTACCTGTTCTTTTCAATTTAAGTTTGATAGAAGAAAGTGTGTAATCTACAGATGGAGTAAATGTTTGTCCCCACCAACCTGCTCCATAAGTAGTACCTAAAAATTGATCATCATCAGTATGAGAATCTCGGAGAATTTCTGCAACAGAAGGTTCTCTCGTTAAAGTTATAACCCATTTCCCCGACGATAAATCTTGGTACAGCATACCGTTAATAGTCTTTAAAACATCTGAGACAAAATCTTCAACAGGCTGCGATTGATCCCATTCAAGAGATAAACCAAAGTTTTCAGCATATAAAATATCTGCTGCCTCTTCCCAAGAATCATTATCAAAATCTTCACTTGCATCAAAACCTAAACCCCATTCGGGATCTATTAAGCATTCACGAATAATATGGATTGCATTGAGGTCATCACCAGATTCAGCTCTTGGATTTAAGATTGCCTTTTCTTTGTACCATTGATCCAATCCACTAATTTGAGTTCCGACTCTTTTACAAAAGAACGCCCACGGTTTTATGTAAGGAGAAGTTCCTACATAAACTTGTCTTAAAACAAAACTTGTAAGGCCACGAAATGCAGTAATAGCAGAACCAAGCCTTGCAGCAAGATACGAATTTTGTGCTTGATCTGATGCTCCAAATAACAAATCTACTGTCCCAGAAATCCCACCTTCTTTTCTATCCCCACCAAATAAATTATTAGAACTTATCGAAATAGAACTATTAGGTGGAGTACCGTTCACGCTATAAGTTTTAAACCAAAAATCTATTCCTGGATAATCATTCCAAGTACCTTCTTCCCCTCTATAGGCAGAATTTAAATAGTTACCTCCTGAATATCCCCCAGTCGAATTCCCAATCCAGAATAGTTTATCAGGGGCATTCGAAGTGCGAAGGCAAATTGCATACTTTGTAGATGCGTCTAATGTAATGGGAATATCGAATTTTATATTTCTTTCAGTTGAGAGTGAAAGGCTCGCAGGATTATTTAGAATGGTATTACCATCTGTTGTACCGACACATAAATCTGACCCAATAGGGAGACCACTTCCGTCTGTCGCACGAATACTTACTGTGACAGTTCCTGGTAGATCCCCGCTAATTCTTCTAAGCTTCAATGTAACAGAAGAAAGTGTATAACTGCTTCCTGTAGTAAATGTCTGTGCAAGGACAATATCTGGATGTGGTGTATTATATGCAGTTGAAACAGATGTGAAAGATTGCTTGACAGATTCAGAATTAGACCACGCTGTCTTCTCACCGACTCTGATTTTTTCCAAAGCGTCCATGTGAGAATGACCAACTATCATGTGCATTCCGACATGATATTTATGAGCCACAATTTGAGGCTTTGGCTTTTTTGAACCACCACCGAAAAATCCCATATTAAAATCCCCAGACCGCTACGGTCTTTAAATGTCCATACCAAACAACGTTCGGTCCTGCGATATATTTTTTCCCAAAAAGAACTTGTATAGAACGCCCTTCCTCTGCTGTTGGGAAATCAAATTGTTCTAATCCAACAGGTTTTGCATGATTAGGCGACGGTCGTTTTGGTTTTGGAGAAAGTGCCTGAATAGCCATACTCAAGGCGATCATTATCACAACTTGAGCAATAAAATTCCAGATTGCCAAAACAGGCTCTCCTTCTTTTACTACTGATTCAGGTGTCAATAGAATATCTAAATATAAAACCGAAGCCAATAGTTGGAACGGAATAGATTTTACCAAACTTGCAGATTTAAAAATTTGTCTTATTGTTTGCATTATACAATAGGATCTCCAGAGAATGGGTTCTTATCTGGTAGATATAATTGTCCACCATAATTTAATTTGTTATTGAATTTTGTATCACAAATCGATTGAGAATGATTACAACCTGCCCACGCTCTAAAACCATCTCCAACAGACAAAGAAGAAATAGCCCTGCCTATTTTTATTGTTGTGCCTACATGGTAAATAATCTTTTGAAGACAACGACTATCATCAGTTTTAAACTTACCGCCTAAAAACCAACCATCTGTCTTCGTACCAAAAGCAGTCGCAGTAATGGTAGTTCCTGAAACTGTTGAAATATTATCATCTACATAATAATCGGAATCATCAACTGATATCATACACCAAGTTGAATAAAGAGCAAGGCCACAAGATCTTGTAAATTTTCGCATCAAACCATATCGTTTTAATCTACTCGTTTTTAAACTTGCAGAAACGACAGCAATTTTTGGATGGAATTTAATTGATGCTACATACCCTTTCCAATAAACAATATAAGAACCATGATGCTGACGATATATAATTAGCTGAACAATGCCCTCTATGGGTTCTTGGATATAATTCCTAACAAAAGAATTTGTAAGGCTAAATGTAATATTCACTCTTGTCTTCAAAGAATTGGTATTTAATGCTATAGAACTTCGGTGAATCAATTCTTTAATATAAGTTCTACCACCATAAGAAATATCTGTATCACCACTGTTATAGGACCAAATAGTGAGATCAACCGTATTCTGAAAATGATATAATTCTAAAGGTCGACCATCGTCCGCACTACGTTCCGACACTAAATAACTTTGATTTATCAAAGTACCAGAACAATAAGAAAACCCTTTAGATATACCTACTAATTCTATAGAAGACATTAGTTCTCCACCCTTAAAAAATTAACATGGCATTCATTCCTATGTGCTCTTGTCCATCTAATCTCTACTTTATCAGTTGATAATCTACATATATCAACGAAACAAATTTTGCAATCTCCAGACCTTACTGCTGAACCATAATCTAAAACAGTATTAAAACTTATTCGTTCAACTGTAGTATTAACTTTTACAATATCAGTTATCTTACGGATTATAAGAGTGCCATCTGTAAAATAAAAACCTATATAGGTTCTTAATTCATTAAAGCCCATATTGTCTGTCAGCTTTATATTTTCAATGTCAACAGAGAAATCAGAATCCTCAATAGTTGCTGCCTGAACAACATCACTTCTAAAAGTTGGTATAAGAACAGATTTTTGACGACCATTTAAGGAATGCAAAAACTGTCTAAATTTCCAACAGTCTTCTTTTGTATCACTATAAAATATATGGGATTGCTTCAATATATTGAATTCACTGTCACTCTCCACCTTGAAAATACCTGTTAGGAAATCTGTAACTGTAATATCCCCAATACTGCTTTCTATATGGACACCGCCCATAAATGCAGGAGTTGTCAAGAGTGTTTTATTATCATACTCATTCTTGACAATGTAATCTGTAAGATTAGTATTATCATAAATTTTAAACACTAAATTTACAACTGAAACTTCTGAATTAAATCGTTGCTTATCACTTGAAGAAACTAAATATGCCCTTCTTACTGGCATGATATATTTCAATCCAGTAAAATTGTTAAGAATAGAGTAATTAAGATTAAGCTGATTATCAGTTTTCGTAGAGATAACTACAACTTCATATTCAGTAGGTGATTTCCAAATTATTGCATAACTTCCATTTCTAAAATCTGCATAAGTTGTATCCACCGCTATAGACAAATCATGAGCATTTATATCTCCAGTGTGTTCCTTGAATTCAGACCATACCGGAAAAAGCCATGCTCGTTTCTGCCAAGCATGAAGCACCGAATCAAACCAAGTGTTCATTTTATTTGATTCTAAAAATAAACTAATTTTGAAATGCTGTCTTGGTGAACCCCGCATTTTTATCCGTTGTTCAGTTCCATTCTTTGATCTTAATATCTTGGTATTCCACTCTAAAGTTTCTGTTATCCCATCTTGTGGCCTCCAAAATAAAGTTGCCGCCTCGAAATCAGGAATCAAACCGAGATAACCAGCAGCAGACCCATTTGACGATGTGTTCCCAATTAGTGACCATCTTACATTAATTCTACCGACCAAAGAACTTGTGGCTAAAGTAGAACCACTCAACTGAACTGAATTAAGAAATCCCGTTAAATAACTCGATGCAGAAGACACACCTTGAAGAGTCTTGCTCAATTCCAGAACGCCATTAAGAGAAGATAGAGCTGAAACAAGCCCTACTATACTCGCTGCATTTAATATACCTGTAATAGAAGAGAACTCAGAAATAGAGCCTCTAAGTTTAGTTTCAACGCTTAAAGAACCACTCACATCACTTATTGCAGCAGATGGAGCAGACATTAAAGTTAAAACTCCTAATTGGCCGAGAGTAGCAGAAGCCCCAGAAATTTCTACAATAGAACTTCCTAAACTAACAGACACACTGAGAACACCAGACGCACCACTTGTCGCAGCAACAGAACCAAATAATACAATCTCTGTAAAACTGAGAATACCAGATGCACCACTTGTCGCAGTGGAAGAACCGGCCAATGAAGTATCAACACTAAGAACACCAGACGCACCACTTGTCGCAGCGGAAAAACCGACTAATGAAATTTCAACACTGAGAACACCAGATGCACCACTTGTCGCAATGGAAAACCCTGCTAATGAAGTTTCAACACTGAGAACACCAGACGCACCACTTGTCGCAGCGGAAAACCCTGCCAATGAAGTATCAACACTGAGAACACCAGACACATCACTTGTCGCAGCGGAAGAACTTGCCAATGGAATTTCTGTAACTTCAATAACTTCAAGAGCACCAGATGCACCAGAAACTCCAGCAGCAGAACCTTCCAACAGAATAATCATCGGTGGATGATCTGAATCAACTGCTGTTCCAACTGCTGTTAAATCATTTCCATCAGCTTCATCATCAAGTGAAGCAGTTTTTAATGGATAATAAGCTACAAGGTCTGTTGGGTATTCTGAAGGCGGTTCCCCTTGTCCTAATGCTAATGCTTCTCCAGAAGTTAATCCACTTCCGTTCCATACACCAATTTCAGCAGCGTAACCATTGAAGAAAGAAGTCCAAACAGGCCCAGATCCTTCAAACGCCCCAATACCTAATTCTTGAGTAACATCAGCAGTTGTTAATGCTGTGCAATCCTGAGTAGAACCTTGTTGGGCTCCATCAACATAGAAGAACAAATCGTTACCAACTCTTGATATTACAATATTATACCAAGTAGCCACATCAGGAATCCATGCAACAGATTTTCCTGTTCCATCACCAGACCCTGTACAGAAGTAAAATTGAAGTTGATTGGAGTAAAACCGAAAATACCAACCTCTATTCCCAGTCTGAAAATACTGAGAAGCAAGTATTTGAGCACCGGCGGTTCCTACAAACTTTACGAATATGCTAACTGCAAAATCGCCACCGCCAAAAACCCAATCTTGACTATCTGCTGCGTATAAAACGTCACTGGTAAATAATCTGGACATTATCTTCCTACCTTATCTGAAAAGAATGGACAGATAACATTGAATTGATAATTATCATCTACACGACCAACATCTCTGATTCTTGGCACGTTGAAAATAATTCTATTAAGATCTGTTGTACGAAAAGCAGATGCAATAATATCAGCAGTCTGTAACAATTCACTGGTTCCTAAACCAATTGGATTTTTTATCTTGACAACAAAATTACCAATATGACGAAAACTTGCAACCCCAAGTTCACTTTGATCTGTATCTCCAAAATCAATATTGCAATCGCACCAAAGACCATCTGCAGGAGTACTTCGTGGATCGTTCTCATAACGGACTGTAAGATTATTTGTGTCTGCAATGTCTTGAAAATAAGCAGTGATTTGGTTTATCAAACTCTCATAAAAACCTACAGGGATATGAAGGATACGTGCAGAAGCAGAAGATGTCACAACTGCAGAACCAGATAAACTGAATAAAACAGTTACTTGACCAGTAACACTACTAATCGCAGCAACAGAGCCAACTAATCCATCTACTGAAAATAGCTTACCAGATACACCACTTATCTCAGTGACAATTCCTGCTAATGAAGTATCAACACTAAGAACACCTGATACACCACTTGTCGCGATGGAAGAACCTTCCCAAGGAATATAGGTGACTGTAAGAACACCAAATACATCAGAAATCCCAGCAGCAAAACCTTTCAATTCTGTAGTGAGGATTGTAAAGTAACCAGACACACCACTTGTCGCAGCAGAAGAACCTTTTAATTCTGTTGTAACACTGAGAACACCAGATACACCACTTGTTGCAGCGGAAGGCCCTTTTAATTTTGTTGCGACACTAAGAACACAAGACGCTCCACTTGTAGAATCAGAAGAACCAACCAGCGAGGTAAATACTGATAAAGAACCAGTCGAACTTGATACTGCATAATCTGCAACTATAACTGCAAAAACATCAAGAATCGGATTCGATGGAACGCCCCATTGTAATTCGCCTCCGACTGGATCTTCTGTATTTCGTATATCAATTAAAATATATCGGCCACGTTTGGGAGTTAATTCAATAGCTTCCCACGAGGTTGTATCTTGCCATGTAGAAATCCCAGATGCGACTGCTGCTCCCCAATCTCCGTTCGTTTCAGAAACATAAATATCTACATCCGTAGGATCTAAAGAATTATCTGAACGACCCCTTATTTCTTGGATATTAAAAACAGCACCCAAATCAAGAATCAACCAGTGCTCATCACCATCAAGATGCCAATGATACCAATTACTGGATCCATCAAGAGCCCATGTAAGAAGTTGATTATCGCCATGACCGCAATAACTATCTAAATGCGAACTGTTTATCCCTATCCAAATCGGTCCGTTGGTCAAATTTACAAAAGCCACTTAAAAACTCCTCATAGATCAATTATTCTTGGCTTTCATTGCTTTTTTAACGTCTTCTAAAGTAACAGGTTCAGGACGACGTACCCAATAGTGACACCTTGTAAGATGATTACCACTTTTTCTTTCAAGCTTAAAAATGCCCCGAAGATGTGATCTTTGTGCTTGTTCTTCTTCCAGACGCCCTGCATCATGCATAAGTATATGATCAGTAACTCTTGAAGCAATTTCTATAGACATCTGCCGACCAGTTCCACCCTTTGCCTGTTCTTTTGGACCATCTACGAATACGAGATCGAATGCCACATTTGCCACAAGGTCGCTATCATCAGGATCTACAGATTGCTGCAATTCTTCAGGAATATGCCATCCATCCCAAAGTCTAATAGTGAGATTATTCTTTTCTGTGCATTTTGATTCGATTAATTTTTTATGTTCAGGATCTGTTTCATAACTAATAACTTCATGCTCTTCAGATAAAAGTAAAGAAGAAAGACCTGCTCCGAATTCAAGAATCCTTAACGGTCTCCCCCACATTTTAGCTATCCGTTCTTGTATAAATTTCCAATCTTTCTGAGTAAT
>SDBT01002714.1_pt1 | contig 31060 bp, 60 predicted proteins | sample 2277101 | NCBI WGS metagenome assembly SDBT01 (sample SAMN10404973, study PRJNA504765) | marine sediment metagenome | isolation source: marine sediment core GS10_PC15, 103 cmbsf | place: Arctic Ocean: Southern Knipovich Ridge | collected 2010 | reverse complement strand
TACGCCATAGTCTCTCTCAAAGTTCCAGAGGTCTAACTGAGCAGAAAGTCTATCTTCTCCTCTAATTACATACTCATGAGGTTTAGAAATTAATTGTATCTTAACTAATACTTTCCCAAGACCGAAAGCATTCTCAACAGTTATAGTTCTAGTTTCAGTATCATACTTCTTAAGGTTATCAAACTCCAGAGCAGACACAGAACCAATAAGAAGGACTACAAACATCAACATTAATAGTTTCTTCATACTGCTAATCCCTCCGTCTGTGATCCTGGTGGCTTACCAAAGATTGCAATTATAACTATCAATAACAATCCTGTAATGAAGATAGGATAATATGTTCCAAGTATTGTATTCGTTATAGGAAACCTAGTTATCGTTACTGCAAACTCTGGATTGGCCGCAAACTCTTGCCAGATATTACTCAATATTGTTCCTACGAGCAGAGCTACTATTCCCACTATAGCAAATATCCAATAGAAGGCGAGAGAAACTCTAGTAGCAAAGGACAACAACACCATCTGTATAATGAAGCCCACAAAGATTGCTAAGAATGCAAAATCCCATATAGCATTATCAACCTCTTGTATATCTCTAACTGTTGTGTGAGCAGTAGAGTTTGCATATCTCTCACTATTATTAAAATATTTATCAAGAGAACCATAAAGTTCATTGTTCAAATGATTCATGAAGAATAGTAGAATTCCAATTATAAACAGAGTAACTATCGCTACTAGGACACTTTCAAATTGTCCTCTCTTATTCTTCAACATACTTTTCTTTGTTTGTATTTTCCTTAGTTCCATTAAAATCTTATCTCCCTTGTAACTTTAGCTCCCTTCAAATTAACTCTACTATTCCTAGCAAGTACCCTTGAAGCTTGACGAATACTCATGTCATTCTTCTTAGCTATATCTTTAAGCAAGTCATCTAGTTCCTTATCTATTCTGGTTGGTTTGCTGTTTGCTCTAGCCAAAGTTTGCACCTCCGAATCTTTGAGCATTAGCCATGTTCTTCTTGAACAACCAAGTGTTTAGGAATGTAAACATCCATAAGATCACTAGGAATCCTCCGACGGCCCAGAGTAATATAAATGATATACTTGTGAGGAAGCTAAAGAGATTTTCTAATCTAGGATTAATAACTTCATCTTGTAGTGAGATAAATACTATATTAATTCCAACTAAAAATACTATGAAGCTAAGGGCAAATATTGTTAATTTAACTGTAGAGTTCATTTGTACTAATAACCCAGCAATGAATAGAAGGATTCCAAAAATAGCAATAAACCATATTGCTCTTGTAGTTGCTTGAGTTCTAGATTCAGAAGGTCTTATTCCTGTAGGGTTAACTTCATAAGTGAATGTTGTGAATCCTACCTCTTGACCTTGACAAGCAACACTAACTGAATATTCTCCACTAGGTGTTGTTTGATTCTCGTTCAGAGTAAAGTTAAAATAATTAAAGTTGTAAGTCATAGATTCATTCTTAATAAGATTAGTAGCATTAGGATAATCTATTGTTAACAAACATTCTGTTGTTGTGTCACATAGAGAATTGTTCTCATTGAAACAACTTACTTTCAAATCTGTTGGAGTTGATTCTGGAAATGTGAATGAAGTCTGAGCCACAGCTACGGGAAGCAATAGTAGCAAGAATAATAGCATTAGTTTCTTCATGTTGTAAATGTAGTTCCTTGTCCAGCTTTGACAAATGGTATTCCTCCTGGTATTTGATCGGGTGTAGCAAATGCTTGAACATATGATTGAGCAGTTCTATTCTGAATTATAGAAACATTTCCTGTAGGCCTACTCAATATCAATGTTGCATGAGTTCCTCTTATCACAACTTGAACTATGTTTGCTGGTATTGATTGAATGAATGGTTGTGTGATTATTTTAATAACTGTTGCTAATAATGGTGGGAGTGCTGCTGGAACAGATGGTTCAGTTGTAATATTCCAAGACCATCCAACTTCAGTATCTTTATCTCCCATTCTACCACCTAGAAGAAAATGATTTATGTGAGTGTCATTACCCCAGTCATCATCTACTAAGAAGATTCCTCCCCAGAAGTATTGTTCTTCAGGATGAAAGTCTCCAGGATCAGCATCCCCTAATGGCCATGTGCCTGGACTTTCTGGGTCGCTATCTAGAGGAGTATTTGATGTTGTAGAGAAGTCTAATGAACCAAATCTAGCTCCACCAGCACTTTGACAAACAGGCCCTCTCTCTTCATATACTAAAGTATCATTAAGAAAATCTACAGTAGTATTACATTCAGGACAGGTCTCATTAGTCCAGAAAAATACATCAAATGAAGAGATCACTCCATCAATAGGCACAGTTATATTAGTTACAACAAACTGTTTAACACCAACATCATCTTCTAAAGTCCAAGTAGTTAATGCACAATCTCCCACATCAACATCTTCCATAATGACTGTAGCTCCTGTAGAACTAGCATCATAATTGAATGTATCCATAGAGGTATTAGCTTCTATTTGAACTTGATAATGAGTGCCAACAGAGAGAACAGTAAAATTATCCCCTAATCTACAAACTTCTTTTAAATCTCCTTCATCACAAGTTACATCAGTTTGAAACTGTAGGAAGTCATCACTTCTATCACTAGCATTAATACCAAGATCATATAATCTAAATATGAAGGTGTGATGATTTCCAGTAGGTGCAGCTACAGCTAGAGGAGTTATCATGTTAATCATTATAATTATTACTAATAAGTAAACCCATTTCATAATCTGAACTTACCCCAGAAGCCCTCCTTTTTAGGTTGTGGAAGTCTTGAAGCTGAGGATATATTCTCTACAGATATTCTTCCCAGCCAATTCTTTTCATTCTGCCCTTCAGCTCTTTTCAAAGCCATAAAGATATTGAATAGAACGCTGTTGTTGATAGTATCTAGGTCTGTTTTCTTTTGAATTCCATATTCTTTCCAGTTTAAACTCAAGTCATCTACTAAGTCTCTCTGCACTCCTTCAATTAATCTAGAGATTTCTTTATCTGTAAGATGAGATAGAATTATATTTTGGTTAATATGTGAATCTAAAATAAACCAGATATTATCAATGCCTCTCTTATTCATTTTAGGCTCTGCAACTTGTACTTGAGTACCATCAGCTTTTTCTTCTATGCCTCTTAATCTTAGAATAATATCTTTGATAGTATTTCTAGGATTAGTTTGCTCTACAAGTATAGCCTGTTGTTGCTGTTGCTGTTCAAATAATTGAGGTGCATTCATTCCTGTCTGAGCATCTAAACTTTGTTGTTGCAAAGCTTCTTGCATCCTGTAATGTTCTAGTTCTTGTTGATTCATTTACTTTTTCTCCTCCCTTTTCGTTTTTTCTTCTTAAGTCTTGGTCTCTCAACCAATCCTGTGAATTCTAATGGTGAGGGTTCTGTAGCAAATATTCCTAATTGTACTGCTGCAAATGAAGGTGTTCTGAAGAATCCTCTTTTAGGAGTTTTAGCTCTTCTTCCTCCTGGCCCGCCCCCAAGAGTTGGCAGTGCTGGTATCCCTATAGCAAATCCAGACTGAATGGGTGTTGATGGAGCTACGAAAGGTAAAGGAGTAATTGTAGTTGTAAGGACTGGAGCTGCTACTAGAATAGGTGCGGTTGCAGTTGTAGTTGTGATGGCTGGAGCAGTTATTAATGCTGATCTAGCTGCTGCTCCGCTTATTGGAATCTGTGCTGGAACAGTAATAGCTTGTTGTCTAAACTGTTGTAATGGTTTGAATTGAGGAATTGTAATTGCTTGAGGTCTTTGTCTCTGTCCAACGCTTAATTGTGTACCTAACAATGCAGCAGTAGTAGAACCTGTTCTAAGTGCAAAGGAGGGTGTTTGGAATGATGCTAAAGCTCCGCTAGTACCAGCAGCAGTTCCAGAGAATAGTCGCAAGGCTGGTACAGTTGCTTGAGCTGTTGGAGCATCAGGGAAACTAAACACTGGTCTTACTCCTCTTCCAGTTCCTAATATTCTAGTTCCAGCACCCGCTAACCCTCTTGTTGGTGGTGTGAATCTAAATAATCTTCCAGTTATGATTGGTCTTACTGCTACAGCTCTTGGCACTCCTGAAGCTGTTGGCCTTAGTCCTCTAATTAAAACATCTGATCTAGGAAAATCACCTAATGGGCCTTGTGTTATTCTAACCCCTCTAGCAATCCCTCCAACTAATCTAGTCTGACCAGGTAGTAATCTTTCAGCACCGCCTACTCTTTGAAAGATAGCAAAGTCTCCTTCTCTAAATCTTATCGGTGTTGTTCTAGTAAATGAAATTCCACCAGGGCCTATTGGTCTACCTAAGATACTAGCTTGACCTAAAGGAATTCCCGCACCTAGTCTAGTTACAAAAGTTTGTTGAACAACACCAGGTCTGAATGTAGCAATATCTAAAGTAGGAACTCTAAGTCGTGTTGTGGCTACGCCTCCTCTTGGCCCAATTAACGAAGTCTCTCTAACTCCGATCCCAGGTAATCTAATATCTCCTTCCAATCCTAATCTAATTGGTCTGGTTCTAGCTGTAAATTGTCTAGCTGTTATATCTCCTATTCTAGTTTCTGCTCCTCTAGTAATTCTTAGTCTAGCTTCTCTTCCACCAACCCTTAACTCTCCACCTCTACCAAGTTCAACAGGAGTAACGAATACTCTTTGAGCTGGTCTGATCGGTGCTAATTCAAAAGCTAGTTCTTTACCAGCAGTTTCAAATCCAACTTGTCCAACCCTAGTTTTAAATCCAGCAGCTCTAACTCCGCCAGCAGCAATTAAAGGAGTAGCTACAGCTAAACCTCCTCTTATCTCTTCTTCACCTATTGGAGCTGCCCTTATTCTTCCCAAGAAACTTTCAGGGTCTCCAACTAAATCTAATCTAGGCCCTCTCCTAAGTTCCGCAGCAGTTCCAGCTCTTTGAAAAGGTAATAATAATGGAGCTGCTTCTGCAAAACTTAATCCTAGTTTGCCACCGCCAACAGCTTGGCCTACAAATTCTGGTCTAGTAAATCCTCTAACCCTTGCTCCACCTAATGTTAATTCAGCAGAAGGCCCAGCTATTGTACCAAATCCTAATCCAAACTGTCCAGCAATAGCTTTTCCAACAGAAGGTCTAGGTGCTGGTGTTATATCAAATTCTTGTAGCCTTTTAGAACCAGGTAGCTCTTGAAAGAACTCACTCCCTAATTCAAATCTAGTTCCTGTGTCTGTAGTGATTTCTCTAAAACCTGTACGTCCTCTGAATGCTTCTGGGTCTAGAGCAAATCTTTCACCAGTTATTCTAGCTGCTCTTCTCTGAGATAATGTAGCTCCAACAACTTCTTCAATATCTCTTCTTCTTCTTCTAGCCGTTCCTAATTCAGTTGCAGACCCAAAGGTGCTAGTAACTCCTGGAGATAAACCAAAAACGATCTGAGATTCTATTAATCTTTCTTGAACATCTCCAGGAAAGGCTTGAGACGATATTTGAAAAGGTGTTCTTGGTGCAACACCAGGAGGAGTAATTCCAAAAGCACTTCCTTCAAGGAATGCAGCAGCTCCTAATTGTCTAGATAAAAGAATGCCACCTTCTTCTAATCTAACTCTTTGAGATTCAGAAATAGGGCCTCTTGCTCCTCTAAGTTCTTCAAGGATAGGTCTAGCTCTTGTTACTGGTGTAGGTAATTGAATTGGTTCTGGTGTTGGAATAGGCACAGGTGCAATAGCTTCAGCTTCTTCAACTAATGTTATTGCTGCTGGAGCAGAGATAGGTCGTGGGCCACTACCTCCTCCACCTAGAAATCTAACAGTTCTAGTCTTAGCCCCCGTGGTTGGATCAGTTAAAGTTTTTATAGAAGTACCTTCAGAAATATCAGTTATTTTCACACCAGCAAGTCTTTGTGCTTTTATTGTTCTTCTTTTTACTGTTACCATTTATGGAATCCTATGAGCTGGAATAGTCTCAATAGTATACAAAAATGGGTGAGAAATATCTTGGAACAATAATGCTCCACCTACTAACAGAGTTAGTATAGCTAAACCTATAATCCATCCCCTCATTTTATAATAGAAATAAAGTAAGTCTATGTTTAAGTATCTTTCTGTTTTGTAACCAACTGTTACAGTTTGACAACATCAGGTTTTAATATAAACCAGAGAACAAGTAACACTCCAACACTTGAAATAAGCCACCAAGAAACCGTACATAACTTTGGAGCTAAGCTTTGTGAGCAGAAATAACCCTCAAGTACCATTCTTGAACTGATCGAAGTATTTACTTAGGTTAACTTTTTCAGGTTCATAAATAGTTTTAATCTTATCTCTATCTTCTTCAATGCTTCCATTGATATGATAGATTCTATTTACAGGCACAAAGTTATCTTGAGTAGTACAAACTACCTTCTCTCCCATGTATTCAGCACAAATAGAACAAGGGTCTTTAGTAATCTCATCTGCTTTCATGTAAAGGAAGAACATAAACGATAAGAACATTATCAACAAGATTAAACCTATGTATTTGAATCTATTATTTGTTATCCAAAACTCTTTTGGTTCACCCATTTCCATCATTCCTCACCGCCGTAAAAGCAATCATGAAAGCTACAATCAAAGCAAAAGTAAAAGGATTATTTATAACTGAATCTATACCAAAGGTTACAATTAAAGAACCTACAAACCACGCCAAGAATCTTATCATAACTCCCATTATAATCCTATTAACTTACAGCCAAATACTCCAAAGAAGAAGCCTAGACTTGACCAGAATAGATAAGCTACTAATCCTCCTTGTCCTTTTCTGTTCATTCTTTCCCTCCTAAGAGTAAAATAATTAACACAGAGAAACCAACTATACCCATTGCAAACCAAGCCATAGTATCATTGTTAGGAATTAAAGTATTTATGAAAGTAACTAACATAACTACTGTAAGAACTGCTAAGAAGTTAACCAGAAATGCTTTCTTGAGAGACTTCGTCATCTGAAAATACCTCCTTCTTTCTTTTCATAGCCATGAATATACAGATCATAAACACCAAGAAGAATGCAACAAACATAGATTGTACTATAATAGTTCTAGTCATAGTAAAGAATAACAATGAGAAGGCAAAGAAGATCATAGATATAATAAACCATCCCCATGCTGCGATATATGTTGTTAATATTTCAAGGTCTTCTGCCATTATTGTGTCTCCTTAATGTTCTTCTTTAAGTATTCCATTCCTGTGATTCTCCAGTTACCTGGCTTGTTATCTTCAAAACTTTTACCAAGGTTCATCTTTTGAAGCTCTATATCTTTATCAATTAACCTCAAGATTCTTTTCCTTTCATCATGTTCAGCAGAGGCTATTAGATATTTTGTACACCTCTTACACATTGAAAAAATACCCTTGCAGTTTTCTTCTTTGCATTCCATGTTAGTTATATGTTATCACGTCAATAGACTTGAGTGCTTGTAATTCTGTGACCAGAGCCTTCATCTCTGCTAGTATACCTGGAAGATTATCTAACAAGATATACAGAATGAATATCATAATTACTCCACCAAATATTTGTGGAAGGAAAGGTAATAGTTTCATTAGAATACTATCTTGGTCAAACATTCCTTTATTGATCTTCTTTCTTTTTACAGACCAATAAGCAATATCAGCATCAATTTGTTTATGTTCTTGGAAAGCTATAGGATATTCTTTACCATCAGATTTTATTATTACTTCTTGGTTTATCGTTGCTGGACGTAAGAAAACAAAATCATCTTCAGCTCTTCTCCATATTTCAATCTCATCACCACTAGAAGTTTTCTGTAGAACTTCAAACTTAGGAACTGGCAAGTCTACTTTCTGTTGCCACAATCTTAGATATTTAGTTCCTGTACTTGCTTCAGTAAGAATTGCTCCATAATCAATATGAACTGATTGTTGACCTCCAGCCCTATCAGATTTAATCTTAATACGGATGTCAAACTTCTTCTTGTAAATAATGTAATACCACATTAACCCTCCAATTACTCCCATAAATAACATAGCTACGCCAAACCATAAGATACCTCCGAGTACCTTACTAATTATTTGTCCACCTATCTCGGATGCACTAATCGCCATGTTCTAATTAATCCTCTTCCTTCATAGTTCGGAAGATTTCAGAAACCATTCTATGAGTATCGAATGTTAGTTTCTTTAAATCCTCGTCTGTAACTACAATAGGAACTTCAACGAATCTTGGTGATTGAGTTGGGGGAATAATAGGAGTGGGTGCTGGTTCAGGTTCTTCTTCTTGCTGAACTGGTGGGCTAACAATAGGTTGAACTGGAACTGGTTCTTGTTGAACTACTGGGGCTTGAACAACTGGAGTTGGGGCAACTTGAACTGGAGCAACTTGAGCCATAGCTTCTTGGGCTGATCTTAATTCTTCTTCGGCCTTCCTAAGTGCATCAGCTCTAACAAGTTCTTGTGTAGTTGGTTCCCCTTCCACTCTTTCCTTTCCTCCTAGAACATTAGGATCGTCGTAAGGATCATCTAAGATCACAGGTTCTTTTTTAACAGGAACAACTTTAGGCTCAACTTTTCTAAACACCTCTTCTTTTTTCCTCTTCTTGAAGAGTGCCATTACTTTTTAACCTCCTTTTGTTTATTCTTTCTTATCTCTCTCATTTGAATTGGATTGCTATGTATTAAATCTTCTAGACATTTCTGTACGTAATTAGAATACTTCACCCTCTTTAAATCCAACAAGCTTTTAGCGTTACCTAACACCTCACTATCAATGCTTGTGGTAAACGAACTTGTTACCATGCTTAGTAGTAATTATTTATTTATTTAAATACTTTGCGGTAGAATATGACTGGTTCCCCAGTAAGCTAGGAACCAGTTAGTTGCTATCCTTCAATATAAAACTGGTTGCCCCAATAGAAAAAGACAACCAGCCAAAAGAGAAATGATATAACCCTCGAAAGAGTACAAATCAAAATCCATTAATTAATATAAGAACTCAGTTAAGTAGTTTGCGGTGTCCTGTCCATTGTGAATCTACTTCTCACGTACTCACGGAAGCCCATACGGTACTCGTCATTGGTTGTTTGTTGGTCAATGTATCTCCCAATACCTCTGCGTATATTTGCCTTCGCATCCACTCTAACTTCATCATTATGAATCTCTATAATCTTATCTAAGCTTTTGTGTATTCTCTTTACTAATTGATTTTCGTTTGTCATTATCTAATAATTCCTTTCGCATATCTTTCAATGCTTTATTATATCCTAATTCCCAACCCAGTTTATAAAGGTTCTCCTCTTTGATCTTCTGCTTCTTATATCTTTTAATTAAGTCTTCATACATTTTTTATTTTTAAGCCCGACATCTCGTTTTATTTTATGATGGGAGTACAAATTCCATCCGTCGTTGGGGAGCTGACCCATGACTTCCAAGATACTTATTGTAGTATTCTGTTAGTTATATTCTTTTCTATGATTGTATCGCCAGAGGTACACTACTCACTTCTTCAGCTTCCACTAAACGCTCATTAAAAAGTTACCCTTGCCTCCATCACAGCTCTGGGGGTTTAGCTCCTTAATCAACTCCAGCTTCCAACAGTTCCCATTTTCATTATACATAGCGATTATGATTATGATTATAAGAGGAGGGGATGAAAAAAAGAGTTGGTACGACATCCATGTTAAATAGATAGAACAAACTTTGCCCCTCCTCATCTTAAACAGATGTTTAAGTATTAATAAGCTTTTACAGCTAAGTATCCACCTGAATTCTTTGTTGTTTCTATTTCTTGCTTTTCTAGAGCTTTTAGATTAGCACATCCGTAATGAGCTAATACAATTCCTAGAATAGAACCTTTTTGTAAGTTTCCATCAGCATCTTCATTATACCATAGCCCAGCTTCTTTAAGTTTTCCATCCTCAACTTCAATCTTTCCTTGAGAAAGTTTAATCAGCTCAACTTTATCTGGATGCTTACAAAATAGATTAACAATATCTCCAACAACTTTTCCAGCTTTGTTGGATTTGTTTTCTATTTCAGTTCTAACAACAACAATCTTTACAGCAGTAAGTTTCTCTTGCTCAATAGTTCCAATGTTATTATCAAGTCTTGGATCAACCTCTTGGCTCACAGGTGCATCAATCTTTGCATTAATATCTGATTCCATTAGTTTTTAACCTCCTTTTTCATTGATAGTATGTAATATTAATTAAAGTACTTAAGGATTGTGGTGAAATTATGGTGTGGACAGGATGGACAGGATGGACAGGGTATTCCTACTTACTTTACATAGGGGAACTGAGTATAGATTGGGTGTCCAAGCTGTCCAAGCTGTCCAATTATATGTAGTATTATGTAGTTTTCCATACTATTCCGAACCAAGCCCTCACTCTTTTGTCAGTAGAACGCTCATTTTCATACCATTGTATTGTTGCTCTACCTTCTTCTATATTCTTTTCACTCATAGATTTGTTTATAGTTTTGTCAGTTAACTCTCTAAATCTATTTTCTTTACACCAAGCAAGTAATGTTCTTCTGAATTCACTCTTAGTTATGAATATGTCTGGGTTTGGAGATTCTTTTACGTTCTCATTCCAGAACTTATCAAAAGGATTACTTCTTTCTTCATATCTCTTCATTCTTTCCTCAATAGTTCCCTCGTTTGTAAATTCTCTAACTTCTAGAAGTTTCTTTAGTATTATCATAGATTTCTTACCCAGATTTTCATATTCTATCTCTGGTATGTCTGAAAGAATATCTTTGGCCTCAGTAAATTGGTTTGGGAAGTCAATAATCATCCATCTTCTATAGAATCCCATAGTTTTATCACTAGTTGTTGGTAGATTGTTAGTTGAGATAATTATTTTGGCATAGTTGTTCTCATCAAAGGGAGTTTTGTTCTTATATTCAAACCCAATTAGATCACCACCAGATAATTTCTTTAGGATAGAAGTTTTACTTATCTCATTGAAGTTAGTCTCTCCCATCATACAAACTAACTTTTTATGGAGCTTTGTTACTTCAAATCTACTACTTAACAAAGTGTCTAACTCAGTTGAGGTAATATTCTTTGCTCCCAAGAATCTTTTTATCATTTCTAGATAAGAACTCTTACCATTCAATCCTCCACCAATGAAACAAAAGATTCGGTGTATAGGATAACTTCCCAATAAACAAAATGCAATTATCTCATAGAGAGTTTGAACATATTCTTCTCCAACCCACTCAGTAAATATCCTATCCATTGTTGGAGTGTCTTCCGAAGTTCCCAAGTTGTGTGGTAGAGGGTTCGTGATAAAATAAGAAGGGTTTGGTTCTATTAATTCTCCTGGATTATCAATATGAACTAAGCCGTTCTTGAATTGGATTAGTTTTTTGTCTGCTTCCTTCGGCATATTTTTTCTACCGCTTTGTTTTAGAGAGTTAAGAATTTCAGTTCTGTTCTTAGAGTTAATAACATCTGACCCTAGTTTTTCTTCAATCATATTTAGAATGTCTACCTCGTCGGTGAGTTCCCAGAACTTTTCCTCTTTGCTCCATAACCAGAACAGTCCAGAACGATCATAAAAAATTGGATTCTTAGAAATGAAATCTAAAGCTTGGCCTTTTCTTGTAAATATTTCTGCGTTAATAACTTCAGGTTCTTTTTTCTTAGGTTCTATGTAGATGTTTAGGACTTCTTCCCCTATATCATTCTCTGAAACAAAACCATTCCTTTTAAAACTTAAATAAGCACCAAGTTTGATCTTGTGCATTTTATCATCATTCCCTAGAATATCAATAGGTTTAACAATGTCCTTCTCAACCACTTGCTCCATTTCCCTCTCCCTTCGGTGTAAACGGATTAACACTTACAACCTCTAGGAAAAAGATTGGTGTTTCTCCTCGCTTAAACTCTTCTAACATAAAAAAATCAGCACTCATTTCTTTAACATGACCATTCAACCATTCACCGTCTTTTAATTTGATATGAATAGGCCTATCTTGTTTAAAGTAAATAGAAACTTTCTCTTTTGCTATATCTTCACCTCTCATTTTGAATATGATTCACGAGAGTTTATAAATAAATGTGTGCCTGTACCGAAGTTTAGAGCGGATGGCACAACCTAAGCAATATCTTTATGCTTTTATATTCTCGTGAGTACTGAATAATTACAAACCTATATCTTTCATGTCATCAGCCGTCGGCATAATCCCTTCCATTTTCATATCCAATGGTTCTCCTAATGGATTTTCTATTTCTTTTTCCTTTTCTTCTTCCTTGTCCTCTAGCTTGTCGGCTTCTTTTGTGGTTTCTTCCTCAGCTTCTTCTATCTCTTCTTCTAATTCTTCTTCTAGTTCCTCAGCTTCGGTTTCTTCTTCTTCAGTTGGTTCTTTTATTTCTTCTTTTGTTTCTTCTTCCATAGTTTTATGTAATCTTAAATAGTTTATAAACCTATCTACTCTTCTTTTTTAATACAATTCTTTCCTAATTGGTGTTGCTTTATCATATAATCAACATGGTTATTTGTATAACCTTCAAACTCTCGTTTACATTTATCACAGCTTTTCTTTATCATTCTTTTAATATCCTCCCTCTAAAATTAATTATCCTTTCGTATTTCTTACCCGCTAATTTATCATAGTAGTCTCGAATTCGTTTTATACTTCCAAACTTCCCGATAAAAGTTGAGCGGTGAGGTAAACCTTCAAATTTATTCGTTGTTAATTCTCCCCAAGAAATTAAATGTCTGTTTAATCTTTTCATATGCTTAATATAAATCTTATCTACCTTAGCCCAATCATATCTATAAGTTGTATACTTACCTTTATATTTTCTAAGATATTTTTTACCGACTAATTTATCATAGTAATCCCTAGCTTTATTAATGCTTCCAAACTTCCGTCTAAAAGAAGTCTCAGCGGGTAAACTTAAAGATTTATCTTCTTGTAACTCTTTGAAAACATATGGGTGTCTTTTTAATCTTTTCATATGTTTAATATAATCCTTATCAACTTTATCCCAGTCTAAAGTATAACTTTCCTTTTCTCTTTTCTTTCCATCCATATAAGTTAAAAATTCATTCCATGTTTTGAATAATCCTCTTATTGCCGTTAAAGAAATTGTTCCATGTTTATTTGTCTTGAAATCTTTTGAGGTTAATTTTCTATCTAGCTTTTCTTTTAGTTTTTTATATTCTATAACTGCTCCGTCTCTAGTCCAATTCATATAACTTTTATTTAATATGTCTATCTTGCTACTTGAAAGAATGATCTTAAAGTTTTGTCTAACAATAATAACATTTCTATCTTTTGAGGTATACCTCTTTGAAACTTCTTGGATTATATTTATCTTTAAGAGTTTTTCAAGAGAAGTAATATGACAGTTATGAGAATTACCCACAAAGTCTAATATTAAAACATTATCTTTGTCTTTTGATTTCCTTAAACCTCTTCCGACTTGTTGCTGGAAAATAGTATCGGACATTGTAGGCCTTAGCAATAAAACCATATCCACTTCTGGAAAATCAACACCCTCATTGAAAATATTAACGGTGAATACAATATCTAGTTTACCTCTACTAAAATCTTCAATAACTTGCTCTCTTTGAAATCTAGGAAGAGTGCTTATAACAAAATCAGCTTTAATATTATTCTTATTAAATAATCTAGTCATTCTTTCAGCGTGTTCTATTGTTGAACAAAAAGCAATAGTTCTTTTTCTACTATATTTCTTTTCAAATTGTTTATACTGTTCTAAAATTGCATTATCATATTTAGGAATAGATATTTTTTTGTTTAAGTCTTGCTTGTTATAGCTTTGTCCATTCCATTTAACTTTTGAGAAGTCTAAGTTATCTTTTACAAAAATATATTCTATTTCAGATAACAAATTTAAGTCCACAGCTTCGTTAATATCAGATTTATATATTATGTTTCCACAAATATCATTAATTGCCTTCCCATCATTTCTAAATGGTGTGGCCGTTAAACTTAACTGGAATTTGGGCTTAAAGAACTTCAAAACCTTCTCATAAGTCCTAGCTTTATAATGGTGTGCTTCGTCTACTATAATATAATCATAATCTTTAGGTTTAAAGTCTTTTAAATTTCTATTAAGACTTTGCACAGTTGCAAAAGTGATTTGTCCAAATAAATTTTTACTAACTCCTGAATAAAATCCACAACTTAGATTATTAAACCCAGTATCAAACTCTCTAGTCTTAACTTGTCTTAAAATAGATTCGTTATGACAAACATAAAGTAATCTAGCTCTAGGATTCTCCTTTAATCGTTTCTTAAACCATAAAACAGACAAATAAGTCTTACCCGTTCCACTAGGCAAAACTATCGTGGCTTTTTTAGACTTCGTGGCCTTTAATTCTTTCAATGCTTTGAGTTGGAGTGTGTTTGCTTTCATTTTTCCTTAACCTCTACTAAACCGTTTAATATAGTTCCATCTTTTAATTCAATTTTAACTATTCCTTCATCTTGGTTTAACCATTCAAACTCTATAACTCTATTTTCTTTATTCATTACAATAACTCTCCTGTTTTATTTCATTATCTATTAATTCTGCTATCAAATCAATCATACTGTCTCTCTCTTGTCTAGTTTTCATATTTCTATTTAAACATAAACCTATTTCTTTTCTTATCTCTTCATTTTTCTCACTAAGTTCTTTAAATTCTTTATTCATTTTCAATCCTATCGAGTTCTATCTCGGCTTCGATTAATTTATCTATATAATACCAAAATTCTGTTAAGTATTCGTCTTTAATGTGATTTACATAAGCTATATTATCTATAAACACTCTACGCTTTTTTATTTGTGTTTTAATCTCGTTTATATCTGTCATCTCATCCATTCTCCTTCTTTAATATACTCCCATCCCATAGGAATATAATTCAGAACATAAACATAACATAAATGTTTCTTTCCTTTCGTTCCTGTTACTTCATAGACTTCCCTATCAAAATTAACCTCTATACTATCTAATATTTGGAGAATTTCTTGACTTACTTTATAGATTTCCCCATTAATTGTGTTGTTTCCTTTTACTATTGCAGGATAATGTTTATTTCCATACATATCAAACCCTTTAAGTCTACCCTCGCATATAAAATTATCTTTTCCTAAGTGTTGGTTTAATCCATAACCTTTTTTCAGCGTTCCATAAACAAATATCTTTTTTATCATGCAATTATACCCCACTTTTCACAAACATCTAAGAAACTATCCAAATCTATTGTTAAAACTTCTTTTTCCCTATCCCATTCAGCATTTTCTTTAAAGTATGTATAACAACCGCCTAAAACCTCGTTACATTCCCTTATAATTAATTGTTTGTTGTCATTAACTTCATATTCAGGCATAAAACCAAACATATCTTTAAGGGAAAATTCCAAAACGCTTAAATCCTTGCTCGTTTCAAAGTCATCCGCCCAAAAGTCTGTGCTTCCTAATCGTTTATTGTCATACCCTTCATACTTTCCACTACCATCTTTAAACTTCCCTATCTGCTTTAATTTATTCTTATGAATTTTATATATATGGTCATCTTCTATTTTAATCTCTTGAATATCTTGTTTAAATTCTTTATTAAGATAAATATAGTTTAAGTTTTGATAATCTGTTGTACCTACTAAGATATTATGGTTTAATAATGCAAAAGTAAAGCTTGTCATAGCATTTTTGAAATAATAAACTTGATCTTCCCTTCTGTCATATAGAAAAATACTATAACTTCCATCTAATTGTTTTGTAGTTTTCTTTATTGCTTTAATTATTTTCTTTTCTCTTGATATTCTACTATTATCCTTTTCAAATTCCTTAGAGATCATATAAAGCACGGTGAAACTATCTGTTTTAATCTTATGACGCATATTATATTTATTTCTTAACTCTTTATTGTTGTCTATTACTCCATTATGTACCAAAACAAAGTCATTGAATATAAATGGATGGTTATTTCTGTTCTTTTTAGCTTCTGCGTTTCCAGTTGCATAACGATTATGTCCTATTACAAAATTACTCTCTTTTAATAATCTTAAATCTAAATTCTCTAAAACAAAGTCTCCACTATCCTTATATTCTATAAAGCTATTGAAATAACCAAAGCTATCAGAGTTATTTACATTCCCTAACATCATAAGCTTAATAAATTCATTAATATCTGTATTGTTTAGCTTTTCCTTATCCGTATTAAAGATTAATTGTATTTGACACATTTTAATTTCTCTCTCCCTCTATCATTCTCTTAAACTCTCTTTCCTTATCTCTCTGTTCTTCTAGTTCTACATTAAACTTAACCCATCTATCCTTAATATATGTTTGAGTTTCTTTAGGGAATATATTAAGGAAATCCAAAGAGGTTTTATTCATATTCTTTAAAGTTTCAAGACTATTTTTCCTAATAAAGTTTATTGCCGTTAAATGTATGTTTAACCAATGCTTTATCTTGTCTTTATTAATTGTTCCGTTGTGGTTTCTTATCTCTATCGTTCCTCTATACAATAAAGAGTGTAAATTAAGCCATCCGTAACGCTTACCGCCATATTTTTCTTTCCTTCTCCTCTTAATATTGTTATTTCTCTTAGTTTCATATACTAGATAACATATTTCTTTTAAACTCTTTAATTCTAATATCTTTTCTTGGCTTAAATCGTATTCTTGTTCTATCTTACGGCAATATTGATTATTCTGTCGGCTTGATGGTAACATTGAAAAGAATAAATCCTCATACTTAGAATAGAAATATAGTATTTTCTTTAATGTCCTGTAATTTATATTGCCTACGCCTATATGTATATGTAAACCGCATTGAGCATTAATAAAATACTCTTTTTTGTTTAATTCATTGGTGAACTTATCTATTTTATTAAATAATAGATCACCATTAAAAGCATTACTTGAAAACTCCATTCCATTCCCCGATAAACTCCCGTCTTGCCCTTGATTAAAACCATAGTTGCATAAATCATTATAATTAAACTGGTTTTCTTCTATATTGTCGTTAAATGTTTCTATTTCCACACCACAGAATTGTTTAAACTTATTTTTGTTGTATGTTTCACTTAATTCTTTAGTAAATGGTATAACAACCTCTCTTAAGTCGCTGTGATCTTCATCTTCATAACAATCCCCACAATACATCCCATCATTACAATTATATGCGTCGTCTTGGCTATATACCTCACAGCAATTCTCACATGAAAAGGTTTTATCGTGGTAACAATCCTCACAGTAAATAGTGCCTTCAAAATTATAAGTGTTATCCCTATGCATTCTATAATTACAACACTCACAACCATAAACCACTTCTTCATAACATTTTAAACAATAATTCATATCTTCGCATACTTTCATTTTGCTTTCCTTAAATAAATCAGAACATTCATAACAACTTATCTTATTTTCTTGTTGTTCTTGCTCTTGCTGTGCCTTTCCCGTTGCTGTTTCTTGTTTTATATCTTTATTCATTGTATAACCTATCCTATCCTATCCTATATGCCTTATAAACCTTTTGGTTCGTGTTTTAAATGTGTTACTACATAGTAGTAGGGTTATAACCCAAGATATATAAAGCAAAGCGTCCATTATATCTCATGCCCGAAAAATTTGAATCAGACAGCGATTATTTTAACGAATTAGAGGATACAAAGACAGCGTTTAACTCCTCGCTTGATATTATCCAACGAATAAGCAAAATAGAGTATAGTTTAACATCTTCCATACTTGAGGATAGATTAACGGATAGTTATAGGTTGTTACTACTGATATATAGTGAAATAGAGTTTAAATTAGAGGAGAATGAGAGTAATGAGGTATTAATGTTCATGAAACAGCTTAGGGCAGACATAACAACGGCAGAAACTAAGTTTAATAACAAAGGGAAGATATATCTTAAGTATCCAATGCTAAGGGAAGATGTTAAGGATAGGATATTAGAGCTTAAGCTTGTTTTGAATAGATTAAAGTATAAAACGGGGATGGGTATGAGTGATTTAAGTGATCCTCGATACGCATTATTTAATGGTTAAGGTTTATTGCAAACAACGAAACCCAGACAACCTTAAGGAGTGGATATATAAGGATTTATATTTGGATGGTTATTTAAAGTTTAATTTAGACCTTGCTATCGGACAATTACGCCGTGATTTTGACCAAGTATGGTTTATTGATGGTACGGAAGGTTCGGGCAAGTCCACATTAGCAAAAGGTTTGGCTTATTATGTCAATAAGGTTGAAACAAGGCACACTTTAATTAATAGAATATGTTTAACGCCAGAGGAGTTTGATAAAGTTATATTAAGTGCAGAAAAATACGAAGCAGTGGTTTTAGATGAAGCTTTTTCGGGTATGAGTGCAAGTGGAACAATGAGCAAGATTAATAGAGTATTACAAAGAAGGTTTACGGAAATAAGGGCAAAGAATTTGTTTGTGTTTATCCTTGCTCCTTCCTTTATGGATATAATGAGATATTTTGCAATATGGAGAAGTAAATGCTTACTCCATGTATATTTAGGCAAGAAACAACAACGAGGGTTCTTTAGTTTTTACGGAGAGGTTAAGAAAAGAAAATTATATATGCTAGGCAAGAAAAACTTTTATTCATACAAGTCGGTTGCTCCACAGTTTACGGGAAGGTTCACAGCGAAGCTTAAAAACCTTATAGATGATGACGCATACACAAAGAAGAAAATGAGCATACTAGGGAGTGAGGATAAGAAGAAAGAACTTACCCACGCTGTGATTAAGAGAGGACAGACACAGACAGTAATGCAAAACATTCAAGACATAGGGCTTAAGCTTACACCCCATCAGATTTCGGCCATCTTAGGCCTTGATGTTTCAACTATACGCAAATATGCTAAGGGAATGAGGGAAAAAGAGGCCATGAGGGAGAACATATTATTACCTACTTAGTTTTGGAGGGGGGTAATTACCTACTTAATAGTAATAACAATAGATTAAAACTTTAATCGGCTATATAGTAATAGGATAAACAAAAAATAAAAATGCCTTACCTAAACCCAGCACCAATAACAGTTCAGCAAGAAACAAAAAATAAATTAATGCTGTTCAAAGATGAAGAATGGAGTTGGAACGATTTTTTTCTCCAAGTCCTTATATTAATAAGCAAGGATGCAGAAACAGGAGATCAAGAAGAGGAACTCAAACGAGATCACGAACTCAAAAAGGAACTAGAAACAGAATGATTGGAGAACCATATATAAGAAAGAAAGGGAAGGGGTTTGTTATAGAGAGAAAAGTAAACGGCAAAACAATCTATCTGAGTTCACTACCTAAAGCTAGAGTTCTCCATGCTCTACTCAAAAATCCCGACGCCCAAGCTATCATAAAGCAAGAGAAAGGAAAAGTTAAATGGGCGTCAAGAACTACCGAAGAGATCGAGAAGGAATTAGACCCCGAAGCGTCAGAGAATGCTAAGCGTCAGCTACAAACAATACTAGATAAAGATTTAGCATACTAAAAGTTCTCCTAATAATAATTAACGGAACTTTTAGAATAGACGCTTAACACCTATAAACTTATATACCATCATGATAATCTAATGGACATGAGAAGAAGGAAAGGATATACTTTTGATTCAGATAATGAATATGAGATAAGAGAAAAGAAAAAAGAAGATAGAATAATTAAACTAGCTAAGATAGGTTTGGTTGCTATCATTGGTTTGGTTTTATTCTTTGGTTCTGTTTATACTGTTTCGGCTGGACATAGAGGAGTTCTATTAACTTTCGGAAAGCCAAGCGAGATCGTTCAAGGTGAGGGAATTCATTTTAAGATTCCTATAGTTCAAACAGTTAAGAAGTTTGAAGTGCGAACTCAGAAGATAGAGACAGTTGCCGATTCTGCCTCTAATGATTTACAGGATGTTCAAACTACTATTGCTCTTAACTTCCATGTCATTCCCGAAGAAACTAATGTTCTGTATCAAACTATAGGTTCTAGTTATAGGGAAAGAATAATTGATCCCGCAATACAAGAAAGTGTAAAAGCTGTAACTGCTCAGTTCACAGCAGAAGAATTGATTACTAGAAGAGCAGAAGTTAGAGATGGTATTTCTTTCGCTCTAAGTGAGAAACTATTAAAGTCGCATATTAAAGTAGATGATATTAACATAATTAACTTCCAATTCTCAGAGGAATTTGATAGAGCTATTGAAGCTAAGGTTACAGCTGAACAACTTAAGCTAAAAGCCATACAAGATTTAGAGAGAATTAGAGTAGAAGCTCAACAACAAATTGCTAAAGCTCAAGCAGAAGCAGAAGGTCTTAGATTACAGAAGCAACAAATTACACCAGACTTAATCAAGCTTAGAGCTATTGAAGCACAGATAAAAGCTATTGAGAAATGGGATGGAACATTACCTCAGATTACAGGGGGAGCAATTCCTTTCATAAATATTCAAGGACTAAGTCAGAATGAAGAAACTATTGTGTAAAAAGTGCGATCATGATTGGAACCCTAGAGTTGATAATCCTTTAGCTTGTCCTAACTGTAAAACTAGAGATTGGAAGGTGCAAAATGAGTGAATGGTTGTTAGCATTTTATATTTCTTGGTTTGTTATTACTGAGATATTTTTTATATGGCTCAGCATAGCGGAGAACAGCTGTAAGAATAAATCTCCCTGGTGGGCTATCAAAATATTATCTGCTATGGCTGGACTGTTTGTAGCTGGATTTATGATAGTACTTATTAATTCAGTTTATGACGAATGGTCTAGAGTATCATATCATTTCACTACCTATGGAATTTATTACCTAGCAACAATCTTATTCCTATGGATCAACAAGAAAATCCATAGAGCTATAGTTGGAAAGCCCAAACCTAAGAGAAAGAAGCGTAAGAAAAGCAAGACAAGGAGAATAAAAGCAAGATGACTAAGTGTATAACTAAAGCAGAAGACGGGCATTATTATGAAGAGATAGTAACTTGGGATAGAGAACCAGATGTTACACCTTATATTGCGGCTTGTGCTGTGTGGTTTTCTGCATGGATAATGGTTTCTTTTGTGTTCTTTATTCCAGGATTTAATGGAGGTATCCAAGATATACCAGCAATAATGTCAGTTTATGCTTTCATAAGTATACTATGTTGGGTTCTTTTAGTAGTTGGTACAGCCAGTCTAGAAGAATTATCTAGAGGAAAAGGAAAAGAAGTAAAATATAGGAGAATCAAATGAATGGGCTTTATGCAGATATTCAATGTAGTAATTGTCGGTGGTTCTCTATTATTTCTGGGAATCTCTGGAATAGCGATGGTGTATGTGGTAATAAAATATATTATAAGAACTGTGAAGGGAGCTAGAGGTAATGAGTAAAGTATTTACAGATATACTAATGGTCTTCTTGGCTTTTTTGATGATAGTAATTATATTCTTTGTATTCTCGTTAATTAGAGAACAGTTAGAAAATCTAGGGAAACAGAAGAAACTAAAATTAAAAAAGAGTATGGGAGTAAAGAATGAAATTTAGATGGTACTTTGTAGCTATGATCTTTGCATTCATAACTACAGGTTATGCAATATCTTTATTAATCATGACAGGACAGCAAGATGGTTTTCTTTTCTTACGTCTACTAGCTATTTCATTTATGGGTTTAGCATTATTATTACAAAATACTGAATACAGATTAGATAGGATGAGAAGGTGGACAATATGAAATTTGACATATTATTAACTTCACAAATTAAAGCACATCCTATTATAGCAATTATTTCAGCTATTTATCTTTTAGCAATAGCTATATTTTTAATATGGGTTTTGGTTCATTCCTTTACTAAGAAGGAGAAGAAAAATGAAACATAGCTACGATAAAGAACATGACATTCTTTTTATTAGATGGTCTGATAAAGAATACGAAGTCTCAGAAGAGGTTGAAAATCTAGTATTAGACAAAGCAAAGGATGGAACTATTATAGGTGTTGAGATATTTGAGATTAGTAAGTTTATGAAGGAGGAGAAAAATGAAAATCCCTAAGAAGATCAAAATAGGAGAGGTTGAATATACTATAAGTCAAAAACGCTATTTCTTTAATAAGACTATAGGTGGTAGTATCAATTATGGTGAGAAGACATTAGATATAAAGAAGAATACGGATCAAAAGATAAAAGAAGACACGTTCTTCCATGAAATCAGTCATGGTGTTTTAAAAGAATTGGAATTTAATCATCCCAAAGTATCAAAATTTAGAAACAATGAAGGATTTGTTCAAGAGATGGGATTGATACTTAGGACAACATTTTTAGACTTGCTACGACAACAAAGGAGGAAGAAATAATGGGAGCATTTATGATATTCAGAATAACCTTCAAAAAGAAATCTTATATGGATCAATTCATTAAGAAACATAAACCAAAAGTATTAGTGAAAGATGATACTAGCTCTTACATTTTTGCTTGGCATATGTTATGGCCAGAGAACACCCTAATTTGTTTTATGGGTGATATGGGTTATGGAGACCCTATGGAATATAAGAAGGAACTTAAAGGAAAGATAAATTATTTTGACTGGATGCCTATTAATGATAAAAATTGTAGATGGGAGAAGGTAAGAGAGAAGGAGGAAGAGAACTAATGGAACTAGATTTTAGTAAGTGTAAGAGTGTAGAAGATGTTATGGAAGTATTTAGTAAAAACGAGAAACAATTAGTTGAGATAGGTAAATTACAAAAGAAACTAGAAGATATGCAAACTAAAAAAATAAATAGAGAAATTCTAAATAAGCATATTGATAGCTTTGAAAAGAGAGATGAAATTTCAGAGATAATAATTTTAGGTAAAGAACATGATGTAACAAGGATTGTCTTTGAAGATTGGAATACAGTAAGTTCAATGACAACAGAGATGAAATTAGCCCGTAAAGATTTACCTAATATTGAAAAGTTTGTAATTTTTAAAGGAAAGAAATTCACACCTCCGTTTAAGTGTTTGTGCTGTGGAATAGATGTTGGTGATAAACAGTTCTGTTATGGAAGAACTTGTGGTTATTGTGATATGGGTAGTTGTAATAGAGGGGTATTTAAATATGAAGAAGGTCATGGAAGGAAAGATATTTTTGAAGAGGCAGAAGACTACAAGGAGGATGAAGACTAATGGTACACGGAATAAGAATGTTAAAATGTGATGAAGGGCATATCTTACCTATCCAATTTGACAGCAACGAGTGTGGTTGCCATGATGAAGGCAGACCTTGTATAGTGTTCTTCTGTCATGAGTGTAATCAGCAAATCTATATTCCTTTGGGTGCTGAAGGAGTAAAGGTGGTCAAGAGTTTGATTCTTACTGGAAAAGATATTCCAGAATTAAATAAGAAGATTAAGAAGGAGGTGGAAAATGGTAAAAACTAAGGAAGTAAAAAAAGTTATAGAACTGCTTAACAAAAGGCTAGAAACTCTCAAGAAAAAAGATCACAGAGAAAGAATCGTTGCTATAAAGAACCCTAAGAAAAGGCATCCTGCCTTCAAACAAATTCAAGGAAGGATTAAGGAATTGAAATATCTTAAAGGGAAAATAAATGAGAAGTTCAATTAAGGAGAACTAATGGCAGACACGACAAAAGATAATTTATATATTGCTGGAATAATTGGTTGGAGCTTTTTGATACTTGGAACTTTAGGTGTGTTCTCCTCTATAATACTATTCATATTACAGGTGTTATTATAATGACAATGGATCAAGGTAAAAAGAATATCAAGAAGTACATTGGTAAATGTGAATGTTGTGGTTACAAAAGATTTCCTCAGATATTAACATTCCATCATATGTATCCGAAGAGAAATGGGCCTCAACCTACACACCTTACCAGGCTTGAAAGATACTTATTGCTATGTCCTAACTGCCACATTCTAGTTGAATTGGGGATAGTTGATGACAAGAAATTACATAAAAGGGTTAGAGCAGAATGAAAAAAAGACCAACACTAAAGAAGGGAAAGAAGACCCCACTAATTCATAAACAAAAGGTGATTTTAGTCTATAAGAGAATACTTAGATTTCCTAACAGGGTTTTTATAGCTGAAGACTTTCGTAATACTACAGGTAGCAGACCGCACTTAGAATTTCTAATTGGTCTAGGGCTTATAGAAAAAGTGGTGGTTAGATACAATTTTGGAAATAGGGGAGGAAGGAAAACAGTAACGGGGTATAAATTATTAAAATGAAAAATCATACTCGCTGGAAGTTGTCTGGAGCAGTTGAGACGTTGAGGGTAGGAGATTCTTTTCATGGAAGGATTAACCGTTGGGCAACTAAAAACCCTCACTTTTATAGTAGCTTAAATGTATGGGAGGGTGCTACATCATCACTAGTTAAATCAATAATTGTGGATGCCATCAGCCCCCCATATTATAGTCCATTAAAAGTATCGGAGGGTTGGACAAATTATTAAGGTATTTCTTGCACCACACGTTAGAAGTTATCTTTTCTTGATTCATCTGCCCTCCATTCAAAATGTCAATAGCAGAATTCATATACCTCTCACTATTGCTACCTTCAGAATTAGTTGTAGGGTTATGTTCTACTTGGATATATAAAGAATGGAAATATTTGAAATAATTATTACTGGGTATATAGGAGCAACAATCTTAATGATTATCTTAGCTTACTATGGTCATAAATGGCATGGAGAAATGAGAAATGGCAGTTAGTTTATGGGCTGCATTATTATTAGCTGGATTGACAGGATTGATCGGATTCTTTATAGGAAGTTTTGTAGGATGGTACTTAACTCCTAAAGAAGAATGTGACAAGCATTGGTGGTGTGGAACTAATCAAGAAGGTGTAGAAAAGTATTTAAATAATTAAATAGTTAATAGAACATGATAGAGAGGTTCAAAAATGTGATAGCTACTTTCAAAGCTATGAACTTGGAGACAATCAAAGCCTATAAGATAGCTCTTTTTGTTATGATTGTTATAGATTTATTCGGATTATATTGGTATTTTGAACTAAAGAAACTGGCTATAGCAATACTGATGATTATTATAGTATTCCTAGCCATCTTTATGCTTTTAGAACGTGAGAAAGACCCTGACAGCTTCTCAAAGCCATCAAACGGCGGCGGCGGAACTAGTTTAAGAGATATGATTCCATCTTCAGAAGAATTTAATGAAAGAGCAGAAGCAGCTCTAGGCGGGGAGAGGCCCAGCAGTTCTTCCAAACCTTCTAATAGCTTGTTTGAAAGGTATAACTTGTCTCCTCTGCGTTCTTAAATACCTTTTAAAACCTGGTTTTAATTTTTTATGTGCCATGATTATACTCCGAAGTCTACAAATGCTAGACCAAATCCTCCTCCTCCATTACTTACTCGTCTAGTTTTTCTTCTTTTCTTTTTACCATTAATTCCTATAAATCTTTTAAGTCCTTTCCTAGCTACTTTAGCTCTTCTTCTTCCACCTCTAAGTGCAGCTTTAGATTTCTTTTCAGCAATCAGAAATGTTCTTCCAAGTCTAGCTGGTTTTCTCAAAGCTTCTATTCTTCTATCAGCTCTTAGCTTCTCGGTTTCTCTAGCAACTCTTTCAGCTTGTTTAACCCTTTCACTTGCACGAGCAGACCTAATTCTCTCTCTAACTCTTTTAGATTCAGCTCTCTCTGCAACTATTCTCCTTCCTAATTTTGAAAAGAATCCGTTCTTTTTCTTGCCATTTCCGTTACCATTGACCATTATCTTTTTCTACCCCGCCTTTTACTTTTTCCACTCTTCTTCAGAACTTTTTTCACTGTACCAACAGCAACAATAGTGCCAATAGTTCCTCCGAGAACCATTACTTTTTCCTCCTACCAGCTCTCATTTTCTTCATTCTTGCAGCCATAGTATTTCTTTTCTTAGCCATTTATCTTAGCCTCCTTCTTACTTCTCTACCAACTTTTCTTCTTCTAGTAGCTAAAGCTCTTCTTCTAGCTAAAGCTCTTCTAACTATAGTAGATCGAGTAGGTATTCTTCGCCCTCTTCTTCTAGCGGCTTCTGCTGGAGTAATCAATCTAGGTTTAACTCTCTTTGCAGTCTTCCTCAAAACTGTTCCAGCCCTTCTAAAGCTTTTAACAGTTCTTTTTCCTAGTCTTGTACCAGTTCTAACAGTTTTTCTTCCGTTCACCATTTTATTTTTTCCTACCCCCTTTCACAATTATTATAAATCTATTACCCATTTTAGTTTTTACCTTCTTGATTTTATCACCAGGTCTTTGAAATCTCTTGGCTGTACTCTTCTTTTTATAAGCACCACTTACCATTATTTCTTAGCTACTTTTCTTCTATGTGCAGCTACCTTGACTACCTTTATAGTTTTACAAGGCACTCGTCTAAGAAAAGCTTTTACCTTTACTTTACCAGCCATCTTATCGCCTTCTAGCTACTCTTCTTAGTTGCCCAGCTATTCTAATCTTACGATTAGTACCAGGAACTCTCCTAAGAAAGCCTTTTACTCTGACCATTCTTGCCATTATTTCTTTTTCCTCCTTATGAATATGATGCCCCTTGAAAAATAAGTGGGGCTAAATCAATAATTTTTATCTTCTCCTACTTCCTCCGAATGTTACCAATAACAAGCCAATAACTATCATTAGTATGACTGTTATTACGATAATCTCCCAGAAGTTAGCAAATGTTCCTAATCCAACTACTGTCAGATTAGCAGCACTAAATGCTTCGTCTCCATGTGTGAAACTGTAAGTTACATTCCAAACAGTATCGTTATAGATCGCACTTGTACTTCCGTTCACCAATCCATTAGCAGCGATTGTGAAGTTTCCAGTATCAAGCTGAACCGCACCAGAGTTGTTGTAAACCGTGATAACACCAAAGCCACCAAAGGATACATCACCTGATCTAGCGACGAGAACACCTGTTCCAGGAACCATTGCAGCAAGAGTTTCGTTATTCACAGTAACAGCATTTGCCTTTGTTATAACATCAGTATCTCTTAGTTCTTGCATTATTATTAATCCGAAAATTAATAACAAACCAGCTAAGACTAATGCTATAATTGCAGGAGCAAGTGTGTTTAACTGCCCTCTTTTACTAGAAGTAGAAATAGGTCTCATTTCTTAATTAATAAGAAAAGAAATCCTATCTCCTTCGTCCAGTTCCACCGAATACTACTAATAGTAATCCGATAACTACTGTAATAACTACAGCCAATACAATGATCTCCCAGAAGTTAGCGAAAGTGCCTAGACCTACAAGAGTTGTGTTAGCAGCTAAAAATGCTTCAGTACCAGCAACTTGAGTATCCCTCAATTCCTGAGCAATAACCAATCCTAGAACTAAAACAACAGCAGCGAAAACTAAAGAAAGTATAGCTGGAGCTAGAGTGTTTAACTGTCCTCTCTTTGCTTTAACAATACTTCTCATTTCTTTTTCCATATTTTTATCAACCTCCTTTCACCCAATTAACTATGATTAGGTAGAACTAAGAAATAGTATATAAAGGAGTGTTGGAAAAATGTTACAAAAGGTTACTGTTTATTCAGTACCATCATACCAATTCCCAATGCTCCAGCAAGGATATATATTGAGGCTACCCACCAAGACATGAAGCCCATAGTTACTAACATCATAGATGCTAGCATACCTACTGTAGAGGCAAATCCAAATGCTCTTAGTTTACCTAGTGAAGCTGTAGCCATGAAGATAGCAAATACAAAACCTGTCAACAACATCACCCACCAGAAACCAGAGGTTAGATCATTAGCCCAGATGTTTAGACAGAAGAATAAGCCATCGGTACAATCTCTTACTAATCTGCTAGGCAAATCATGAGTACCAACGGCTGCAAATATATTAAAGAGATTCATATTTTACCTCCTGCCCTTCTAAAGACTAGAGCCACTATTGCTCCTGTGATTGCTAATACCATCATTACTACTATTCCCTGTCTTAGATAATCTGGTAACCCAAATCTTTCTGTAACTGAATCTACTAAACCATTATCACCGAAGACAAATCTAAATGGTGCAAATATATTCTGGACTATAGCAAAAGCTCCTCTGAATGTTCCTTCCTCAAATCTTTCATCTGATTCCTGTCTTTCTGAATTAATCTGTTCCTGTTGAAGCTCTGCTTCACCTGAGAGTTGAGATATTTTGTTAAAGTCTTCTAAGTCATAAGGAACATCTATACCATATGTACCTTCCCATCCAGCAAGTATAACTCCAACAGCAGCAATCACAATTCCAATCGCAACTATTGCTTGTAACGATCTAGTTATAGATAATCCTCGCTTGTTCATATGTTGATTGCCCATATAAATATCCCTCCTATGGCTAAGATTCCTATGAATATCGGGGGTGAGAATGCAATTATCCCCATTAATCCTAATGATAAATAAGTAACCATGAATAATGCTATGGCGACTGCTGGATTAAATGCTCCAACAGCCACTACTGTAAATAATAGGAAGAAGGCCCATAGAAATCCTTCAAGACCGAATGTTCCAGTTATATCTCCAACCACTATAGACAATATAATTCTTCTCACCTCATCAGATGCACTTCTAAATCCTTGAGCTTGATAAGAAGCTCTCCTTGTTCCAACGGCACAAGTTAATTCTCCAACTGTAGCTGTGCTTGTGATATTACAAACCACAGTTGTACCATTCAGTTGTCTCCTAAGAACTTCTAGTCTTTGAGTAGCTGGGTCTCCAGTTGTATCTTCCCAAGTAAATCTAAACTCATTGGTTACGTTATTGAACGTAAGCTTTCTAATGTATCCTGTAATATTCTCAAATCTAGCAAAGTCATCCTCAATGTCTTCAATATTAATATTAAATTCACAGATAGCCGTTTGACAAGCTATGCTTACATCATTTGTATCTTTCAGAAGGACACCATTAATATCCCTAACCTCAAATCTATAAATTACATCATTCTCAATTAGCTTAGCTACGAATTTACCGAAGACATCAGTCCTTCTGTTCTCTACTATCCTATAGATGCCTTCACCAGGATAGAATCTAAATATTCTTACAAATACTCCTTCAACTGGTCTTAAACCTTGATCTCTTACCTGAACTAGAACATTAGTTGTACTCGTTGCATTAGGCAATAACAGTTGTATTTCAGTAGTAATATTACTTATCTCTAATCTTCCAAACTGGAATATTCTTCTACCAAAAGTAGTATTAATTGTATTATTAGCCAAATCAAGAGTTGCACCTACAAAGAAGGTCTGGTTAGTAGGTATAGTATAGAAATCAAATTCATGAGCTGCTGTTTGAATGAAAGAGTTATTCTTAATCTCTGTTCCCTGTCCTAAGAACCATTCAAATGTTCCAGAGAATTCAGAACTGATAGCAGTAACAGTATCCTCATCAAAGATTGTAAAGTTAAGAGTTACAAAGTCTCCTACGTCTGTAAAGTTAGTAAAGTTTACTCCTTGTGTAGAGACGTTAGTCTGATCTTGGTCAAATCCAACCCCTAGATCAAATGTAAAGCTCCAGTTAAAGTTCTTAGTAGTATCAGCATCAACACCAGGAATATCTATGCTTCTTTTAATTGCAAAGTCTCCTCCTCCTAAGTCTCTAAACTCAGCAATATGAGCAGTACCATTATAATTCAGAGTAGCAGAGAACATCTCAGCAGCAGAATCAAGACTAATATTAATTAAGAATGTTTGATTACTTGTATCAAATACAGATTCTACCCAATCTTGTGCAGTTGTCTGGAAGTTTTGTCTCTCTATTGTAAAGTTAGTAGGAGCAAAAGCACACAATGCTCCTCCAGAAGTATTAATTCCACAAGCAAACATATTCCACGAATTAGTTCCTAGAGGCAGATTATTAATACTTAGAACCTCATTATCTGTTAAACTACCAGAGAGGGTTGCAGTCTCGCTATCATTAATAATAGAACCACTCTCATTGTAAACAAACAAAGTCATGTTAGTTAAGTTCAATGTTTCAGAACCAGTAGAGGCTGCTGTTCCATTAAAACTAACGCTAGTATTAATAGTTGTAAATGCTGTCGGAGGTAGTTCTAAAGTTACTTCAATACCAAAGTCTAATGAAAATACCAGGCCCTCTCCATCATTATACAATTCTAAAATCTCTTCATTACTCAAAGACCTATTCCAGAAACTAATCTCGTCATATACTCCTGTCTTTTGAAGATTATAGTCTCTTCCAGCACCCCATCTCATAGCAGATATTTGATTGTCTAATGCAGTTGAACCATTGGCTACCTGAGTTCCATTTACAAAAACATAATTAGCAGTTGTATTACTTAATATGGTAATCATTGCAAATCTTCCAACCAACTCTGATGAGTTACCAAACTGATCTGCTGGTTGTCCTTCCAATACTCCGAGTGCATTAAATCTACCATTTGCAGCACCAAATAGGGTAAAGTTGTTTGCCTTCTCATCTGTAGCGAAGAAATTTAATGTGCTAGGCCCAGCTATAATAGTAGCTTCAACCCAGAAGTTAGTAGTAGAACTAGTGTTTAACATTTGGCTTCCTACACTTCCAGTCAGATTATAGAATCCATCTGTAAGGTTAGCTCCACTTCCTTGTATTCCTATATCAGCAGCAACGTGAGGAGAATTAATCTCACTCATATTAAACTCTCCAACTACTTTATCGGAAAGATTGTTAGCTCCCTCAAAGTCATAATGCAACAACAGCCCGATCTTTAATGCGTCTGAAACTACAGCCCATTCTGGTATCCTTACTCCGAAGAATGTAGGTGTCCATTCCCAGCTATCTCCAGCACCAATATCTGTAAAGATACCAACCCTAACTTTTCCTTCAGGCAGTTCAGAGATAGAACTGAACTCAACCCATTCAGTTATTTCAACTGGAGTAACTACTTCAGTATATCCATTACAGAAGGTACTCATAGAACCATTAGAAGATTTAACTTCATAACAAGTAGGATGTCTTTTCACATCATCGTGTACTCTCAAAACTTTCAGATACTTATATGTAAATTCTTTATCAACTTGACCACCACCTCTAGCTTCATCAAACCATTCCATATCTTGAAGGGCTACGCCATAGTCTCTCTCAAAGTTCCAGAGGTCTAACTGAGCAGAAAGTCTATCTTCTCCTCTAATTACATACTCATGAGGTTTAGAAATTAAT
>SDBT01002713.1_pt1 | contig 31060 bp, 36 predicted proteins | sample 2277101 | NCBI WGS metagenome assembly SDBT01 (sample SAMN10404973, study PRJNA504765) | marine sediment metagenome | isolation source: marine sediment core GS10_PC15, 103 cmbsf | place: Arctic Ocean: Southern Knipovich Ridge | collected 2010 | reverse complement strand
CGCACGTAAAGCATAACTCAAGGCTTCAGCGGTTCCCTCAATAAAGCCCAACACTGCTACGCTGGAACCTGGCAGACCAAGAAGAAACGTGGGCAGAAGACTGAAAATCATTTCACTTGACATGTCAGTGAAAAAACTAACAAAACCTAATGCGAAGATGTTTCTACGTGAGCTGGTCTCACCTTTCTCACAGCTCTTCAGTTCAACACCTCATTAACAAGCTCCTTGATCTTTTTCTTAGATTCATTCAATAATTCAAGGCCTTTCTCTGTTGTTTCATAATACTTCCTAACTTTGCCTTCGATAACCTGTTTATCGCTCTTTAGAAGCCCTTGCGTTTCTAGGGATTTTAGGGTAGGATAGATTAGACCCGGGCTAACAGCGTAGCCATGGTACCCAATTTCTTCCATAATCCCAACCCCATAAATCGGTTCTTTACTTGCATGATAGAGTATGTGAATTTTGATGAACCCCAAGAAAAAATCCCGAATCAATATCAAATCACGATATCGAATAACGATATCTACTTATTTAAAACTGCCGCAAAAAACACACACTACAAAGCCTGAAAAAACTTGATAATAATAAACTCAAGCACACAACGCTCAAATAACGAAAAAATTAAGTTAAAATAGTGGCGCCCTGGCCGGGATTTGAACCCGGGTCGGGCGGGCGACAGCCGCCTATACTAGACCTAACTATACTACCAGGGCACCTAATTCCCTAGAAATAAGGGGACTTGTACTTAAATTTTTCATTTCAAGAAGACGTGACAAAAAAGGAAATTTATCAGGGTTTCAGGTGCCTTACCGACCGTACCGATATAACACCATAAACAATGATGAAGAGAAGTATCAAACTAAAGAGGACACGTAACAAATCTCCAGCAGAGTGAAATTTCTTCAAACATAGTCCATCAATAGGAAACGGGGCATGAAATGCACATAAAAGAAGTCTCGAGGACAAAAATGGTGGGTAATGCGAGGTATTTGGTAGATAACAAGATTCCAGCTTGGGTAATAGGGAACAAAAATGCAAAAAAATAGAGCCGAAATCCAGAGGATAAGTCAGTAAAAGAAGGCATTATTGATGCTTTCAATTCGTTTGCAGTATTTCTGATACGGAGGTATACCCTCATAAGGTTGATAAGTTATGCGAGTTTAATTGTAGTTAAGCATCATTGTAGAGTTTGGGGGTTAAGATAAGATGTTGAGTCCGGGCCTAATTGAAGCATTAGGGGAAATAATGACTGGCTTGAAGGGATTGGAGATGGCGTAACCTATCTTATCGGCTTCATCTTAGAAAATATGGGCATCTCGGTTTCCCAGCAGCTCATACAGATGGCAACAATCATGATTCTTCTCACCGTTGTCTGGAAGGTAGGCTCCAAACTCACCAGTTCCATTTTCTTGTTCTTCATCATGGCTCAGGCAATGAGTTTCGTAGGCGCCGCCTAAAGATAATCCACCTTGTTTAGAAGTGAAACTAAACAAAATAGCAAGTTTACCAAGGTAAACTCAAAGTTGATTAACTGTCTGCAAGTTTTAGTATTTCTTTTATGTCTGGATCAACGGTTATTGGCGTGTTGGCGAATCTGTTTTTTGGGTTGAAGTGGTAGTCCACTATTGCAGTAACGTCCTTAAGGATATGGCCTGTTGAAATTCCGACTACAGTCTCGTCTGCACCGATTATGCCCTGCTCTACCAGCTTTTTGGTTCCTGCCACGGTTGCAGCTGAAGCGGGTTCACAACCGAAACCGTTCTTGCTCACCATTGCCATAGCGTCCATTATGGCTTCGTCAGAAACCTTTGTTACAACGCCGTCAGTGAATTCTAGGGTTCGCAACGCCTTCTTCAAGTTCACAGGCTTAAGAATCTCTATTGCGCTTGCCCTTGTCTGCGCCTTAATGCCCTTTCTGTCCACTTCGCCATAGTATTCGTCGATGATACTGTTGTCAATGTTTCCCTTGTTCCATCTCAACTCATGCTCATTGTACAAATCAGCTAAAGTGGGTGCACCATCTGCGACAATCACTGCCATCCGCGGCTTCTTCTTTATCCACCCATACTCGTACAGCTCCATGAACGCCTTACCAAAAGCCGAAGTGTTCCCAAGATTTCCTCCGGGAAACACAATCCAGTCAGGCACTTCCCAACGCAGATAATCGAGCATACGAAACATCATAGTTTTTTGGCCTTCAAGCCGGAAAGAGTTCAAGGAATTAACCACGTAAATGTTGCTTTCCATTGAAAGGGCATTCACCATAGCCATGGCAACATCGAAATCGCCTTTCACCTGCAGAACCTTAGCACCATACGCAAGAGATTGAGCAAGCTTACCTTTGGCAATCTTTCCTTCCCCAACAAGAATCACAGCTTCCATATCCAACTCGTTCGCAGCAAACGCCGCAGCAGAACTTGAAGTATTCCCAGTAGAGGCACAAACAACCTTTTTGGCTCCAACCATCCGTGCATGCGTAAAGGCAGACGCCATACCGTTGTCCTTGAAAGAGCCTGTTGGGTTATCTCCCTCGAACTGCAACCAAAAGTTTCCAGCTTTTACGCCAACATATGCGGCAACTCGGGTCAAATGAAACGGCTTTGTTCTTCCTTCAGCACCGTCCAGAGAAACCAGCTTTTTGCTGTAATCAGAGTAATTCTCTGTGTCTACTCCAGCAAAATTAAGTAACTCGCGGTATCGCCAAACCCCACTTTCATTAAAGATGTTCTGCCTATGATTTAGGCGTTCACAAAACGTTTCTTGCAAACTTTTCGGGAAATCTCCCTTGTATCTGACATCGAGAAGTTCGCCACAGTCACATGTGGTTCTCCGTTCTGTTATGCTGTACTTTTTTCCGCAACTAGGAACAATACATTGTAACCAGCTTTCGGTCTTCATGAAAACTTAATCTCCCGAATTCCTCGTTTATACTTAATTTCTGCCTTCAAATACTCCACACTAGGAGCACAATCAACAAAAAGCACGGCAAAGCTCTTAAATGTTGTACGATAAAGCGCGCTATTATGGGTCAAAAAAATGGTGCCGCACCTCCGGCACAAGGGGTTCCCATAGTTCTCACGGGCTCAGCTACAGACATGAGCGACTTCAAACGCAGTCCATTCAGAGCGTTCACCGGAGGATTTCCAACAGCAATCATCCCCAAGGTTCTTACTTAGAAAATAGTGGTACCCAAGAGTACCCACAAACGGAGATTACACCGCCAAATTTGTGCCCTACGGAATGCAAAAAATTGAAGCATCCCTAATCAAGGAATTTGGGGCACAAAAAGTTGCGACGCTTGAACTTCTAGACAAACTGAAACATAACAAACTATTCTATGTGCCTTTACTGTTCACTTCAGAAGACGATTGCATGCTTAGAAGCACGGCACATGGACCTGAAACACTTAATGCCACTTCAATGGGAACTCATAGCTAGATGCTGGCGGCACAACATAGAAATTTTTGCGGCTGATAGAGCTCAGTGACCAACAAGGTTTGCCACAATTTGCCTACGTGCTGTATTACCGATGGAAACACGAAAGAAAGGCCCTTACGACCATTAATGAAACTGTCAGGAAGGAGTATAGACAATCAATAGACTCCTAAGGGTGCATTGTAAAAGACCGGGAGAATTGAACCATGCACATGGTGGAGATAGCTCCCGACTTTCTTTGTAACTTCCTCATGTTCCAAGACCAACCCAGAGAGGAGAATTCGCTTTTTTATTATGTCCAAGTCTCAAAATGCATGCAAAACCAGCTGTGATAAAAAAAAGTCGTGCAGGATACGTGTCTGACATCAACTTAAATTTATAAGTTCAGAGACATCCAATGTTTTGAAATGATCTATTCAGCAAAAAGAAAGTTTGCCATCTGCACGATTACGTTCTCAATTTGCCTTTCAATGCTTACAATGCAAGCGTTTTCTCTTTCACTAGAACAAGAAGTTAGTCGTAGACAGTCAATGCGAAGTTACACTTCGGAGGACGTATCAAGACAGCAACTTTTAGATGTACTATGGGCGGCTTATGGTCACACAAATGACCGAAAAAATATACCAAGAATAGGCTACGATTATTCTTTAATAATATTCACTGTCAACGAAACTGGCAGTTACAGGTATATCCCTGAAAGCAATTCACTTGTCGTACATGACCTAACTGTGAATAAGGAGACCATACGCCCTCATGATTCTGGTTGGCCTAGTGATGCAAAAGAAGTTTTAGTAATAGTTTGGAATGAAGCCATAATGGATAACCAGTATTTTGCCTCTGCAGAAGCTGGCTGCCTTGCTCAAAACGTGCATTTGGCGGCGTCGTCTCTAGGTTTGGGGACATGTGTTGTTGGAACCATAAATTCTGGAGGGTTACGCAGCGTTCTCCAACTGCCCAGCACCCTAACTCCCTTGTTGGTGATGCCCTTAAGCTATCCCACATATTCCTATCCAGCAGCGTCCCCGAAATATGATATTATGACAGGCAATCTTCCGCCTGTTCAATACAGTGAATCATCTTTTGAAGATGCTGTGAAGAACATAGTTTTTGCGCAAGAGTGGTCTGTAGAACCATTATCCGTGCAGGAGCTGTCTCAACTGTGTGGGCAGCATACGCTACTCTAGCACAGATCATAGGACAACGCCAAGTCTACGGAAGGTATCCACTTGTCATCTACGTTTCAAACGCTACTGGAGTATACCAGTACTTGCCGGAAAGCCATTCCATTACGAAAATACTGGACGACGACAAAAGACTCGACATAGCAAACACGTTTTCGGGTCAAGCATGGGCAGCAGATGCCCCAACAATTTTCCTCATTAGTTACGACTCAGCATACAACAGTGGCAACACTGGCGATGGCGGATTTTTATCTCACCGGTTCATGGAGGTAAATACTGGATGCGTAATCCAGCAACTCTTTCTTGAAGCATCAGCATGGAACCTAAAAGCAAACATAATCAGCGAAGGCTTAGAAGAATGGAATGGCGCAGGGGCACAAGAACTACGCAACGTCCTCGGTCTGTCAGCCTCAATTATCCACTTTATGCAATACCAGTTAGCGTGCCTGAGGGCGCAAACAGAACCCCTCCAACAATTGGTAATCCATCCCAAGATCCAGACCCTGAAGCAGTAGAACCTGATCAAACCGTAACTGTTTCCGTAGAGGTTACCGATGAAGGCACAAGGGTAAGCGAAGTTGTTCTCTCTTACAGCACAGATGAAGGACAAACACAGCAATGAACAGTATCTCAGTGAACACTTACACGGGAGAAATCTCAGGTTTTGAAGAAGGCAAACACGTACAATACAAAATCTTAGCATACGACAACAGCAACAACTTAGCCGTGGAAGACAACATAGGAGATTATCACATTTACACGGTTATCCCAGAGTTTCAAAATTTCTTAATTTTGATATTTATGATCTCAACATTATTGGCGGTTATCTTGACAAAAAAGAGAAACAGCCACAAATAGTTACAATTTATGGTTCAAGATGGTTAACCAAGAGGTCACCATTTCCAAATTATGATTTATACTAAAACCATTTTTTTATTTGCGTGCGCACTTGACCCCGTCTCAACACTAAATGAAACGAGTAACATTAAAACTGAACTTTGTGCTAAAGATTATTGACGAAAGGGGGGTCAAAAGGAAATTAAAACTTTAGTCCTGTCTGAAGAAGCCGTGAAAAACTTGCTTTCGCTTGAGGAAGTAATACCTGCTGTTGAATCAGCATTCAAAATGAAGGGAGCAGGTCATGCTCAAATGCCTCCTAAACAATACCTTTTCATAAAAAAATACAACGGCGACATAAGGACCATGCCCGCATACCTTGAAGAAACCGACGTAGTTGCAGTAAAAGTTGTGAATTCGCACCCTGAAAACCGAAAATATGGATTACCGACAGTCATGGCAACGATAATATTGATTGATCCCCGAACGGGTGCACCTAAAGCAATAATGGGAGGAACATGGATCACCACCTTACGAACTGGCGCATCTGGAGCCATAGCAGCGAAGTATCTTGCTAATCCGAACCCAAAAACCGTTGGTTTTGTAGGTGCAGGAACTCAGGCGAGAACCCAGCTCATGGGGCTTCAGATTGTTTAAGACGATTGAAGAAGTGAGAGTGTGAGACATAAACGAAAAAGCAGCTTTAAAGTATGCCAAAGAAATGAAAAAGAATTACAGTCAAACGTCCATTTGTTCGGTTAAAAGCATCGAGAATACGGTCCAAGGGGCTGACATCATAGTAACTGCTGCGCCTTCAAGAAAACCTTTGGTGGCTGCAAAGTGGGTAGATGAAGGAACCCACATTAACTGCGTAGGGGCAGACGCTCCAGGAAAACAGGAATTGAATCCAGATCTTCTGATTAAATCAAAAATCGTTGTGGATGACTGGAGTCAGAGTTGCCACGGTGGTGAAATCAATGTTCCACTAGCTAAAGGAATAATCAAGAAAAAAGACGTTTGGGGTGACATCTGCGAGATAGTAGCGGGACTGAAGCCGGGAAGAACTTCACAAAATGAAATCACAATTTTTACGTCTACGGGGCTTGCCATACAGGACGCCGCCACAGCCAATATTGCATACCAAAAGGCACTGGAAGAAAAAATCGGTGAATCAACAGATATACTGAATGTTTAAAGAATAATGGCGGGCCCGAGGGGAATTGAACCCCTGACCCCCGGGTTAAAAGCCCGGTGCTTTAGGCGCAAGTGTTTGCTCTTCCTTGCTAAGCTACGGGCCCTCCTAGTTTTGAGGATACGCGATTAAATTAAGGCTTTCCATCCTCCGCTAGGAAATCGAAGATAATAGAGGGTATTAAAAAAAGGTTCTGGAAAAAAAAGAAAAATTTGAGGGTTGACAGGATTTGTTTTTCTGCTTTGTCTAGTCGGTTTCTTCCCAAGCTTTTTCCAGATATTTTAGGGATAACGGTTTCACTGTTCGCTCTTCGCCTGTGGTCATAAGAAAGCTCTGTAGGTCTTGCAGGTTTTCAGCCCACTCTGTTTTCAGGTTGTCTATGAAACTGGAATAATCGGAGTAATTGCTGTGGAATGACATTATTGAGTAATCCATTCCCATGCCTTCGCCTCCTGCCGCGAAAACAACGTTGGGGTTATTCATAGCCCACTTCTTTGCTTTCTCAGTTGTTTCTGGTAATCCTTTGGCTTTTACGAAGGTCATGGCCATAATTTCGAATCCAAGTGCAGTCCAATCAGGTATAACGGTGTAGTCTACTATGACCGTCTTCTCAAGCCGCTGTCTCATCCGAGTTATTGTTGGCTGTGAAACTCCTATGATTTTGGCGATTTCCCTGTCGCTTCTCTTCGCGTTCTTCATAAGCTCAAACAGAAGCTTGAGCATTCTCTTTTTCATCATAGCTACAGATTCACAATGTGGCTAAATATAAATATTATGCATAATAGATGGTTGCGGATATGACTTAAATAGACATAAAAACGAAGTTCTTATTAAATGCCATGAATCAGCCAAAACTCGCTTCACGGTTTTATTGCATTCATTTTCGTGATTAAAGCATGTTCAAAAATTCGAAACTTGAAGCAACAAATGAAACAACAGGACAACGAAAAGCTACAAAGTGAACTTTTCTCCTCCCATGAGAATACGCTCCAAAGCAGAGCTGAGATTAATCAGTCCCTGATTCGTTTTACCAGAAACAGGTATCAGTTGAAACTCCAATCCCAAACGATAAATGGCATGTATCATGTCTATGCTGAGAAGGCGTCTCGTTCCGCTCAATTTCTCTTCAATAACAAGCTCAAGGGCGTCAGGGTCGGCAGACCAATCCACAATGCGGTTAGTCTCTTCAGGGGGAAGGAGGTCACATTTTGAAAGCACATGTAACTGTGGAAAGAAGAAGCGATTATAAACTGCAGCTGAAAGGAACATGTTCGAGACGTAGTTGAGGGGATTAAAGGAGAAAACGGCATCAAAAAGGTATACTATGGCCTTTTGCTCATTCGTCAACTCGTTTGCTATGTAGGGTCCGCTGGCTCTAAAGGCAAATAGCTCCATTTGTCCTGGAGTGTCCACGAGGACAACATCAGACTGGAGGTCTTCGATTTCTCCTCCGATGCGTTCAGTTTCCTCCGCGATCAAATCAGCCGCTAGGACTAGGGCTCCATTGGGTCCAAGCCCATACTCATCCATAATGCGGTTAAGGGTTATGTAATCGCGGATGTCAATGTCGGGCACGTAGGGCAAATTCAAGACGCCTGGATCCAGATTTACGGTCGACACCTTCTGTTTTCCAACTTTGAGCCATTCGTTGAAGGAGGCTGTGAGAAGAGATTTTCCAGACCCAGCGGTTCCGATGATAAAGATTACAACCATTCAAACACCTTTGTGCGCAAGAAGTGCGTGAACTCCATATTTCCATTAGAGGATATATCTGTTGTCCGCTTTTTGAAATCTCAAGTTTCTGGTTTTGTGGGCTTAATCTTTCCGCCTTTTCCCTGAATCAGTTCCGTAAGCTGAATGAGTGCCTCGCTGACGCGGTTTCTGGCAGCATTGGCGTCTTTGGCTGTTGTGGAAAAATGAAATTCAATATAGGGAACTCTTTCAGTTCCTTTCGGGTGGGACTTTATGTAAACGCGAGGGTTGGTTTGCATCACTTTATCGATAAGAGGAGCCGTCTCTGATTCCATGACATTCGTAGAGGTTATACTTGTTTCAAAAAAGGTTACACCGCACGCAGCTTTCTTCATTACATGAGCAACTGACTCGTCGAATATGCTCTTCATTTCAGAGGGCACCCCGGGAAGAGCGATTATGGTTACGCTTTTGTGTTTCACAGATACTGCTGGGGCGGTTCCAATGGGGTTATGTAGAGGTTTGGCTCCTTCTGGAAGCTTAGCCATCTTTACACGAGGGGGAGTCAACTCAGCAGTATCCATCATACATTCCTGCGCATAGCTGAGGTACTTCTCTTTAATCATCTTCAAAGCCTCTTCGTTGACTTCGGTTCTGCGTCCCAGTGCCTCAGCTAATCCTTCCAGTGTTTTGTCGTCAAAGGTGGGACCTAGCCCTCCTGTGGTTAATAGGAAACTGGGGCGTCGGTGAATCGATTCTTGTATAGCACATGATATTTCGTTGATGTTGTCGCCCACAACGGTGACGCGACGTGTAGCTAAACCTAAGAGGGCGATTCTTTTGGTTAGCCAGTGGGCGTTTGTGTTCAGAGTTTTGCCTATGAGAAGTTCGTTTCCGATGCAGATTATTTCTACAGACTGATTCATAAGAACCCCTGAATGGGCTAATAATGAAGCTTGAAGGGTAATAACTGCTTTGTTTATAGACGAAGTTCCAGTTAAAAGCATGTTGCCTAGATAATCTTTCAAAACGTTACGTTTTTACAGATGTTATTTTTTCTTGCTGAGCCACCACTTAAGGTAATCCTTTCTCTCTTGTTTGTGCTGTTCCTCGTCGGTTTCGAATTTTGGTCTTTGCTTTTCACGTAACTCGTAAAGCTCTTGAGGAGTGAGAGAAAGCCCGCAGCTCTTGCAAACATAACCTTTCGTACGGGACCCGTAGTGTAGTTCGCCACCGCATTCAGGACAATATCGCATGTTCTTCGCCTTTTCCCTTTTTGTTCATATGTTAGTATATAAAGGTAGATGCTTGAAAAATAGATTTTGAATTCATGCAGAAGCTGATGTGTGTCCATTTTGGCATGAAAAATCTTTTAACAACTTAAGGCACTATATTTGTTGTATATAATAATTTTTTGGGGGATATTTAGTTTGACAGGAATCTTTGGGACGGGGGCACCCATTCAGATAGACATCAACCTCATAGTACAGATAGTAATGTTCCTAATCATTGTCATCGGCTTGGGTTACAAGAGCAAAAGAAAATTCAAGATACATGGTGAATTAATGGGAATCGCACTTATCCTGCACATCATCTCATTTCTGACAGTAATGGGACCTGTATTCTTCAGAGACCTTGAGTCTTTTGTGGCTTACAGTTCCTATCTAGAAGTTCAAACAACTTGGATTCACGCAATACCAGGAGCCATCGCAATGATCTTAGGAATCGCATTGGTGGAAGCGTGGGCTCTGCATCCAGCTGATATCGCATCATGTAGCAGAAGGAAGAGACTAATGGACATCACGGTTCTGTTTTGGTTCATATCTTTGATGTTTGGAATAGCCACTTACATACTCTTCTACGTTTAACAAACAGTACACAGAAGGTTAACTCCAGAACCCGATATTGCGTCTACGACAAAAAACTTAGCTTTGCTTATTGATCGTTTATGTTATAAAATTGGTTAATCCCGCCTCTTTCGCCAGTTCTATGGCACGGTTCCGCTCCCTTTTCGTGAGTCTCCTTCGCAGTTCCGCTATTTCGCGGCTTCTCCATTCTGGATGATACTGGAACATCAGGTTTACGCGAATCCAGTCTCCGAGGTTTTCGGCAATCCAGTTCAGAATAGGTTTTGTGCAGCACTCAAGATGATTGGGCAAGACTAATACTCGGATGATGAGTTCTCCATATTTTTTGGCGTACAGGTGGTTTCTGGTGCAAGCTATCCAGTAGTCTGGAGCGTCTGAAAGTTTTTCTGCACAGTCTTTGGATCCGTACTTGAAGTCCAGGAGATACACGTCCACGAATCCGGCAAGGAGTTTGGCAGTTTCTTTGCTGTAGTAAGAGTTGGAGTTCCAGACCACGGGCACGTTCACATTAACATGTTTGAAGGTTTCAAGCCACTGCACCAGCCACGATGTGGGGTCTCCACCTACAAGATTGACGTTTCTGCAGCCGCCTTTACGAAGAGTCTCTATTGCCTTCGCCAACTGCTGAGGTGTGTAGAGGTCTCCCGATTCGAACCATTGGGATATACTCCAGTTTTGGCAATGAAGACACCTGAGGGTGCAGCCTAAAGTGAATATGGTTCCAGAGGGAACTAGTTCAGGCTCTTCACCAGTGTGCGGGAAGATGGTTGAAACTGCTGTTTTAGTTCCGCATCTGCAGTAACCTAATGCTCCATCAAGTCTGTTGGAGCCGCATCTACGGGTACAGAAGTAGCAATTCTTGAGGATACGATGTGCTATCTCGATTTTTAAGTCAAAAAATGATTTCTCTGGAGTATACAATTCTTCTAGGCTTTTTTGTCGGGTGTCTATCTCCGTTTCAAGGTTACAAAAATCTTCGGTGAGCTGTTCATGGAGTTTCCACAGTTTCGTGAGTGAATCGTTCTTGTTGAAGGTGGCGGGCAGTTTTTTGGCGATAAGGAACTTGGCTGGCTTGTCGTCTTCCATGACGGCGAAGTATCTTGCTAAGCTGGCTCGAGCCTTTTTGTTCATAAGAACGGCTTTTGCGTCGGGTCTCCAAATTGCCCACATGAGGTTTCGTCCATGAAAATAGGGGGTAAACATCAATTTATAGAAGATATATTCAGGGTTTCCAGCGCCTCGGCAGGATAAAGGAGCAGGGAAAAGGCTATAGCAAAAGAAAGGGAGATACTTTGTTGATGTTGATGAAAGATGGCAGCAGGAACAACAGCCGCTATAGCAGCGCAGCACACAAAATCGTATCGAGTTAAATTCAAAAGAAAACAGTTTCTGAAATTGGTAGAGATAGCCAAACCAGAGATAATCTACCAAACAGGCAGAATGCACTTTTTCGCTTATGACAACTTCGCCATGTACACGTTCGAGTGCGAAGACAACGACTTTAAACAAAAAGTTCTGCGCACAATCGAATTCTCAAACACCCAATGGAGCGAGTAACACAGATTATTCCATTTTTACGTAAATGAAGTCAGCGTGTTCTTTTTGATTATTACGGCAACTACTGTCAACATCAAGAATAGTGGGAGAATAATCCACGATGGGAACTCTGATGATATTTGTCTTTCTTAATTGTTTTCTTGCTCTTTACAATGTAGACCAGAAAGGCTGCTACAACAACAGCTACAATCAATATTACAGCTGCAATCCATGTTGTTGAGAAAAGTTCCGTTTTTTCTGTAGGCGGATACCATTGAACTATAAGTGGAAAATTGTCTTGGTTATTCTCATCTATTACATATGAAGTGTCGGCTATTCCGTCAGAATTGTTGTCTTTTCCTTGATAGTTGCTCCAGTAGTTTCCCGTTGTGCCGTTGTCCCATGAAACTGTGTCTGTTCCGTTAATCCATGAAACGTTGTAATTTCCTCCACGCGAGTATTCTTTGCTTATTAGCACCTGCTGGGAATTGTCTATGAAATTGTTATAATAAACTACATTACCTGACCCTAAAGGAACTTCATCATATTCTCGAAAGTTTAGAAGGAAAACCCAATGTCATTATGTTCTATGTTGTTTTGGCTGACCGTGGAGTTATGGGTATGGTCAAACTGGATTCCTGCGCATTGTCTGTTATGTTGTTTTCATAAACATAGTGAGTTCCGGACCCGCCAAGAAGTATACCGCCGGTGTTGTTTTTTATTGTATTTCCTTTTATCGTCAAATTATAACCGTTAGTAGATATCCCTGAACTGCTACTATTAGTTATGTTATTATCTGAAATTGTGCCGTTTGAATACAACCTGAGACTGATTTCATTTTCAGTGAAGTTATTTCCAGAGATGGTGATGTTGGTTCCATCCCTGTGAAAAATCCCATAATCATTATTTACAAAGTTATTACCAATTATTCTACAATTGTCAGGTTTATCGCTTCTTGAACCCTAGGTGCTCTACTCTTATTCCTGCGTGACTGTTTATTATTTTAAAGCCTGAAATAGTGACATTATCTACTTCTACAAGAATTGCCTGGTTTGGTGGATACCTTGCTGTTGGCATTTCAATTATTGTGTTTTGGTTGTCTTCAGCAAGTAATATCAAGGGTTTGTCTATTGTAAAAGGGTTCATGTAAACGCCATTTTTCACAAAAACTGTATCGCCATCAGAAGCAGCATTAACTGCTTCTTGAATATTGGGATAATCATCTGGAACAACAATCGTCTTAGATTCTGCTTTTACCATGTCAACTTGTGGAAGAGAAACTAAAAAAAGGGAAAAAACTAGGAATACAACAAGTGTTGATTGGCATTTCTTCATTTTACACATAATATCACTACTTTGGTAGTGGTAAAAAGGTTTTTTGTCAAGAAATATTGACCAAATTTTTTTGGTAGTTAGTTCCAATATCCTAGAGAACTATGCATAGTTAAACAAAAAAAGTAAGTATTAGTTACGTAATATACATTTACCATTCTTATGTTAGAAAAATGGAGTTCTTAATGTCGTATGCTCTAGTTTCTTCTTTTCTGGACAATAAAAATTACAGAATATTCAATTTCCCAGAAACATCCTTTTTGTTAGGTTTTATTAGGGAAAAACAACAGTTTGCTGAGTGTAAAAAGAGAGGGAAACATGCTGTTACCCCAAATATTCCACATCTACCCCAAGCCTCCATACGACTTCGACCTGAATTGCCGTGTCTTCGGGTATGAAAAGCCTATGCCAGAAATCTTTGAAGAGGGAGTTTGGAGGCGGGCTATACGGCTAGAGTCTGGCAAGCTGATTCCCGTTGCATTACGGTTCATAGGCACTATTGAAGAGCCAAAAATCGAAGTAAAATACTTCCAGACAGTCAGTGAACAGGAAAAAAAGGAATTAACAAAGAAGCTGGATTGGATGTTTTCATTCAGCCAAGACTTGACTGCTCTTTACGCTTTCATGAACAAAGACCCTGTTTTAAGCGATTTGAAAAGAAGATTTTATGGATTGAAGGCAGGAAGCATCGGAGCCACGGTTTTTGAGACCATCATCAAATCGATAATCCAGCAGCAGATTTCGATACGCGTAGCTTTCGCTATAACAAACAAGATAGTAACCAGATTCGGCGAACATACAGAAACAGAAGACACCATATACCATGATTTTCCGACACCCAAAAAGCTTGATGAGGCAAGTCTTGAGGAGATAAGGCAGTGCGGGTTAAGCTGGAGAAAAGCAGAATACATCAAAGGAATAGCCGAAAAGGTGGTAGATGGAAAATTTGATTCTGAGGGTTTAATTTTACTCTCAAACGAGCAGGTGGCGAAGACACTAACAAAGTTTCGTGGAGTAGGAACTTGGACTGCCGAGATGGTGCTGTCTGCAGGCTTAAAAAGAAACACCACTATTCCCGCAGGCGACTTGGGCATCAAAAGAACGTTTTCAAGATTCTACTCTGACGACAAGCTTCTCTCAGAAGCTGAAGTCAAAAAGATAGCTGAGAATTGGGGAGAATTCACGAAAGACATAGTCTACTACATATCCTGCACCGAAAGAACATAGAAAAACAGCATTTTTGTTGCTCAGATAAATTCATATGCGATTTCGCTCAAGTAAACTGCGTTGTCAAAGAGGCATCACGATGAAAAAAACGTCTCAGATTTCAGGTTTCTACAAGTTAACTCCAGAAGAGAGAATAAAGCACGTTAAAGATTTTGCAGATTTAACCGACCAAGAAGTAAAGATTCTCCAGTCAACCGGCTCCTTAGAGATGGACCTGGCGAATCGCATGATAGAAAATGTTGTGGGAACGTTTCCATTACCCCTTGGAGTAGCCATGAACTTTCTCATCAACAAAAAAGAGTACATGATACCCATAGCAATCGAGGAACCCTCAGTTATTGCAGCAGCCACCTACGCCGCAAAAATGGCACGTGAAAAAGGCGGATTCTTCACCAGCAGCACGGACCCTGTCATGATTGGGCAGATACAAGCAGTGGACATCAAAGACCCCTTCGCGGCAAAAATGAAGATATTATCAGCAAAAAAGGAGATTCTACAGAAAGCAAATGATCAGGACCCTATGCTGGTTTCTGTTGGAGGAGGCGCCAAAGACCTAAATGTCAAAGTAATAGACGCAAAAACTGGTCCAATGGTCATAACAGAATTGGATGTTGACTGTAGGGATGCTATGGGCGCCAACGCAGTAAACACCATGGCTGAAGCAGTTGCTCCAATCATAGAGAGAATAACTGGAGGCAGAGTGTACCTTCGGATAATTTCGAACCTTGCTGTGAAACGTTTGGCAAGAGCATGGGCAGTTATAGCGAAAGAGACTGTGGGCGGCGAAGAGGTTGTTGATGGCATAGTTGTGGCTTACAATTTTGCTGTTGCAGACCCATACCGAGCGGCAACCCACAACAAGGGCATACTAAACGGCATAATCGGCGTCGTCATAGCCACAGGAAATGATCATCGCGCTATAGAAGCTGGAGCCCATGCTTACGCGTCAAGAAATGGGCACTATGGCACCCTGTCGTATTGGGAGAAAAATAGTGACGGCGACCTAGTAGGCTCGATTGAATTGCCGATGGCGGTGGGTCTTATTGGCGGAGCAACAAAGGTGCATCCAACCGCAAAGGTTGCGATCAAGATTTTGGGCGTAAAAACAGCCAACGAACTTGGAGAAGTTATGGCTGCTGTTGGTTTGGCTCAGAACCTCGGTGCCCTACGCGCCTTGGCGCATGAGGGTATTCAGAGGGGGCACATGTCTTTGCATGCCCGAAACGTGGCGATTACTGCAGGAGCTTCAGGAAAGTTGATTGATCTTGTGGTTGAGCGGATGGTTGAGGAACGTAAGGTGCGGATGGATAGAGCAAAAGAACTGCTGGAAGAATATAAGAAGAAGGGAAAACTGTGATAGTTGTTCCAGGTCCAGCCTCCCAGAGCTTAGGTAAGAAAATAGCTGAAAACTTGAATGCACAAACAGTTCCAGTTAATCTCAAAAACTTTCCTGACGGAGAGTATTGTCTACGCTTCAAAGGTGACTTAAACGGCGAAGAGGTGGTTGTGGTTCAGACTACTGGACATCCACAGGACACGAATGTTATGCAGCTTTTGTTGATGCTAGACGCAGCCAAAGATTTGGGAGCGAAAAAAGTAACAGCTGTAGTGCCATACTTGGCTTTTGCGAGGCAGGATAAACGGTTTTTGGCTGGCGAAGCAATCAGCGGCGAAACTCTCGTTAAGCTCATCGAAGCGTGTGGAGTTGACAGATTCGTAACCGTGAATATCCACGCAGAAAACATATTGAAGAGGTTCTCGGTTCCAACAAAGAATCTTTCTGCAATAACTTTGTTGGCGGAGCATTTCAAGGGTCAGGGATTGGATGGGGCTTTTTCGTTGTCTCCAGATAAGGGCGCAATCGGGTTAGCTGAGGTGGCTGATCGGGTTCTTGGGGGAGGATGCGGTTGGCTACGGAAGGAACGTGACCGCTATACGGGCGAGATTCAGGTGGAGAAGAAGAGCCTTAACGTCAATGGAAGGGACGTAGTTGTCTTCGATGACATAATCAGCACTGGCGGAACAATAGCTAGGGCAATAAAGATGCTGAAGAGTCAAGGGGCACGAAGAGTCTACGCTGCCTGTGTGCATCCGTTGCTTATAGGCGAAGCAAAAACCAAGATCATGAAGAGCGGTGCTGAGGAGATCATTGGCACAGACAGCATCCCCAGTTCCGTGAGAACAGTTTCACTTGCACCATTGATTGTGGAGGCATTAGCCAGATAGGTGCCAAGTACGTGGCAAAACTTTTCTTTCTGATTTCAGGCGAACATCAAACCCTTCCAGTCTCAGAAGTACAAGCTATCCTAAAGGCAGAGGACATTGAGTATCGAATCGTGGAGAATCTGACCCAAGTTCTGCGCCTTGAAGCAGACGCCAAAAGCGTAGAGCCAATCAAGTTTAGGTCCGCCCTGACCCGTGTTTGCTGTCGAGAGATATTCAAATGTGAGGCTAACCGCCCCGAAATTTTGGGTAACATACGCTCTGAGGCTCTAGACGAGTTTATTGGCGATGAAAGTTTTGCTGTTAGAATCAGAAGAGTGAAAGGCATCACTCCTGAGCTTGTTCGTGTTGATCTGGAACGCAAAATCGGAGAGCAGATACTAAAAACTGTTAAGAATGCTAGAGTTAACTTGTCGAATCCACAGAAAACGTTTTTCGGGGTCCTAACTGACAACCGATTTGTCTTTGGATTAAAGACAGCAGAGATAATCCCAAAGCCATTCTCCGAAAGAAGACCACGACGAAGACCCTTTTTTCATCCTACAGCCATGCAAGCGAAACTAGCCAGAGTTATGGTGAATTTGGCTCAGCCGAAAAGGGGCGATCTGGTGTTGGATCCGTTCTGTGGAACCGGAGGAATGCTTGTGGAGGCGGGTCTGATAGGGTGCCGCGTTGTTGGCTTCGATGCGAAACCGCACATGCTACGGGGAGGACTAAAAAACTTGAAGTATTATGGGATAGAGCTAGAAGGAGTGGCGATAGCGGATGCCCGTTATCCTCCAGTAACTAAAGTGGATTGTATTGTGACAGACCCGCCTTATGGCAGATCAGCAAGCACGTTAGGGGCGAACACCAGATGTATCGTTGAGGACTTTCTGTCTGCAGTTGGGGACAAACTTTCTAGAGGTGCCAAAATCTGTATGGCATCCCCCGAAACCATAACAATAGGCGATGTGGGGGAAGGGGCGGGCTTCAAGCATTTAGAGTCGCATTTTGTTTATGTACACAGAAGCTTAACAAGAGAAATAGTTGTCTTCGAGAAAACTTGACTGTAGACCCGAAGGCTTAACCAATAAAATGGGATAGAACATATCGTTATGGGTGGGAAAGGCGAGCTGACAGACTTGCAGATAACATTTCTGGGAACCGGCGGAAGCATTCCAACGCCCAAGAGGGGATTGTCAGCGGTTGCAATCCGAAGAAAAAATGAGTTGTTACTGTTTGACTGCGGCGAGGGCACCCAACGGCAGATGATACAAGCAGGAGTGGGCTTTCATAAGAAAGCAAAGGTTTTCGTCACTCACATGCACGGCGACCACGTTCTGGGGTTGCCCGGGCTTCTTCAGACCATGTCCCTGCTGGGCAGAACAAACGAACTGGAGATTTACGGACCACAGGGAATCAAAGAGTTTGTAGAGGCGATAAGCCAAACTGTTCGTTTCACTCTCACATTTCCGGTCCAAGTCTCTGAAATAGAGTCGAGTCTGGTTTGCGAAGAAAAAGAATATGAAGTTTACGCCATCCAGTCCAATCACATGAATCCCAGCTTAGCTTATGCGTTGACAGAGAAGCCGCGACCAGGAAGGTTCCACATAGAAAAAGCCAAAGAGTTAGGAGTTACTGAAGGACCGTTATGGTCAAAGCTTCAAGGCGGCTCCGCAGTTAAGCTTCTGGACGGCAGAATCGTGGAGCCTGAGATGGTTTTGGGGCATCCCCGTCCCGGAAGAAAAATTGTGTACACCGGAGACACTGGACCCTCAAACAATATTGTGAAGTTAGCCGAGAACGCTGATATGCTGATTCATGAAGCCACCTTCGAAGATGAATTAAAGGAAAGAGCAATAGAGGATGGACATTCAACTCCAAGCATGGCGGCGGAAACGGCTAAAGAGGCGGGGGTGAAGCGGCTGGTTTTGACTCATATCAGCGCAAGATACAAAGATGCAAACGTGTTGCTGGAGCAGGCAAAGAAGATTTTTGTTAACACAGAGATGGCGGAAGACTTTCTCCGGTTAGAGTTGCCTCTTTCAGACGATTAAACGAAGAGTTCTCGAAGAAAATGTATACTTTCTTCTATGTGGTCTGTTGATTCAATCATGATTAGGTTACCGTAATCTGCATCTTTAACCATTTTAGCTACGTTTTTCCATTCTATGTTTCCATATCCGATTCCCAGATGCAGGTCACTGGTTCCATCGTTATCGCTTACATGCATATGAGCAAATTTTTTGGAGAACTGCTTTAGGAAATCTTGGATTTGATTGTTCAGGTTGGCGTGTGCTACGTCTATCACGATTCCTATGTCGTCGTCGAAATCATCATAGAACCTGTGAAAGTCGTTTGCACTCTTCATGAGTGAAGGAAAAGGTTCAGGAGTGTTCTCGATGGCGACGTTAACACCTTCTCTTCTGGCGACCCCCAATAAGGTGCGGACAGACTCCAGATTCTGCTGCCAATCTTTTCCGGGATAAATGTGACTAAGACCGGTTCGGGAGCCGGGATGAAACAGCCACAAACGACAACCTAACTGCCCCGCGTAAACAATCGAGTTTTCTAGTCGCTTCAAGGTTGTGCGACGCAAAACTGGGCTGGGAGCGGCGATGTTTATTCCTGCCCAAGGAGCATGGACCACAAAGTCCAGATTACGTGTTTCAGCTATTTCGTTTAGGTTTTTTACTCTTCTCTTGTTCAGGGTGTGTAATCCTTCGTCTGGTAATTCTATATGTTTAACGTTAACTTCGCGGATGCGTCTCAGAAGAGATTGGAAGGACTCGCTGAGGCAATAGAGCATTGATAAACCGATTTCTGGTTTAGCCATGCAGACCACACTTTTATTTTGACCGTGAATGCGGTTTTCTTCGTGTTGTTTTTGTTGGTCTTGGAGCGAGCCAGCCGATTAGTTTTCGTGGGTTGTCGCAGCGGATTTGAACGTTTATGGGTCCCAGAGGAGATTCTGCTGTTTTTTGGGAAAAGGAGATGTGTCCTGCGTAGGCAACCTGCTTGTTCAGGTAGAAGACTAGCGATTTTTCGTCCATTCCACGGCGGAATACTTTTCGTGCAGCCGCACGAATCAGTTCGCGGTTAAGCAGATTGGATAGTTTGATGAGACCTTCAGTTCCTCGGGTCTCTGCTATAAGTAATTGTCCCCACTTTCTGGATTTAACTTTAAACGTTATGGCTCCAAAGATGTTCTCCACTGCCTGTTTGACTTTCTCCAAATCTTCGGTGGGATTAACCTCCACTTCCACGTGAACCACTATTTCATTCATTCCCCAGCACCTCCTTCAAGACCTGCAGGATTTTCTGTCTCAACTGGGGTAAGGTTCCCTTGTTCACAACCACTTGGTCGGCGATGGAAATTACAGCGCCCATGCCGATTCCGAGTTCCCGCAGGTCCCTTTCCATAAAGGTTTCCCAGTCCGTGGGGTCGTCGCTTCGTCTCCTTCGAAACAGACGTTGATACCTCGTTTTTGGAGCTGTGTGGATTGCTATTAGAATGAAGTTTGGAAAGTGTTTCTTGAATTCGTCTACCTCAACGAGGCTTCGGATGCCGTCGATAAAAACTATCTTTCCAGTTGCGTTCTTCAGTTTTGGGATGCATCGTTTGGCTATGGCTGCTGGTCCCTCCAACTCTCTAAGATTGAGCATGGTTTTGCCCAAATTCTCGGGCGTTGGCTTGAGGTTTCTTCGTTTTACCTCTTCTCTTACCTCGTCTCCCATTGTCACGACAGGATAGCCTATTCTCTGAACGGTTCTCCGAAAGACACCCTTACCAGCTCCGGGCATTCCAGCTAAGCCCACAACGATTTTATCCTTTATCGTAAATCCCTCTCCCTTACGTAATGCTCTACTGGATATCATTCGGTTAAAAGTTATAAAATAGTTGTTGGCAACCGCAAATTTAAGCCATAATACCAATGTTACAACAAGGAGATAACTCGCAGGCAACAAAAATATGCTCTCGCTTTAGACCTATGTTCATTATTGTGTTGACAGTAACTAAACTAATTTTTATCTGCCACTAACTAAAAGCAAAAAAGGATAAATCAATAAGCAGAACGGGCACGCGCTTTAGGGGTCTATCGGTTTGGAGTTTACACGTGCGATATTTTCTACCAGTTCATTTACCTCATGTACGGTTACATGCTTTATCGAATTTATTGCACCATAACCTCCTTAATATTTAGATGATAAAACGTTTGGGAAATTGTTTGATTTAACTTGTATGAAGAGACCGTATGTATTAGAAGTAATATTTTAATTCGGAATCAGACTTAAAAACAAATTTGTGTAACAAAGCTTATCTATTCGACACACCATATATACTAATGTAATTCACGTTTTTTCTTTAATCCATCAAAAGGGGACGAGGCTCACAGAACCTTGAGTCGCCGTGCGCACATGCGCAAAACGTGAATGTTGGGCGTCAACTCGGTTCTGGCGCTGAGGCGTTCCAAGGAGCAGCTTCCCCTCTTGGCAATCAACAGTCCCACAGCTTCGTCACCCACAAGTTCCGTTTTCTATTCGTGAGCCTCAAACATTGAAACATTAAGTTGTGGTTAGCGATGGATTAAGTTATTAAAATGGTGCATATGAAAGAGTATAGTTGATGGATTAAACAAATTTTACGAGAGGAGATTTGTTATGTCAGGAACAATCCGAAGTTTCTTCGCCTTCGACATTGAAGACGCAGTTATAGTCCGACGACTGTCGAAGGTTCAGGGAATGCTTGTTAACACGGGCGCCGACTTGAAGCTGGTTAAGCCCCAGAACATCCACCTGACAGTCAGGTTCTTGGGAGACATACCCCCGCCCATGGTTGACTCCATCTACGAGGAAATGAAGCAACTCTCCTTCGCTCCCTTCGAGATAGAACTCAGAGGCTTAGGCGCTTTTCCCCAGCTAAGTCATCCCCGAGTTGTCTGGGCAGGAATCAGAAAAGGCGTCAAAGAGTTGACAGATGTTTTTGAGCAGCTGGAACCCCGACTTAGAGGACTGGGCTTCAAGCCTGACACTAAAGGTTTCAGTCCCCACCTGACAATAGCCCGCGTGAGAGGAGGAAGAAACAAAGCCAGACTAGCCGAGCTTGTCCGAGAACTGGAAAACTACGAGTTCGGCACCATCAAAATCGAGTGCTTGAGACTCAAAAAGAGCGATTTGACTCCTAGAGGTCCAATTTACACGAACTTAAGAGAGGTTTGCGGAAAATAAACCTGTAACATTGTTGGTGGTTTGTCATGACTTCTTCCCTTGAAAAGATACGCGCTGAAGTTCTGAAGAGAGTCAACCCCAGCGAAAGCGAACGAAAAAGGGTTCTTTCATTAGCCAAAAAGTTGACAGAAAAAGTGAGAGAAGCGGCGAAAGAGAAGGGAGTGAAAGCTGAGATTCGGGTAGAGGGTTCCGTGGCTAAAAACACGTGGCTCAGAGACTGCCCCGAAATCGACGTCTTCATGCAGCTTCCAACAACAACCCCCAAAGAAGCTTTTGGAACCGTTTGCCTAGAAATCGCAAAAAAAGCCACTGAAGGATACAAGCAGATTGAAAAGTTTGCAGAACATCCCTACCTTGAAGCTATCATAGATAATGTTTGGGTGAATATTGTTCCCTGCTACAAGGTAAAACGGGGCGAGTGGATCAGCGCCACGGACAGGACACCATTTCACACCGACTATGTCAAGCCTCTACTGGATGAACAAATGGGAAAAGAAGTCCGGTTACTGAAACGGTTCATGAAGGGAGTGGGCGTTTACGGAGCAGAAATCAAAATTGGAGGCTTCAGCGGATACCTCTGCGAGCTCCTTGTCTTGAACTACGGCTCATTTGTTGAAGTTTTGAGGGCTGCAGGAAACTGGAAAGAGAGAATAATCATCAATTATGAGGGACATTACGAAAGAAAAGAAGATATCAAGAAAATTTTTGAAGAACCCTTTGTTATGGTTGATCCAGTGGACAAGGGAAGAAATGTTGCGGCTGCAGTTAGAAAAGAAAAGTTAAACGAGTTCATCGCCGCCTCCAGAGCATTCTTGAAAAAGCCAGATTTGAAGTTCTTTTATCCACTAGAAACCAAAGCCCTAGACACCACAGAGCTAGTCAACAAAATCAACGCCCGAGGCGCCACAATCGTATTCGTCAGATTTGAGGGAGTCACGGCGGTGCCGGATGTTCTTTGGGGGCAGCTATACAGGTCTCAGAGGGCATTGTGTAAGATGATCAGACAACATGACTTCACAGTTTTACGTAACGATGTCTGGAGCAACGAAAAAAACTTGAACATATTCATCTTTGAGGTTGAAAACCGTCTTCTTCCAAACATGAAGAGGCATCTTGGTCCACCGCTGAGAAAGATGTTGGAGTGCGAGAACTTTTTGCGAAAACATTTGGGAGCGGACTCCACGGTTTCTGGACCGCGCGTAGATGAGGGGCGCTGGGTGGTTGATGTAAAAAGGAACCATACAGATATAGTGAATCTGCTGAAAGAAAAGTTGAGGGACGGCGGAAGGAGTGTCGGCGTAGCTGAACTTGTTTCCAAGACTGTTGCTGATTCATTGGAGGTCTTGGTGAACGCCGAAGCCATGAAACTGTATTATGCATACCCTGACTTCGCGAAGTTTTTGACAGAATACCTTGAAGGAAAACCAAGATGGCTTACATAAAAAAAGAAGCCATAGTTTGCAGAGCAAAATGTTACTCAGTAGTCAATCGTTGCAGTTGCTTCACACAACTGGTCCATGCAGTAGCCCAGAAGAACAGCAATGATTTCTTAAGATTAGTAGGCGTATAGGTTCTCGTAAGGACGAGACGAAAACGGAACTAGTTTGTTGAATTTGCTTTCCAAGATTTTTTCGGCGTCTAACCCGTAGTAGCTACAGAACTCGTCAACTAGACGTCCTAGTATCGTGTAATCGGCTTCGTTAAGGTCTGTAACTTCAACCTCTTTTCCTAAGTGACGCACTTTGCCTTGAATGTACATTGTTCCGCCATGCATTCCAGTTCCCACAAACCTAGCATCGTGACGGCTTCCTTCATTCATGTTTAATCCCAATACAGCCAGCACGCCTCCAGCCATGTACTCTCCCAGAAAATCCTGCGCAGTTCCACCAATCACTATGGACGGTCGTTTTCCAAGGTATTCTTTCATGTGGATTCCAACGCGGTATCCAGCATCGTCGCGGATGAAGATTTTTCCGCCCCTCATCGAATGTCCAACTAGGTCACCAGCGCGGCCATGAACGACTATACTCCCATGGTCCATGGTGTTTCCGCAGCCGTCTTGCACGTTTCCGTGAACAGTAATGTTTGCGCCTTTCATGAAGGCTCCCAAGTCGTTGCCTGGAGTCCCGTAAACGTCAATTTTGATGTGCCCGTTAAGGTCAGTGCCGATGTAGCGTTGACCGTAAACGTTTCGAATCTCAATTTTTTCGATGCCGTTACCATCCAGACTCCTGAGCAGACTGTTGAGGTCCCGATAGTATACTCCAGTGGCGTCAATCTTTGACACGTTCTTGGTTATACTCAAGTTTTCGGTTACTTCGTTTATCACATCTTTCAATACCATCTTTTTACTCACCTACCATTCTTACGCCTAAGATTTTCAGTTCCGTATCCGTTAATCCCACGCCTCTGAGAAGCAAACGGTTTCCTCGCACGCTCTCGATGGCGTTTATGCCCATTCCGCCCATCATCTCCATGATCTCTAGGCTCCATCCGCGGAGAAGACCAGCAAGCCTCTTCGCCCCAAGGTCAGGATTTATTCGTTTAGTTAACCAAAGATCAGTGGTTGCTATGCCCCAAGGACACTTGCCAGTGTAGCATTTCTGGCACACAGTGCATCCTAACGACACTAGTGCTGCAGTTGCGATGTATACGGCGTCGGCGCCCAAAACTATAGCCTTGAGAACATCAGCACTACTCTTGAATCCGCCCGCGGCAATCACAGAGGCTTTGTTTCGTATGCCCTCGTCCCGTAACCGCTGATCCACAGACGCAAGAGCCATCTCTATGGGAATTCCAACGTTATCCCGAATTATCCTTGGCGCAGCTCCTGTTCCACCTCTTACACCATCCAACACCACAGCGTCGGCGCCGGCTCTGACTATGCCGCTGGCTATGGCTGCTGAGTTATGCACTGCAGCTATCTTCACAAAGACCGGTTTCGTGTAGTCTGTAGCTTCTTTTAGTGCGTAGATTAGCTGTCTCAGGTCTTCGATGGAGTAGATGTCGTGTTGGGGAGCAGGAGAAAGCGCGTCTGTTCCCATGGGAATCATTCGTGTCCGGGAGATTTCGGCACTCACTTTTTCGCCTGGAAGATGACCGCCGATTCCAGGCTTCGCTCCCTGTCCAATCTTGATTTCGATGGCGGCTCCCGCATCTAGGTAATCAGGGTGTACACCGAAGCGGCCAGACGCTACCTGAACTATGACGTGGTTGCCATACTTGTATAGACTCTTTTCGAGTCCTCCCTCACCAGTGTTGTAGAATGTACCAAATTCGCTTGCTGCCCGCGCCAAAGACTTGTGAACGTTGAGGCTTATTGAACCATAGGACATGGCTGAGAACATGATTGGGGTTTCAAGTCTGAGCTGAGGAGCCAGTTTGGTCTTCAGCATGACTCGGCCACATTCATCCATGTCTAGTTCAAGGCTGTCAGGTTTTGAGCCAATGTAGGTTCTCAGTTCCATAGGCTCTCTAAGCGGGTCTATGGATGGGTTGGTTACTTGGCTTGCGTTCAACAAAAGCCGGTCCCAGTATGTGAGGTTGGGTTTGTCGCATCCCATGCCCGTGAGAACAATGCCTCCGGTTTCAGCCTGCTTCTTTATGCCAGTGAGGGCTTCTTGAGTCCAGTTGGCGTTAGACCGGTAATGGTTAGGGTTCTCACGTATGGTTATGGCTTGAGTTGGACAGAAGGTGGCGCATCGCTGGCAGTTCACGCAGTTCTCGTTTCTGCTGTGCAGGATGTCATCTTCCGCATCGTAGTAATGAATATCATAGCTGCATTGGTTAACGCAGACTTTGCAGCGGATACAGCGATCCTGATCCCGTTCTATGATGTACTCGGGGATAACGTAACTTTTCATAATATATGCCTCCTAAGCTAGGGTCTCCACAGCTCTTTGGGATTCGAGTCTTCCTATCACAGGCTCTCCGCCTCTTGGACTCCAAACCCTATCCAGCATTGGCGAAACTAGCCGTATCGCAGCTTCCTCCGAGGACAGAAATAGAAAATCATCTTTCTTTGCGGCGGTGAGGGGACGAAGCTTAATCCGGTCAGTGAGTCCAATCATCTCGCCTTCATGAGCCACTATGATAGTGAATGGCCCGTTCATCAAGAGACTGCCGTATGTCTGGCGCAGAGCCCTTAGGGCAAGTTCATTTTCTGGTTCTAACGTCTCTATTTCTGACCATAGGGGCGGGGCGAGAATCTTGGAGACAAGCTCGATGGGCAAGCCTTGCCGTCTCATGAGGAGGTCGAAGGCGTATGCTATCACTTCTGTGTCCGTCTGCATTGTGCATTTGTATCCAAACATCTCCAAGTAGCGTTTGTTAATGCCGTAGGACGAGATTTCGCCGTTGTGAACCACAGTCCAATCCAGCATACTGAAGGGGTGAGCACCTCCCCACCATCCATGAGTGTTAGTTGGGAACCTTCCATGACCAGTCCATAGGTATCCCTCATACTCTTCCAAACAGAAGTACTCCGCCACATCCTCCGGGAAACCAACTCCCTTGAAGACTCCCATGTTTTTTCCGCTTGAAAATACGAAGGCTTTGCCTGTTTCAGTGTTGATTCGCATAACCTGTTCCATCACGTAATCGTCAGCGGTCTGATTCTCCAGTTTGGAGCTTTTGGGTTGAAGGAAGTACCGCCACATGATGGGGGGGTCCGTGACGTTGGCGTCCTGTGTTGGCATCTCCTCTTCGTTGAGGATATTGAAGCGTTCGCTGAGCAGACGGGACGTCTTCTTTTTTGCCTTTTTGTCGAGGAACATTATCTGGAATGCGTAATCGTCTTTGTATTCTGGGTAGATGCCGTAAGCCGCAAAGCCGCCGCCTAGCCCGTTTCCTCGATCATGCATGTTTGCCATGGCTCGGATTGGATCTTTTGCTGAGAACCGCTCTCCCTTAAGGTTCATCATGCCGAATATGGAGCATGCATCGAAGACCTTCTCGTCGTTGTATGGGTTGTTAGTTTTAGTGAGGCATTTCATCTTAGTTCACCACAAACATTTTTTGCCTTAGCTGCTCTGGCAGTGTGACGATGCCAAAATCTTCGGAGAGAATCCTGTCCTTGATTTCACCCACATCAACATGGTTCTTCAGTAGGCGGAAGAGTATCCCAGCTTTCTCGATGTCTCCCAAGAAGATGAAGCCCACAATCACGTTATCCTTGAGCAGTATCTTTTTGTACACAGTTTTTTCGGGATTAAGCTCAACCAGTATTTCGTAATCGTTACTGTCTTCTGGGTTCACGTTTCCTACTGCGATGATGGGCAAATCAAAGTATTTCAGGGAACTCATGACGGTTCCTCCCTCATATTCTACTTGTTTGCCTGCCATGTTGTAGCCTGCCACTCGTCCTCCAAGATGAGCAAGTGGCATAAGGGGCAGGAGGCGGTTTCCGTCAATTAGGAAATCGTGGGCTTCTGCTACGTCTCCGCACGCGTACACGTCAGGCAGGTTGGTGCGCATGAACCTGTCTACAACTATTCCACGGTTTACTTTTAGGTCGGTTTCTTTGACGAGTTCTGTGCGGGGGATGACTCCGATGGCGACAACAACTAGGTCGCAGGGGATTTCTGTGCCGTCGGTCATAATTACGCCTCCAACAGAAGCTTCGTTGTCTTTTTTGCCAAGAATCCGTTGAACGGATTGACCGGTAATTACTGTGACTCCGACTTCGGTGAGCACCTTTTCTGCTATCTCTGAAGCCGTCTTGTCCAGTATGAGATTGAGTATGTTACTTTTGAGTTCCACTAAAGTTACATTTATTCCACGTTTCACCAGTGCCTCAGATGCGCTGACGCCAATTAGACCCCCACCGATAACCATGGCACTTTTTGATTGCGCCAGTTTGGATTCTAAGCCTTTTGCGCTAGAGAGTTCTGTGAATGTGAAGACTCCATCTTTTTCTCCGCCTTCCATCCTTGGAACAAAGGGTTTGCCGCCAGTGGCGATTAGAAGCTTCTCATAATCGATTTTTTCTCCGCCATCAAGCTCAACAACCTTTTCCTTAAAGTCTACTTTTACTGCAGTTCTTCCAGTACGTGTCTGGACGTTGTTGTTTTTCCAGAACTGGTCGCCGCGGTATTTCATGGTGTCCAAGGTAGCTTCTCTGCTGACGTATTCGGAGATCATGGGACGGGAATACTGTGGAAAAGGTTCTTCCGAAATTACTGTTAGCGTTCCCACGGGATCCACTTCTCGGATGGCTTCAACTGCTCCGATTCCTCCCGCTGAGCCGCCGATAATCACATATTTCGTCATTACTGTTTCACCTCTTCGCAGACCAGCGCCTCGTTGGGGCAGTTAGCTACGCACGCTGGGACTTCCAAGTTTGGGCAGAGGTCACATTTTGCGATGATTTTTCCTGAAGAATCAGGTTTTATGGTGCCGTATGGGCAGACCATGATGCAGGTCCAGCAGCCTATGCATTTTTCTGCGTCATGTGTCACCAGTCCGGTTTCTTTGTCGAGGGTCATGGCTCCTGCTAGGCAGGCGGTTACGCAGGGTGCGTCTTTGCATTGTTGACATCTGATTGAGAGTGAGTTTGGTTTGTTTGTTTCTACGCTTACGCGGCTGACTGGTCGGGGCTGTTCCCGTCTGTATGCTTTTATTGGGTCCTTGGACGTGGAGTGTTCTACGGTGCAGTACACTTGGCAGAGACCGCAGCCTATGCATGCTTCTTCTTTGATTGAGACGCATTTCATTGTGTTTTACCTCTTTTCCCCAATTAGTGGGCATATGGCAACCTATTGCCGTAAGGCAACCAGCACCAGCGTTTATAAACATTTCCGAAAAGCTCGTAAATCCAAAGAGATGAGAAAAACAGGTGTCAAATCAGGTCAAGGTTTTGCAGGAACACATAAACGGTCTGATGCGACAATAAAGTAACAAAACGAATCAAACTTTTTGGCATCACCACAATACGGGAGAAACGTGAATGTTTACAAACGAGAAAAAAATATTTGTGAAAAACCTTCAAGAAGGGGATATAACAACCAAATTCCAAATCTACGAAAAATGCATTAGACAGGATAAGAACGGAAACAATTACATCGAGTTAAAACTAGGGGACAGAACAGGGAAAACTACGGCACGCTTGTTTTTTGAACAAGCTCACGTTCAGAGAACATTTGAATCCATTAGCAAGGGAGATGTCGTAAAACTAGAAGGCCAATACAGTGAAAGCTATAATTCCATTCTTGTGAATAATCCGGCTAAAATCAGTAAGTGCAGCCCAAACGAGTATCGTTTAGGAGAGTTTAGATGTGTTTGCGATAAAAACCTCGAAGATTTACTCGGAGAGATCAAAACAACTATCGAAGCCATGAAAAACGCTCATCTAAAAAGATTGCTTGAAGAGATGTTTAATGACCAAGCATTCATTGACAGGTTTAAGGAGGCACCTTCAGCAATGTCGAGGCATCATAATTATGGTGGAGGAAATTTGGAGCATACTGTTGGAGTGTTAAGATTGTGTAAAAACATAAGCGAATTTTACGATGTTGATCAAGATCTGCTGTTTGTCGGAGCCATCCTTCATGATGTAGGTAAAATTCAAACATATACGTTCGAAGAAACGCTTCCAACAAGAACAAACGAAGAAAAAATGATTAGCCATATTATCATAGGCGACCGAATGATACATGACATCATCAAAGAAAAGTTCCAAGATTTTCCGGGAGAACTAAAGAATCAATTAAGCCATTTGATATTAAGTCATCATGGTAAACACGAGTGGGGTTCGCCCATTCCTCCTGAAACCCCAGAAGCCATCGTGTTACATCATGCTGATCTATTAGATTCACAAGTAAAGAATTCTTTGCAGAGAAAGCTCTAACAAAAAATGCGGAAAAATAACAGGCGTAAAGACTGGAACTTGTTGGTTAGCCCATAAAACTTTTCTAAAAAAGCCCAGTTAAGTAATAGACTCCGAATTTTTGTTGAATAGTTGTGATGATTCCATACCCATGTGTGGATTTTTCTTTCAGCAATCCTAGGACAACTAGGTCAAGGAGTCCTCTAACGAGTTTAATTTCAGCTTTTCTTATTGGTTGGTGATTCATTTTTTTATCTTCCTGTTGTAGTTATGGTCTACATTCATACAATATGTCCATTTCAAGACATATTACAGTTTTTATAACACTTCAAACCCCGATTTAAAGGTAGGTGTGACCGCCGATAATATCAAACATATCTCAACAATACCCCAGCAATAAACAACAACCGAAAACCACAAAAATTAACAAAAAAACAGCAACAAAAACTCAAACGAATACAAAAAATAGATAACCAATCCATAACACAGCTCAATAGTCAAACTGTAGACAACTGTAGAACACAAATAACAAAAACAACAAAACAGGTTTTCATCAGCAAATCAAGAAAATGCAATGGTGAGCCTAGAGAGATTTGAACTAGACCCACAGTGGAGATATCTCCCGCAATCCGAAATCTAACTTCCGATTTCTACTTTCTCCGATAGTTGATTAGCTAAATTGGCTTATAAATACTCATGGAAGTATATTCTAGGTTTCTTGTATCTAGAAGAAAAACAAATCATTCGTAATTATAATTGGATTCCGGGAATCCTCACTAATTTTAACTTATCTTAATCTTCCCAATAATCAGAATACTTCCAAAAATGGTCGCCTTTTTGAGGAAGCCCCATTTGTTTTTGAGTCTTCATGTAAACTTCTGCAATATCCTCTCGTCCCCGTTCATTGGCTCTGTTCATACGACTAACAACCGCATGTTTGATTGTATACATCTGGTTCCAATAACTGCAGTCATTGGGGTCTTTCTTGGCTTTTTCCAAAAAAACATTAAATCTTTTGACTAGTTTGTCAGCACTGGATTTTGCAACTTCAATATTGTCTAGTGAAAGGTAATAAAATTCTTTTTTAATTTTTGGCATTTTCCTTCCCTTTTTTACCCCGTTTTTCAGGTCTTATCATATCCAACTGTTCTTCTAACTGTTCCTGAATCACTTCAATCCTCTCTGATGTAGATTGTGCTTTGTGCTTTCACTATCCCTATTTCTGGAAGATACACAAGCAGAACGGAAAAAATCAGTAATAGAGCAAGTGTTGTGATTTTCTTCATGATATACAACACAACAGTTCATTTTTTGCGAAAGAAGACTAAAAGGATTTTTGTAAAGATTTCTTGACTAACGGTTATTCTCCCGCAATTCCCCCTTTTTTTGAAACTTTACTAACAGCCAGCTTCATGATTTAATTGTTCATTTATACTTCTTTTCACCTAGGTAAAATTTTGTTAGGATAGCCATCAATGGCGGGTTCTAGGTATAAACATCG
>SDBT01002712.1_pt1 | contig 31061 bp, 52 predicted proteins | sample 2277101 | NCBI WGS metagenome assembly SDBT01 (sample SAMN10404973, study PRJNA504765) | marine sediment metagenome | isolation source: marine sediment core GS10_PC15, 103 cmbsf | place: Arctic Ocean: Southern Knipovich Ridge | collected 2010 | reverse complement strand
TTTAGCGGTAACTTTATGCTAGTTGTTAAATCAGACTTCGATAATGTATATGACAATCAGAAGGATGTAACCTTTACAGATGGTAAGTATGAAAAGAACATACGACCTATTATTGAAACCTCACTGGTATCGTTTGAAGATTATGTAAACTGTTCTGATTACGAGATTACTTCTTGGAGTATTATTGATGGGGTGGATTTATTGGATGCAAATCTTGATGGGGTGATAGTAACTTTTACGGTTAAATTATTATAATGGCTACTACAAAGCAACTATTAGAGCAGGAATTTGAGAGGTTAAAAATAGATTTAATCGCTGAATATGATTCGATGGGTATGCGTGCATCCGGTGAGTTTGCCAATGAGTTAGAAGTCAGGACAGAACCATTAAGGGGTGTTTTGTTAGGTGCGGGGCATTCGGAACAATTAGAATCAGGACGTGGTAAGACAAGTTCATCACCAACAATATCAGCAGAACCATTGATTGAAAAGATTAAACGTTGGATTCTGCAGAAAGGAATTGTAGCACAAGGAATAACGGTAGGGTCATTGGCGTTTCTGATAACCCGAAAGATACACCGTGAGGGTTGGAATCGTGCCAAACATGGAGGCGTGGGATTGATTAGCAGGGTGATAACAGACCAGCGTATGCAATCAATCATAGACAAAATTGGTAACGAGATGACTATGATACTGGTAAATAGATTACAAAAAGAATTAATAAAAATCAATAAATAATGGCAATTACATTCAGCAAAGCGATAAGTATAACGGAATTATTAAATGCTTTTAATAATAATGTAGTGGAATTTTCTTCGGATGATGCGTTGGATTCTGTTAAATGTAACATAAATATTAATAGTAGAGACTTTGAAATAACTCCCAATACCAGTAATGTATTTCGTTATAATTTTAAAGAGGCTGTGAGTACATTTATGAAACAGAATAAGTTCGAAGATACTATATTGCCAACGGGTGATAATGTCAATGACACCGCATTGATTAATAGCTGGCTGGTAACATATACGATCACGTTATCAGATGATTCTACAGATCAGACGACACGTACTTATGTATTTATTCGTTCTGTTGAACAAATCGCACAATTAACAAATAAGCTTTTAAGCTCTCAGTATTTATTCAACCCGCTTACTTTGACGGTTTTTAAAGGTTATCCGTTTGAGGTTGTACGTTTTTCTAATGGTAATGTCAATTTATCCAATAGTTCAAATACCCTAGCATTGACTTCTCCCGATAATAATACCGAGCGCATATGGTTGTCAAGGGGTGATTCTATCATACAGGGTTCAGGGGGTGATATGATTAAAGAAGGGTTTAACGATTTATCTTTTGACGGTAGCGGACAAATAGATTTCACAATAAAAATGAAAGATGTTTGCGATGGTGTTTACTTAAAATGGCCTAATAAAAAAAGTGGGTATTCCTATTGGTTGTTTAATTCTATTTATAAAGATAAAATTAGCGTTAAGACAATAGATGTTTTCAATACAGATTTTGATTCAATAGATGAAACCTATACAACGGAACTACCAACAAAGCGACAGCCGACATTTACAAAAGATTTGGTGGCGAATAGTTTATCACTTCTTGAAATGGAACAGATAAAAGATATTTTGGATTCACCCAGGGTAGAAATGTATAATGGTGATAAGGATGATGCTGTAACGGCTGCGAGTTGGCAGACGGTATCTATCCGTAGTGCATCACAGATCGTAAAAAATACCAAACACAGTTTAATTAATTTTAAATTGAAAATTATAGTAAATCAATATTCAATCTAATGGCAGAGGAATTATATCTTAATAATGAGCAGGTTTTTTTACCGGAACGTTCTGTTGCTTTAACTTCACAGATCAATAACATAGCGGAATTAAAAGACCGGCAGGCTGATTATTCCAATAAAATAAAGATTCCTAAAACACCGGAAAATATAGTAACAATGGATATGCTGGGAGTTGCGGGTAATCAGTCTCGTAAACCCTATACGGAAGTTTCAGTAAAATACGTTATTGATGGTATTGAAAAAATATCTAACGGTAAAGGGATTATTAAAAATACCGACAACTATTATAATTTAGTGATTTACGATGGCAATATTTCTATCATTAATTTGTTGGGGAATTCTACAATGCAGGATTTAGATTTAACAGCTTACGATCACGATCTAACACAATCGAATTATTTTGCTTCATTCTCTGCCACTTCCGGTTATATTTATGGTTTGGGAAAATTCTATGAAGATGCCACAGACGGGATTATAGATATAAATTTGCAGGGCGTTTCATTTTACATTCATACATTATTCAATAAAATATTTGAAGAAGTTGGGTTTACTATTTCTGGTGATCTCTTAACAAACGGCGATTATCTTTCGAGGGTTATAAGTATGAATACAGGGTATGACCGTTCATCCGTAGCTGATAAATCAACAGTAAATACCGACAGTACACCTCGTTCTGAAGATGATACATTCGGTACTACTTTAACATTAGAAAATTATCTCATCCATACTTATACGGCTCTGACAGATTCGATATTTAATATCAATGTTACAGGAGTTTTAGATGTAACCCACGGTAATCCTGCTGTGGTGATTGTAAGAAAAAATACTACTGTCTTAATTAATTCAATAATAATAACAGATACATCTACCTTTAATTTAGATGCCGAAGTACAAGCTATTGCAGGAGATGAATTACAGGTTTTTGTTAGTATCGTAAGTGTGGTTCCTTTTGGTGATGGAATACAACATATTAAATTTGATGCGAATCCAATTACTACAACGTATAAAACCAATGCTGTAAGTATCCCAATAGAAATTAATGCGCTCATAGATGATATGAAGCAAATAGATTTCATTAAAGATATTATGCAACATTTCGGTGCAATTTATCGCAGGACACGTAATTCTGATAACTACGAGTTTAAATTAATGGAAACATTATTATTCGATAAAGATAATGCAGAAGATTGGAGTGATAAATATGTGTCTGTTACTAATGAAAGCTATACTTCACCGTACGCTCAAAGTAATTTACTGAAGTATAAATACGATACACCGGAAGCGGAATCAGAAGAAGACCCTACTTTTGCAGATGGTGATTTTCTTATAGATGATTTAAACTTACCGTTGGAGAAACCAATGTTTACTTCTAATTTTAAGGCTAGCGAATCTGATGGAACTCATTATGTATTGAAACAATGGGTTGATAATTCGGATGATGAAATTGAAGCTAATATTGACGGGATGCGGATGTTTAAAATCAGTATTGTCAATGATAGTATAACATACAGATACTCTCCGGATGTTACGGGAGTAAGTGTTTTCTCCGGTGATTTGCCTTTTTTAGATTTTACGGATGTAGATTATGATAGTGAAGTAGAATTATACTATCGTGGTATTTATTCAATGCTTAATGACTACCGTAAAATAACGGTTAATTGCAATTTATCTGTTATTGATAATTATGAATTGGATTTCTTTAAATTAAAATATATCAAGCAATTAGGACAATATTATTATCTAAACAAAGTAAGGTCATTTAAAAAAGATAAAGTTACAAAAGTTGAACTGGTAGAAATTAATGAGTTTACACCTGAAATAGTACCTGAAGAAGTATTTGTTGCCCGATTAGTTACAGATACGATAGTAACAGCCTCATTAACATTAACACAGCCGGATAGTTTGGTTGCAAATCTTGTTACAGATACGATAGTAACAGCTATATTAGATTTAAGTAATGTATCAGATCAGCATAATAACTTCTTTAACGGGACATTCTTAGAGACTTTCGACGCTTTAATAACAGAAGCTGGTGGGGTAGTTACCATGACCTTAACAAATGCAGCAGGGGGTGATTTAACAATGCGCTTTTCAGATGGTTATACTGTATTATCAACTCCGGTAACTATTGATTTAACTGTTGGTACAGATTCAGCACAACAGCAGAATTGGATATATATACCAAAATCTGCAAAAGTACTTACTAAATCAACTTCATCATGGCTTAATGCAGAACATATAAAAGTAGGTTTCTTTTTCTGTCAGTCAGCTGCAAGTGTGCAATCAGCAGGAGGTACTATTATAAACCAGAACATAAATGATGAAGGTGGATTAAGCGATGATTTACAAGGGCATATGTCGGGAATGGCTCTTAAGTTAAGAGCATTACGAGCTACTTATTTTTCAGGCGTTGACCCTAATGGTACAACTTCTTATCTTACTATAACAGCTGGTAATGTAGAATTCAAATCTACTGCTGGGATTAATATACAAATGCACCCACAGATATTTCCTGAATTTGATACTTCTATCAGTAGCATTATGCACATTAAAAATTGGAGTGGAGACCCTTATCATCCATTGACTAATTTACACGATATAACAGCTGATTCAACAGGTACAACTATCGGAAATAATAAATGGTTTAACATAGTATTTTGGGGTGTTCAAAACAAATCAGGGGAACATCAGACCATTATAGGTAATCTATCGAGCGGTTTTTATAGCAGGCAAGTTGATGCAGAGCATGATGCTTTAGGTTATAATGATTTTACAATGCCAAGAGAATTTAATATTGATTCATCTACAGGATTTCTAATTGTTCTTATAACCGTTAAAATGGCTAGTACATGGGTTTTTGGTTCAGCAATAAATTTAAGAAGTATCACTCCACAGATAGCAAGTGGCGGTGTTAGTGGTATTTCTTCGAGTTTTGTAGATAGTCAGTTTAATATTTTTAATGTTGCGGATGATACAAAAGATTTAATGTTTGATCTGTCTAATATTGCAACGGCAACAACCCGAACATTAACGGTGCAAGATGCTGATGGTACGATTGCGTTATTGTCTGATGTGAGTACACCGGATTTACAGGCTGTAACAACTGAAGGTGCTACAACTTCCAATACAATTCGAGCTATATCTGGAGCTTTTTTAGAAGCTTTCACCTCTTCATCACAATACGGACGTTTAGCTGTAAACGCTTTAACTTTATGGCAGGGGGCTTCATATAATATGATATTAACCGTATCTACTGGGGATTTAAAAGTTAAATTTAATTCTACATTTAGTCTGATATTGCAATTCCCTACCGTAGCGAGTTCTAATAAAACACAAACCTATCAGGATAAAACAGGAACGATTGCGTTATTGTCTGATATTACAGCAGGGGTAACAAATTTATCAACAACACACAATGCAACTACGGTAGTCATAGAATCAGATACCGGAAATAATGCAACTATAAACGGCGCAACAGCATTATTGGCAGGGGTGGTTACGAATGCAGATCAGACATTTGGTGGTAATAAAACGTTGAGTAAATCTTCAAATCCAACTTTACAGCTAAGATCAACAGATACTACATTATCAATAGGAGATTTAATAGGGTCTTTAGAATTTTATAAATCAGATACTGATGGAGGGGGGGCGGGAGTTCCTCTAAAAATAATTGGACGTTCAGTAGGTTCAGGTGATAATTTTAGTATGAGATTTTTTACAGGCTCAGTTAGTGCATTGGTATTATCTTTAGAATTAGATGAAACCGGTAATGCTTTTATCCTGGGGGATTGTCAGGCAGATAATTTTAAAATTATTTCAGGAAATTTGAGTTCTGTATCATCTTCAACGTCTTTTGAAATAGAAGATTTAAGCGGTGCTGATGAAATAGCTATAAAGTTAGAGAAAGATGGAATTACATTTAAAAATAATAATCCATATTTATATATAATAAGACCTCCATCACCAATTACAGGAGGTCGTGTAGCAACATTTCCTGACAAGGGAGGTAAGGTTGGAATAATAGGAACAGTTGCACCAGCCAGCGCATCTGCTACAGGAGTGGTAGGAGAAATAAGAGTAACGTCAACATTTACTTACACTTGTATAGCTACTGATACATGGGTAAGATCAGTAGCAGCAACATGGTAATTAATAATTAAAAACAAACAAAATGAGTCAAGCAAGTTCAAACACATTAGAAACGGGATTAGCAAAGTTAATCTATCAAAATATAGCATTAGCAAATATAGGTGACACAGGCGGATTACAACCTTCGGCTGTTCCAGGAAGTGCTTTTTTAGCTTTATATACTTCAGACCCTACAGATGCTGATACAGGCACAGAAGCAACGTATGCCAGTTATGCACGTATAGCGGTAGTTCGTTCTGCTGCCGGATTTACGGTAAGTGGTGCTGATGTATCAAATGCAGCAATAGCAACATTTCCTACCAGTACGGGAACACCAAATACCATTACTCATATAGGCACAAGAACAGCTATAACGGGTGGTGATTTAATGCATTACGGGCAGTTAGAAACACCCATAACAGTATTGACAGATGGTATAGTGAAATTTGAAATAGGAAACTTTAAAGTAACATTCCAATAAGATGGCAAAGATAATTTTAGCAGAGTTAGCACTTGATGAAAAGGCGTTCTTAACAGCGGCTAAGAATACCCAAAAGGCAATTCTTGAATTAGCAAAAACACAAAAGTTGCTAAAAAAGAACGGGAAGGAAAATTCTGAGCAGTTTGTAAAAAACGAAATTCAATTAAAGAAACTTCGTTCGGAATATCTCAATCAAAAGAAGGCTATTATAGCACTTGAAAGTCCTTATGCTAAATTATCAAATCGACTGATAAGGGCAAGAAAAGAATTTAAAGATTTAGCGGCAACGCAAGGGATCAGTAATAAACGATTGACAGAAGCCCGCACTAAAGTATTGGCTTTGGATAAACAACTGAAAAGAATTGATAAGTCAGTAGGTCAAGGTGGAAGAAGTGTTGGTCTTTATAGCACAGCTTTAAAAGGATTAGCCACATCATATTTAGGATTAACTGCTGTTATATTTGGTGCTATTAGAGCAGTTAAGAATATTATAGGTATTTTTACTGAGTTTGAAAAACAAAACGCAATATTAAATGGAATACTACAGCAAACAAACGACCAAACAAAAGCATTAAGAGATAATGCGGAAGAATTAGGAGCAATAACCGCAAAGACAGCAACTGAAGTAACAGGATTACAGATAGCATTTGCACGTTTGGGATTTACACAATCAGAAATTATAGATTTAACTGAAGCAACTATTAACGGTTCTATTGCTATGAACTCTGAACTTGCTGCAACAGCTAATTTAGTTGGTGCAGTTATTAGATCATTTGATGATTTAGATTCAGCAGATGCAGATATGGTAATTGATGTATTAGCATTGGCAACAGCTAAGAGTGCATTGAATTTTGAAAAATTAGAAAAAGCATTACCAATAGTTGCTGGGGCGGCAAACGCTTTAGAAATACCATTAACTAAAGTTGTTGCAACATTAGGTAAATTATCAGATAGTGGGATTGATGCTTCAACATCAGCAACAGCATTTAGAAATATTTTAATTGAAAGTGCAAAACGTGGTATTGATTATGAAGAAGGAATAGCTGAAATCACTCGAAGTACAACTAAACTAACAACTGCAAATGAATTGTTTGGTAAACGAGCAGCAGTTTCGGCTTTGATTATTGCTAATAATACAGAAGCATTAAAAGAATTAGATGAAATTTTACAACAAGCACAAGGTACAGCTCAGGAAATGGCTGATAAACAGTTAGTCACATTATCAGGTAAAACTATTTTAGCAACTTCCGCATGGCAAGGATTTATCTTAGCTATTGAAAACGGACAAGGTTCATTTTCAAAAGCAATAAAAGATATGGTGGATGGTGTTACTGGTTTATTAACAGAATTAACATTATTAGATGGCGTTACTGATATTTTAAGTGAAAACGATTTAAGAGGAAGTCTTTTAGGAATACCTTTTCTTGGTACTATAAGAAAATCAGCAAAAGCATCAGCACAATTAAAACTTTTAAATGAAGATTTTAAAGATTTAAAAAAAGAGGGTGTAGAACAATTAACAAAAGAATATATAGTTTATGAACAACGATTAGAAAAAGTTGGAGACACTGATAAAAATCATACTAAATTATTAGAATTTCAACTAATAAGAATTGAAGATTTAATAATTGCTAAAAAACAGCAAATTGTAGTTGATGAAGCCGCTGAAGATGTCTTGTTTGAACAAAAGCAGGGTATTATTGATATTTTATTAGAGTCAGACAAAAAATTAAAAGCTATTGATTTAGAAAAGAAATCCATTGAAGAATTAAATATCATTTTAAATAATGCAAATAATGATGAGACTATAAGAATAGAAAAACAAAAGGCAGAACGTAAAAAAAGGGAAAAACAACAACTCCTGGATATAGTAACTTTTGAACAGAAAAAGATTGATTTATTAAATGAAATTGAAATTGCTAAATTAGAAACAGACAGGGCTAAAGCTGAAGAAAAATCTGAACAACGGCAAGAAAAAGAAATCGCCGATTTGGAAGAATTATTAATATCACAAGCTGAGAAAGATGAGTTGATAGAATTAATTGAAGAGGCACATTTAGAACGTTTATTCGATATTCGGGATATTGCAAGAGAAAAAGAAGCCGATACACGTATTAGATTTCAAGAAGACCTAAATAAAGAACTAATAAAGCAGCAACAGAATTTTAATAAACAGACAATAAGAGCCGAACAAATATTAGCAAATTCTAAAAACAATATTATCAGGGCTGGTGTCAATGCTTTAAAATCTATATTGGGTGATTCTGTATTATTCCGATTGGCTGAATTGTTTTTCAGAGCTAAAAGAGAAGTCGCTTCAATACAAATAGCATCTTCTTCGGCACAGGCTAAGAATTATGCAAATGCTGTAGCGTCTGCACCGTTTCCTTTTAATTTACCTTTAATAGCGGGTGCATTGGCTCAAAATGTTACGTTAGCAGGTGCCGCTAAAGCGGCACAGACTAGAGTAATTGCAGCAGCAGCTATTAGCGGTATTGGTTCTTTCTTCTACGAGGGTGGACAAGTACCATCTGGAGGTGGGCGCATATCAGGTAGAAATATTCCTACACAACGTGGTGGTGATAACATCTTGGCGACTGTTAAATCAGGAGAAGTAATCCTGAATGATGAACAACAAGAACGTGCCGGAGGGGACGCATTTTTTAAATCTATCGGTGTTCCTGGATTCCAAGACGGTGGTATTGTCGATGTTCCTTCAACTATATTACCAACTACACAACAAACATTAAACACAACTGAATTTGCGGAAATATTAGCAGATCAAATAAATGCTATTAAGATAGTTGCAATCGAAGAGGAGATATCTGAAGCAATAGCAACAAGAGTTGAAATAGTAGACGGGGCAGATATATGATAACACTAAAAAAAATAGAAATAATACTAAAAGCATGGGTTAAAGTCTATAAAGGATTCACCACAAAAGAACACATCAGACGTGCTAAGATTTGCAAGGGGTGTGACAGTGCAAAGTATAAAACATATTTAGATTTTGTAAATGATGAATTGGAAGATGTAAAGGGTTTTGTTTGTACAGATTGTGGGTGTCCTTTGATTGCTAAGATCAGGAGTGAAGATAAATGTAAAAAATGGAAAAATGTCAGTATACGAGATTCTTAAAGTTTTCGAAAACGATTTAAACTTCTTGATTCTATTGAGAAAAGGGGTTATTCCTTTAGCTGTTTTGGATAAAAAAGTTTATTACGAATATTATTTAAACCAGCAACAGAAAGTAAACAGACCCCAAGCGATTACAAATACCGCTGAAGAGTACCATGTTTCTGAACGAACTATAATAAGAGCCATTGATTTTATGGCTTGACAAAAAAGTGTCATACGAATTATTAACTAAAATATTAATTTTACAATTATGGACAACGATATATTTCTCATTGGTGAGATTGGCTGGGAAGTCACACTAGATACTGTTTTAGATCAAATTAAAAATTCTAACCAGGAAGAACCGTTAAATGTACACATCCATTCAGGCGGTGGGCAGGTTTATGATGGACTGGCAATTTACAATCATTTAAAGTCACTACCGCAAGGAGTTAACACTTTTTCAAGTGGACTGGTTGCTTCTATTGCTTCTATTATTTTTTTAGCAGGGGACAGTAAAACCAGAAAAATCAACAGGACAGATAGTTTTTTAATTCACCTACCTAGCGGTGGGAATTTCGGTAATGCAGAAGATTTGGAAAAAACAGCTGAAGAGTTACGGGATATTGAAGACAAACTCGCTGGTATATATGCGGCTGAAACTGATTTAACAGTTAAAGAAGCAATGGATTTAATGAAGGAAGAAAAAATGGTTGATGTTGAATTTCTTTTAGAAAAAGGAATAGTATCAGAGATTATAGATTTTAAAGCAGTAGCGAAATATGATAAAAATAAAATAGATATGAGTGAAAAATTAACAAAAAAAGACGTTACTAACATCTTTACGGAGTTTTATAATAAACATCTTAAACCGTTAGTAAAAGCATCTAACAAAATAGTTCAGGATGCAAATGGGGTGGAAATTGAATTTATCAATCTATCCGAAAATGACACACCTAAAAAAGATGATGAAGCAACTATTGCAAATGCTAAAGCATCCGGTGATTACGTTATGCCAAGCGGAGAAACTTATAAATTCGAGAATGGTAAATTAACGGAAATAGTAGAGGCTGACGATCTTGCAGCTAAGTTAGAAGCTTCTGAAGGAATTGTGGCAACTCTTAAAACTGAAAAAGAAGATTTAGAAGCACAATTAACAAAAAAAGAAGGTGAGTTTGATGCTATTAATGAGGATTTTAAAACCCTTAAATCAACGGTAACATCTCAATTCGATCATGATGATAAGGTGATTATACCTACGGGAGGTGCAAAACATAAAGAAAGAACTTTATGGAAAAAGGGTAGAGAAGAAAAATAATATAAAAAATATAAAATTATGGCAACAAAAATTGATGTTAGTGGATTAACACTAAACACAAAAGAAGCTGAGATGCTTTCAATGTTAATCTCAGAACGAGTATTTGTACAAACTCCTTTAGCGCAAGTACATGATATCCAGACAGGCGTTCAAATGGCACAACAAATTGTATTTGTTGACAACTTGGATGTAGGCGGGGAAGCTCTAACAAATTGTACACCAGCTGAACAAGATGGTTTAACAATGACAGAAAAAGCATGGGCTCCTGCTCTTATAGCAGGTCGTTTTAGTCATTGTGCAAATGATTTGAATGTGCTATTAAAGATTTTCAAGAAAGCTCAACGAGTGGAACCTGATTTCTATGATAGGATAGATTCAGAAGAAATGGGATTACTTATGGCAAAAATAATTGATGCTCTTCGAGTTTCAATTTCTGCTAAAGTATGGCTTGGTGATTTAACAGCTGCTGTTCAGGCAGGTGGGAACTTCACGATAGTAGACTTTAATGTTGGTTTATGGAATCAAATTGAAGGTCTTTGGGAACAGATTTTCACAGAAGTAGCAGCTAGTACACTAGAACGTTACACTATTTCTGAAAATGCAAATGCAACTTATGTGCTTCAGGTATTAGCAGCAGGTAAATCAGAAACTATTTTAAGAGCAATGTATGAAAATGCAGACCCAAGACTATTAGGTGCTGTAGATGCACAGATTTTAGTAACACGTTCTATATGGGACAATATGCTGACGTTTATTGAAAGTAAACAATATAACGGCGGTATTATAAGCAGATTAGAGGGCGGACAACAAACTATGGATTACCGTGGTATTCCTGTTATTAAGATGCCGGAGTGGGATAGAACAATCAGAAAATACCAAGATGATTTAACGGTACATTACTTACCTCATAGAGCTATTATGACAACTCCTTCTAATATTCCTATTGCAACATTGAGCGAAGGTGATTTGCAAAATCTTGAATCATTCTATGATAAAAAAGATAAAACAAATTATGTCGATTACGGATATTATTTGGATGCAAAATTTGGAGAAGGATATATGGCTAGTGTAGCGTATTAATAATCATTAAAACTTTAAATTATGGCATTAAATTGTGAAGATAAATTAACAGCAGCCATCGCAAAGAATTGCGATGAAAAGCCACAAGGTGGTTTAGAAGTGAATGCCGTTCTGATAAATTATGATGATATAGATTTCGCTACCTCAACTATTGATGGAACGAATGACTTAATTATAACAAGTTTAGCAACGGATTCAGGTACTCAGGGATTTTTCCTTGAAGGTGTGAAACAAACAAATGCAATATCTTTTGAATTGGTTAAAAAAGAAGATTCTTTTGACATGTACAAGCATGTATTTGCAGGTGTTATATTAGCACCTAGTGCAGTCAATAAAGAACTGATGAAAGAGATTGCTTCTGGTGGTCGATATATAGTTGTGGTTGAAAAGAAATGGAAAGGTACAGATGATGTAGATGCTTTTGAAGTATTAGGATGGGATTCTGGATTAGTAATTTCTACTATGGTATATAATTCAAAAGAAGCAGATGGAGTAATTAAATTTGAATTAGCATCTGAAGATGGTTTTGAAGAACCAGAAATGACAAGAAACAATCTTGAAACAAATTATGCAACAACTAAAACAGCATTTGATGCGTTTTATGCTACTGCATAATGAATGAAAAATATAAAGAACACGGCAAGGCAGAGGTTTTTAGAAATAGAAATCTCCTTGCCAGTTTTTTAAAAGAATATAACAATCACTTTGGGGTTAAATTAAACCCAAGTTGTTCTTCATGTAGAACAGAATATTGGAATAATTATATTAGTTTAAATACAGAAACAATGGTAAAAGTAGAATGTAAATACAGATTAAAAGCAAAATATAATGGTATTACAATGACAGATTTAGTACCAATACTGAATGGTGAGATGACAGATGAAAAGGCAAAAGAATTATTACTATGGCATCCGGCACATGAATTATTATTTGATATTTTACCTGATGAAGTAGAGATAGGGAAAATAGTAGATAATGTTGCTGAAATAGTCGTGATACAGATTCCTAAAAAAAATGAAGATTTAAAACTATCTGAACTTCGGGAAAAATATCCTGATATTAAAGCAAACAGCATAAAGAAATTTCTAAAAAAAATCTAAATGGGGTTAAAAATCCGACTTTTTGATATATGGAACAGACCTACAAAATTTGATAAAAAAGTTGGTATTATATTAAATGGGGTTGATAATCTATATCCTGAAAAAATTGAACGTTACATTAATAATTCAGTAACCGCTAAAACAGCAGCGGTTCTAATGGCTTCCTATTTAGCTGGTTTAGGGTTTGGTGATGATGAAGATAAAACAGTAGTACATAAAAAAAACAAAACTACCTTACAGAAATTCACAAATAAATTATCAAAATCTTTCACCAAACAACGTGGAGCTTTCATTCAGGTTAACTGGGATATGAATTTTAACCATTCAAGTTTTGATCTATTGCCGTATGTACATTGCAGGCTAGGTAAAAAAGATGACGACAAATACAATGGGAAAATAGGCGTAACGGATAAATGGTCTGAGAAAAAGGTAAAGTTAGACGAAATAGATTACATAGATGTTTACAATCCTGATAAAAAAGTAATCCAGGCGCAGGTTAACGCAACAAAAGGAGAAACGGATGTTGAAAAATGGAAAGCGTATAAAGGTCAGATTCTTTATATAAATCTCGATGAAGAATACGATTATGCGTTATCAACAATAGATGCTGTTCAGTATGATTGTGATGCTGAAGCGCAATCGAGTTTGTTTAAAAACAAATCATTGCGAAAAGGATTTTTTGGAAAAACATTGGTTATTACAAAACCTTTAATTGGAAATGCAGATGAATATCCAGAGACGACTCAAGGTAGAAAAGATTATAACAAAGCAGATTCAGAACGTAAAGCATTTAAAGATACGATAAATGATTTTATAGGTGCTGAAAATACGGGTGGCGTGCTTCATGTGGAATTAGAACACGATCAGGAGAAACTGGATGAGGCTATTTTATTTAAAAATATTTCTTCTGATATAGATGATAAATTATTTGAGTATACGGAATCGAGTGTATTTAAAAATATCTTAATGGCATTTAATAATTTACCATCTGGTCTAGTTCGTTCTGACAATACGCTATTCGCCAATAGTGGTGAGTCGTTAAAAGAAATGAGAAAAGTCTATCAGATCAATACAAAGGCAGAACGTAATGAAGTGGAGCAAACCGTTCAGATGTTAATGGCAAAATTTACAGAACCAAAAGATAATTTAGAGTTGATTCCTTTAATTGATGAAACAGAAGATACGGCGAGTACAATAGAACAAGATATAAGTTTAGTTTTAAAACGAACAAATGGTATTACTAATAAACAGAACTGATATTGCGGATTACAGACAAATATCTGATACGGTAAAGGACAAGGTATTAAACTCATTTATAAATGATGCGCAATTTGTAGATGTACAGAAATTATTAGGGCGTGATTTTTATAATGATCTGATACGGAATTTTACAGATACTAATTATCAAACGCTTTTAAATAGTGGTGAATACACATTTCAAACCGTTACCTATACAAATGTAGGTTTAAAGGCTGTTATTGCTCTTTACACTTATTCCAGGTATGTTTTAGAAGGAAGCCAAATAGATACGGCTTTTAGTTTTGTTGAAAAATTAAATCCGGATTCACAACCAGTATCAATGGAAAGTAAAAAGACAAGAGCAAAAAGCAATCAGCAAACGGCATTTAATTATTGGGAAAATGTTATTGATTTTTTAGACAGAAATTCGAGTGATTATCCATTATGGGTATCGGGTTGTGTGGTGAAAAGGAGCGGTTTCAGAATTTCAAAAATAGGTGGGTTAAGTAGTGTAAGACCAACAACGGCAAGTAGATTTAGTTACGAATAAAAAAATATAAAATATTATGGCATTAGATTTTAAAGGAACAAAGAACAGTTTGAGTACAAATGAAAAACCGAGTGGATATTCTGATCCTGTGGTTGTATCATTTGAAGATCAAGAAGCTACATATGATTTAAGTTTAACGGTGCTTAAAGCTACTGTGGAGACGGCAACGGGTGCAGCTACAATGGCTGCAATTATAGCAAACGCAACAATCGGAATTTCAAAACAATGTACAGATATTGTAAATAACGATTACGATACTGCTAATACAGTGGACGCTTATGCTGATTGGATAGGATTAACTCATAATCTAGCAGCTATAAATGGTTCTGGTGATTATTTAAAGAATACAGCTATGAGTTATGTATGTACGGTAAAACTTTATATTAAAACTTCGTAATCATGGCACAGATAAAATTAGCAACATTAAATAATTATTTTGTTGTTACGGATGTAGCAACGGGAACATCGGTCTTTGAACCGTGGCCAACGAAGGATTTACGGTATGAACTGATTAATGAAACTGTGTTTTTATATGATATAAATTCAAGATTGCAATTTGGTTATCCTGGTGGGTTCTTTGCAGGATTAACAGGAACGGTAAATTTAGATTCAGGCGCACCAACAGCATCTACAGGAACGATTACAGCGGCAACCGTATTGGAGAATACTTTTTCAACAGCAGATGTTACTTGTTTGAGTGCTGTTGCGAATACTTTTAGTACAGCTACAGTCACAGCGGCAACCGTATTGGAGAATGTTTTTTCGACAGGAGATGTAACAGCAGCAACATCTATTCAAGGTGATACTGTTACGGTTAACGGATTGGTATATACTGGTGTTGATGGCGCAGCAGCAGATTTCACAGAATTTAGTGTTGATACAGGAAATAACGAAACAGCGATCTCAATAGCAGCAGCAGTAAACGGTGATGCGAGAGCAGGCACGTTAGGTGATGTTAGTGCTAATGCAGTTGCAGCAGTAGTGACATTTACAACAACAGAACCAGGCGCAGGAGGCGATGCAACAACATTAGTTTCAAATGATGGTGTTACTTTAGCAGTTTCGGGAGCAACGTTCGCAGGTGGCGTTGATGTAGATACATTTACGGTTAATGGATTATTATACACGGCGGTAGAGGGTGTTAAATCAGACAATACAGAATTCTCAACAGATACAAGTGACATTGCAACGGCAACGGATATTGTGGACAGTATTACAAACGATGTTAGAGCAGGCACGTTAGGTGATGTGTCAGCTGCAAACGGTGGAACTGCGGTAGTTACTTTTACTACTGATGTTGAAGGTGTTGCGGGTGATGCTATTACGTTAGTAAGTTCAGACGGTGGAACGTTAGCAGTATCAGGAGCAACATTTGCTTCAGGTGTAGATGCGGATTTATTCACTGTAAACGGATTAATTTATACAGGAGTTGCAGGTGTTAAATCAGACAATACAGAATTTTCAATAGATACTTCAGATATTGCAGCAGCAACAGATATTGTGGATAGTATTACAAACGATGCACGTTCAGGCACGTTAGGTGATGTAAGCGCAGCCAATGGAGGTACAGCCGTAGTCACGTTTACAACAGATGAAGCCGGTGTTGCAGGGGACGCGACTACGTTAACAAGTTCAGATGGTGTGACACTCGCTGTAAGTGGTGCGGTATTTACAGGTGGTGTAGATGCGGATTTTTGTACAGTAAATGGTTTGGTTTATACAGCAGTAGCGGGAGTTAAGGGCGATGATACAGAATTTAGTACTGACACTTCAGATATAGCAACGGCAACGGATTTAGCAGATTCAATTACATCAGATGTAAGGGTTGGAACACTCAATGACGTAACAGCTGCTTCGGGTGGTACAGATGTAGTTACTTGTACTTCTTCAGTCGCTGGAACTGGTGGTGATGCAACAACATTAACTTCTTCGGATGGTGTAACGCTCGCAGTTTCGGGTGCGGTATTTAGTGGCGGTATTAGTGCTACTGTAGATGGTATTGAAATCGATGGTGTTGAAGTAATGAGCGGTGCTGAAACTTTCGATACTTCTTTGAATGTAACCGCAACAAATGTAGCTGCCAATATAACAGCATTTTCGAGTACACCAAGTTATTCAGCAACAGCATCAGGTGCTTTAATCACTTTTAAAATAACAAGTGCTGCAACAGCAGTAGATGGTTTTGTAGTTGTTTCTTCAGCTACAACAATCGGAACTACGGATGTAGATATGGGAGCCGACACAGGTGATATTGTTGATAGTACGGGTACTGAATTTGCAAGTTTAGTATTATTAGAAGCATTTTTAAGCACTAATACAGGCGGTTAATCAGTATAAATTAATTACGGGAAAACCGTAAAACATATTAAAAATCATTTCTTAACTTTAAACAATAATTATGGACAAGGGTAAAAAAACAACGAGAGTGGCTTATGTAGCTTTGGTTTTAATCATAGCTTTATTTGTAGCATTATTTATGAAGATAATAACTGCTGATGATTTATGGAACGGAATTACTGCTGTAGGAGCTGGTGCGATAGTCTTTATCGGATTTTTAAGTAAAGACCAAACAGCAAGTCATACGTTTGATAAAAATGCTGGAGGTGGAGAATTACCACCTGATGATGAAAAAATACAGCCACCACCACCCCCAGGAGGATAAGATATGAAAAATGTTTTACTAATGAGTATTTTTGTAATAGCACAAATCCCCTCGATGTTCTTTGGTACAACCGAGAGAATGAACCTCTCTTTATTTGTTACTAGAAGCACGAGGTTGGACTTTTTTACTTATTATTATGCGGTAGGTATAAATTTTTTAATAATGGCTTACTGCCTACATTACAATAAAGGAATTAGTAAAAAGGTAACAAGATTTATTTTGATTGTTATGAATTTAGATTTTATCCATTTGCTATTCTTTGCAAAGCAACGCTATGGAATGAGTAAGATAGGATTAGCAATTGCAATTTTTTTAATTTATGAATTTCAAAACCGATTATTTAATGTTAAAAAAGTTAAGAAAAATGGCTACGATTAAATTTTTATGGAATATCCTTGATGGTTTCTTTTTAAGTATTTGGGGATTAACGATTATTGATGTTTTAAAACTTGCAGAGGGTGGTTATTCCAGTATTGATAACTGGATAAAAACGTTAATGGCTTTGGCTGGATTGATTTATTTTATAATAACTATACCTCATAAAATCAAAATCCAGCGATTAGATAGAAAATTAAAAAAAGAGCAAATAGAAAAGCTAGAGATCGAAAACAAAAAAGGTAAATAATGAAACTAAATTTTAAACTTTCAGAATTTAATATTTCAGGAGAACCAATCCCTGAAAAAGTTGCTGACAAGATATTAAAATATCATATTGCGCCTATGCAGGATGTTCGTGAAGATCTTGGATATGCTATTTATCCTTCATTAAAAAGTGGTTTCAGGTCTGTTTGGTGGGAAAAAACACATGGCCGTTCAGGTTCAAGTCAACATACGTTTATTGAAAACGGTGCTGTTGATTGGACTTGTCATCATTTTAAAAGACGAAAAGATAGGCTTTTAGAATCAATGATTAAGCATACAGATTACACTAGGTTTGCAATTTATTCAGGTTTTATACATGCTGATTATAAAAACAAATCTGGAAATGTACAAATATTTGCGAATGAATTTGATTCTGAAAAAGAAGAGTGGAAGTGGAAATTAATTAAAACTATAGATTTTTAAATAAATATTATGAAAAGAAAAATAATGATATTAGGTGTTGTTATTATAATTGTAGTATTTTTATACAATGTAATGAAGAACGGATTAACTGATTTTTAAAAGTATGAAAGATAAAATAATTATAGCTCTTTCAATAGCACTTGCGATTCTCTTATATCTTTATTTAAGCAAAGATGAGGTGATAAAAGAAGTTACTAAAACTGAAATAAGAATCGATACTATCACAAAGGTAATTGACAATACCAAACCAACAGAAATTAAAAGGGTTGTTATTAGAGTTCCGGTTGAAGTGATAAAAACAGATACCATTACAAAAGTAATCTACAAAGACAAAGAAGTTACCCGATATAAATATATCGACAGTTTAACTAATGGAATTATAAAATCAATAATTTTAGCTGATAATATCTACAAAAGGGATGTAACACTTAAAACATTTAATAAAACTATCACGACTGAGACGATAAGAACGGTTGTAAAGAGTGATCTATACTTTGGTGGTATGATTACGCTCGGACAGAATAAAAGTGTCTTAAACAAGTCCTTAAACGTTTTTTATACTCATAAAGGCAAATGGCTTATTACAGGCGGTTTTGGGTATTCAGATGTTCCTAATATAAGTTTTGGAATTGCTTTAAAATTTTAGTGCTAAATACAACATTGCTTACCCTCTTAATTGAGGGTTTTTTACTACAGTTTTTTTAATGCCACACAAATTTTACAAATTCTTCTATGCTTATGTCCTGTAAATTGTTGATTACAGTTTTTACATCTATTAAAATATTGTTGCTTATCATTCCAACATCTATCTTTATCAATCCATTTTGGTATTTCCATAATTTTATTTTAAAAGATTCAACTAAGTATTCTCAATGTAAAATGACGTTATTATTGTTTTTAAATTAAGTTACTTTTTAATTGTTCGTATGTTGTATTTTAGTTTCATTTTTTTAAAGTATTAATATCAATTGCTAATCCTTTTTCTATGAGTCCGAATACGTCATAATGATTATTTAACAAATCGTCCCAAAACATTACTTCAATTCTTTGTGCCTTTATAACTTCTAAAAATCTTTTTAATGAATGATATTGGCAATTTTTAGCGTGTTCGAGTCTTAAATCAGATAATGGTCTTAGGATGGGTTTGTAATATTCAGTTTGAAAATATGGTAATTCTATTGTGTCAACACCCATAATGAATATACTTGGATATGCTATATCTTGCACTTGCAACCTATAAGGCAAATAAGGTGCTAATTCTTTAAGTGTTAATTTTTCCATGTTCTTCCTTTTAATATATAATGAATAGTGTGTTCGCATACAGAATATTCCTCTGCTAACATTTTTTGTGTAATCTTTCTAAATTCATAACGAGTTCTTATTTTATCTACTTGCTGTTGAGTTAACTTACTTCTACTATGTTTTTCGCCTTTTTTAGCGTTTGACATTTTAATTCTTGTATCTTCAGTCATATCATACTTTTTATGACAACTTTGGCATAACATTATGTAATTACCCCTTTTGTAATCGTGAACATATCCATGTTTTAAAGCGTAATGATAAGACTTACTTAATCCGTTACAATGTTTCCCATGACATGCGTAAGCTTTTGCAAATTGCTTTCTTAACCAAGCATGAACCCTGTCGTAATGCCTCTCTGGTTTTAATTTTAGTTTCATAATTTTGCTTTTAACTGGTTATAACTTGTGAATTTATCGAATATCAACGCTACTAATTTAGCCTTATATCTGATTATACACTTCGCTTTTAATGTTTCGTTATCTGCCTGAGATCGTTTACTCAACTCTTTCTGCTCCTTACGGATTTCTTTAACTGAATGCTTCCAGGCTACTTTTTTAAACCTTTCCGCTACTTCAATTTTTAATTCATCATAAAGGTAATTCCTGTTTTCATTCAATTCACCGGAAAACTTATAATTTTCAAACTCGTCTTTTATAGCATCTGTTACGATTTGTTTTTCCTGTTCAGGTGTCATTTGTACTTGTTTTATTATTTTTGGTGTTTTAGTTATTGATTTGTACTGTGCCACTATTTTACCTAACAAGATCCTGTCAAAATAATTAGGCATTGGCTTTAGATTCAATTTCCCATCAACATACATTTCAAACATTTTCTTAATTTCATCGAATCCCATTCCTATACAAAGCTCCTTTACAGCAGGCAAGGCTATTTCTAAGCGTTCTGCTGAGGTTTCATCTGTTAATGACATCAAAGAACTTAACCAGGGAGCAAAATCCATTAGAAGTATTGTGTTTAAATCTTCAGGAATATATGCCCTGAGCGGTAATCGTTTTTCTAATTTAACCAAGTCCATATTTTCGTTTTATAAGTTCTCCGGCATTTACTTTTTCTTTTTTTTCGCTCAGGTTTTTTTCTTTTTTAGGTCTTTTATCCCAATTATCGTTTAACATTCTTAACCTCGCTAAAAGTACTTTTGGCTTCCATTCTAATTCCTCTTTAATTACTACATTATTGAAATATTTAACAAATAAACTAAAGTCAGGGAATGATTTTTTTTGTTGCATTTCAAATACTTCTATTTCTGAGGTTTCTTTTTCTTTTAAAAATTCATAAACATCTTCTATATGATATATATTATCTTTAACTGTTACATTAACATTATCTTTAACACTAACAGTATCCTTTACAGTTCGTGAGGTTAAACTAGGTTCAACGTCGTTTAAGGTGGTTCGTTTTTGTTTGTTTCTTCTAACCTCACCTGAACGTTTACCAGCATCGCTAAACTTCTTTATACGTCGTTCATACTTCTTTAAGTCCCTTTTAAGATGTTGTTTAATTGGTTCAAAAGCAAGTTTTAAAACAATGTCATCACATAGAGGGTTTTCATCATTTACATAGCTTAGAACGTGTTTAAATAGCTTTCCTGCTTGCTCATCTTCTAATAGCTTAACCGTATGAATTAAATCAGCATATAAAACGAATCCTTTTTTGTTTTCTGCCATGACTATTCTTTATCAATAAATATGTGTTCAGTAACTTTTACAGGAGGCGTAAATGAACCATGCCTACAATAATCACATCCACCTTCCGAAATTTCAAATTCTATTTCTTTTAAATATTCTTCAGCTTCATCTTTTGAATCAAATTGAAGTGTGCTATTTGCATCATCTGACCATATAGGTTGACCCACTCGCATATTAAAATTAGAACCATGTAACGTTCCAAATCCCACAGAAAACAACCACCTATTATCATCCGTTCTTTCAATTAAATATTTAATTTGTTCCATTATAATTTATTTCTGTTTGCCAAAAGTAATCTTTATGTGATGCTGTTCCTGTTGACATTTCACTAATAATTATTTCAGCATATTCAGGACTTTTAATTATTTCTATAATATTATTAACACTAACAATATTACATTTCTTTTCAATTTCATCAACTCGTCTTTTCGGAATATCGTAATGATTCTTATGGAACCAACATTTATTTATTTTCAACTCTTCAGCCATTTGATGTAAGTTATCAATACTGTATGGTACACATATTAAATGTCGTTTCTTATCTGTTACATAAATTAATTTCATAATTCAATGTATAAAAAACACCCTCAAAAATTAGCCTTACAGGCACTATGAGTAGCCTCTAACTTTGTATTGGGTGTAATGTTTTTAAGATTTCTCATAGTTTTGAGTGTAAGGTTGTGTAAATATAGTAAATAAATATAACATAATCAAAAGTTTAGTGTTGTTTGTGCCTGATGCTCTTTTAAACGCTTCAGAGATAAATTAAATATTACTTGATCTAGTTCAATTCCTATAAATTTTCTATTTAAATTAATACAAGCAATTCCTGTGCTTCCAGCACCCATAGTAAAATCTAAAACAGTTTCTTTTTCATTTGTATATGTTTTTATAAGATATTCCATTAATTTAACTGGCTTTTGGGTTGGGTGAAGTGAAGAATTTTGTGTATCAGTTGAAAATTTTTGAATACTCCTAGGATATCTCTCGGTAGAGCTATAATTATAATCTTTGTTCATTTTACCGTAAACATCTGTTTGCAATTCCTTTCTTCTAAAACTTTTTTTATGTTTATGTCCTGTTGTTTTTTGAGGGTTGTAAGTTGGTTGTTTTTTATAAAATAAATGTATTAACTCATGATTTCTCATAGGTTGCTTTTTTGCATTTAAAAACCCAGTTCCTTTTATTTTGTCCCAGATCCAATCATATTTATAATTCTTAATATTACTCATTCTTAGAGCACTACTAAAAGGTTCACTACCAAATAAGACTATTGCCCCATTAGGTTTAATTATTCTGTTTAACTGATCCCACATTAATTTAAAATCTATAATGCTGTCCCATTTACAAGCTGTTGTTCCGTACGGCGGATCTGTAATTACTGCGTCTATACTTTCATTAGGTATACTTTTCATAATATCAATGCAATCACCCAATCTTAAATCCATACAATTTTCGTTAGTGATATTTATCATGTTTAAAATAATTCCGTTTGGTTTCTTTCTAATTTTAAGCTTCTAAAATAAAACTTTTCAAGCAATATCTTAGTGAGGTCCAACTTATTTTTATGGATGAAGGGTGCTGGTTTCACAATCTCAATACAATTATTTTCGATAGTTATAAGACCGGCATAGTGAGGCACTTCATGTACTTTAATGATCCCTTTTGGCGCGCAATAATAGAATCTATTTGGGACCTTCGGTGTTTTCCTAAAATGAACTTCACTAGAAATAATTTCTGTTTTTAGATCCTTATGATTTGAGCGTATTTTATCCATGTTATAAACTATTCGTGTAAAGTATTTGCCACTTGGTATTTCAGAAAAATCACCTTTTTCGTTGTATTTAATTCTTCCGTTTTCATCCCTTACAAGTATCATTTCCGGTGTTTCAACCTTATAATGTAAATACCCTGGTACTGTCATCATCTTAATTTTTTGAATAGTGTTTTTGATTGCTCTATGCTTCCTAACTTTCTTAGCATCAGCTTTAAAATCTGCTCTTGATATTTTGACTTCAATTTCATAGATATATCCAGATGAAGTAACTCCAAAATAATCCGATTCCCAATTAAAAATATATGTATTCATTAACTGATATTTATGACCGTCAAAGTGTCTACGAAGTGTAGTTAATATTTTCCTTTCGTGATATATCATTAACCATTTGGATAATTTACCAGACGATACTCAGTCCAATGCGTTTTTGAGTTTTTCATATTTATAGAATTAATATCCCAATCTTTTTCATGTCGTAAAATTCTTATGTATTCCGATAATCTGGTTATTCTGTACAACTGAATGGCCTTCCAGGAAGTAATTTTTCCGTGTACTAAAAGGTGGTTTTCAATCTTTGTGATCTGTGTTTGCTTTGGTTTCATGGTTTTAGTTTTAATGTAAAAAAAGATTTAACAAGTTGAAAAAATTTAATTTCATCGTCAGGATGTGAATAAATTTCTTTTCTATCGGTTGATAAAAAACTAGGAGTAAGCGGTTTGTTAAAGCTCATTAGACTTACCCAAATATTACCGAATATTAAAACTCTTAATCTTTCCAAAAAAGATAGTCGCCAACATGAAATAACTTCACCTTCAGGAGTGTCTAATTTTAACGATGGTAATGTACCATATTGAGGTTGGTGTTTTGCGTATTCGGTGTTTTGATGTTTAAATTTTACTGGTTTCATAATTCTACTGTTTTATAAGTTGTTTCAATATTAATTAATTCAATGTATTCTAAGAATTTAATATGCTCCCTGATATCTTCCATCTCAACCATTATAAGCATGTACTTTCCAGTTGTGAGACTTATTGATTCTTTGTAAAGAAAAACGTCTAAGCGTTCTAAATAGTCCCTAAAATAATCTATACTTCCGTTTATTGAGTGCTTTTGGTGCATTAGAGTTTCTTATATTTTTCAATTATCTCTATAAGAAAAAACCTATCCCATTTAAAAACATTCCTTTTACTTTGTGCTGCGATAAAATCTAAATCATCAACTCTATTCTGACCTATCTTTTTAATTAGATTCTTGCGATATTCTAACAGGTTTCCGCTATTGAAATAATTATCAGATTTACCTTGTAGGTGTACGTTATCTTCATTGAATTTTAAAGAAGCATATTTACCGCCGGAATAAAAATGTCCGGCTTGTGCATTACTGGATGGTACTCTTAATGATTTACCACTCGATATACAAACACCCCAACTACCTTCTGTATCTCTTTCCCTTATGAATCTATTGAAATAAAAAGTAGCCCTATCTAATAGCTTTGAGATTGATTTATCTTTGTATTTTTTAATTGTTTTAGCTTTCAAAATATTTGTTTTTTTATAGGTGTATTAAAATAGTTCTTACACCCGTTATCGTACCGAAAAATAGTTACCTGGTTTTCCCTTAATTTATTACCATATCGCAAACATGAATCCTTTAAAGGACACTTTATAAAAACACATTTGTCGAGGATTTCATTCATGGTTCTAATATTTATTATTCTTTAAAAATGTATCTAAACTATGTGAACTGAAACAATATCCATTTGCTGATAAATCATCATTATTAATTATAAAATGTGTACCCCTCCACCCTGATTGCGCATCATAACATTCATTGACATTCACGATTTTATTTTCGTTTTTTAAATAATTACAAAGGCGTAATGCCAATCCAGTGCTTATTGATTTAAAATTTCGAACAAATAACTCACTATCATTATAATCATACTCCCAGTTTTTCAGTCCCTCCACACCTCTATGCGTTTCATATTGTTTTACTAGTTTCATAATTACAGTATTTGATTGTCTTTAAAATATTGCTCATTATCTTTTTGTTGCTCACATTCTCCACGTTCAAAAACTGGACAATCAGGTTTGCAACCCCATGTTATACCAAATTTAAAACACTCGTTTCCTGTTTTTGGCATCCCATTATCCAATTCATTAATAGTATTTGCGAAAGATTCTCTAGCGTTCATAATTATATATTTTAGTTAACCACTCATATTGTGAAATAATTTTTGTTAAAATGCAAAATTAAATATCTAAATTTACAAATCAGGAAATACCACGGATTCATAAGTATAGTTATTTTGGTTCAACAACTTCACGTTTGATTATATCAGGTAAAATACCTTTTTTCATCTTATTGATTATATCAAGTTGACTATGTTCTAAAATACCTAATAATTCATGAAAATTAAACCCGTCATTATGTCTTTTCATATTCCATGAACCATCTTCATGTTGATTAATTTCGATAGTATATTTTTTAGTATCAATGATTTTTTTATTCTTTGCCATAATTCTAATTTTTATATAATTTTATTTTCAATTTCCATTCTTCTAATGATATTCTCTTATCCGGAAATACAACACTTTGAACCATTAATTTAGGTGGTAAAGGTCTGAAGCATTTTGGATATCGCTTTCTTAATTCTGATTTGCTGTATAATTCCATTAATATTTTCATGGTTTATTTGTTGGTTCTTTAAATTCAACAATCTCAATATCATTTGAATAATTTTGTTCTATCCAAGTATTTCCATGCATATGATTTTTACCCATTGTATCCATCACAGCAAGTCTATCATAATTTTGGTTTACGTAATCCTCTCTCAATTCATTTCTATGCCAAGTTAATGTTGTATGAAAAGTAGTTTCAGGTTGTAGTATCTTAACTATTCTCATTTCTATACCCGAAAATTCATTTAGATTAACTCTATAAATCCCATCTTGAAGTTGCTTTGATTCTCCATATGGATATTTTACTCTTAAAAAACAACCGTTTTTAATTTCTTTTCCGTTTTTATCTTTCATTACTCTAATTTTTGTTTATAATGTTCTATTAAATTTTCCATTCTCCAATCGTAATAATGTTCAAACGATTTAAAGTCTTTATTATCTTGTTGCCAATACACATACAGAACGTTTCTAAGGCGCTGTCCTTTACTTTTACCAGTATCCTGGTATTCGGATTCAAGTTTGTTTATAACGTCCCTCTCGATCTGTTTAAACTTGTCAATTTTAAAAGCCAAATAACCAAACTTTTGCTGTGTTAAAGCTATTCCTGTTAATTGTTCAGGGGTCGGTTCTAAAGTTTCGAATACTATCTTTAAAGTTCTGTCCTTTAATGATGAATAAGTGCTAAGTTGTGCAGGTATTATTAACATGATTTTAAATGATTTTAAAATATTTTGAGTCCGTAGGTGAACAATCAACCTTACTTCTATCAAATCTTCTAAGAAATTGTTGTATTTCTCTAATATCTTTCACACCTAAATCAATAAACTTTATATAATCAGATCGTTCCCCTTGTATAGAAATTACCGCCCAACTCGGTGAATAATGATGCAAGTCTACGGAAACATCTATATTTCCGAGCATATTCTTAATTTTAGTTTCTTGTACTTTACAATCAGATATAGCTGTTCCTAATTTTATAAGTTCAGATTTAAATACCCATTTAAATATTTTTCGTATCATAATTCTTATTTTAAACTTTGTCTTAATTCGTTTAATTTCCAATACATTTCTGTATATCCTCCACTATGATTTTTATGTTTAAGACCTCTAATTTTAGGCAATAAACTTTCAGGAAGTCCATTTGCTTTTAGAGTTGCTATTGAACAATTTTCACATAGTGTCTCCTTTGAGCAACAAAGTCCACAACTACACGTTACTGTTGATTTAAAGATATCTTCTATTGCCATAATTCTTATTTTAAACCGCTATAATACTCTATTTCACAAGAAATGTGTATGTACATTCCGTATCTTATTTCTGCTCTGTCGTCGTCTGTTGTAGGCCAATTACAATGTTGGCAAATTAACTCCTCATTCATGTTTTCATCGTAAATAAGCTCTTTTGTCTTTCCCATTAGTTCTCGTTTAGCCATTTATTGAATTTCTCTGCCACTTGGATAATTTCAGTAGCCCCAAACTCAGCACCTTTGTTGATGTGTGCTATTCCTAAGTCTTTAGCGTAACTTAAAGCAAAAGAAGCATTACCACCTTGTTTTTTAAAACCGGGTGTATAAGATTCATCCTGGACTTCTTTAAATTTGTTATTACCGGCAGGGTCTTGACCAACAATCTCATATTGTATTTCCTGATTTATGGTAAATGCATCTTTACTTTTTTTGTTGGCAATCGCGACATCGCCATTTTCAAACGTTACTTTATGAGGGTAATAAGTTCCATAGTCATTACTCCATTCCGGTAACATTTCTACTTTCTGTATTTTGCTTTTTTTAACTTCCATTTTACTTGTGTTTACTGCGTTTAACATTCTTTTTTCTAGGGTTTAAATGCTTTTTTCTTTTAGCTGTTTTTTTTTCTATGTGAAATCTAGCATTAATAAACTTAAATTTAACGAGCTTGCGGAACATATCCATAGAAGGAATCTTATTTTTAGCTTTGTAGAATGGAGTTAATCCAAGAAAATTAGACTTTTCCTTATCATAAAGTTCTTCTAAGCAGCCGTAAAGCTCTACTCGTTGTTTCTTTTTTCGTGGTTCCTTCTTTATAAATATCCAGGCTATCATAGTTTATTATTTTGTAATGCTTTTATTACATCTTTTACCTCAAATGAAATATACTTAATTTCAGGCGATTCATTAGTAGCCTCAACGAATTGTACTGTGTTTGGATTTTTAGAACACATATAACCAATCAAAAATATATCATGGTCATTTTCAGGCATAAAGTGTATTTTGTCTTTTGTAGTTTCTACTTTCATAATCAATTATTAAATAGTTCGTAATTATTTAGCCTTTAAAATTGCTAATTGAGTTTCGTAATTTTGAAGTTTATCAATATGATAATTGATATTCCATTCAACATCTTTTATCATTTTTGCTTTTACTTCTGCTCGAAGTTCTTTTTGAATTTGATCTGTTGTTTTCATAATTTAAGTTTCTTTTTTTCTAAGTTTAATATTGCTTTGTGATACATTTCCATTAAACTTATACACGAATCCCAGGGAATAATTTTATAACCTCCATGAATTACAGGTTCAAGATTTAACGATTTTAAATATTCTTCAGCTGTCATAATATTTCTGTTTTTAAAATTTTTCTTATTGTATGGTCTGAAATCATTTTTTTATACCAAGTATCGTAAATCTCTTGACTTTTAAAAGTGAACAATTGCTCCTTATATTGACGCGGAGAAGTGTACTTCCAAGTGACTGATACTTTGATTTCTCGGGTCATTTTATCATTTCTTTTAAGTGTTGTATTTGAGCATCCCTAGCAGCATCCCTAGCAGCATCCCTAGCAGCATCCCTAGCAGCATCCCCAGCAGCAGCCCCAGCAGCATCCCTAGCAGCATCCCAAGCAGCATCCCTAGCAGCATCCCAAGCAGCATCCCAAGCAGCATCCCTAGCAGCATCCCAAGCAGCATCCCTAGCAGCAGCCCTAGCAGCATCCCTAGCAGCATTTAGTTCTTCTCTGGTTGATTCTCCATGAGCAAACTTTTCTGCTACATCAAGCGCTTTAATACTTCTTTCGTCTTTCATTAAGTGTTGAACTTGCCTTGCACACCAGACAGCAAACAACCTCATTAGCTTTTCAGACAAAAGATCGGTTCGTAAAACCACCCATAATCGATCTGAAAAATCACAGTCTAAACTAAGAATGTCTAAAACAGTCCCTTCCCAGTCAGCCGGAATGTGCTTAATTGGATCATAACAAGGGTCCCATGATTTAATGTCTTCGCAGGTGAATCGTTTCATAATCTTGATGACTTAACTAAACACCAAGCGATTGGCAAATGATCAATAGTTAATGTTTATTTACTGTGTTTGGTTTGAGATTGTAGGCGTAAGACTGCTATTCCCTTGATCTTCCAGCAAGAGAAAAATTATCTGCTACAGAACCTACTAAGTAACTAAGACTTCAGCTGCAGGTGCCAGTTCACCATACCTTAAAAAAAAAGATCAAGCTTAGGTCAAGAAACATTGAAAGGGACCTCGGATGTCGCCATCCTACTTAATTCTCAGTCCTACTTCGGTTCACTTACTTCAAGGTTGAAAGCTTTGAATAAATCTCCGTGCTAGTCTTCTCAATGTTTAAGCACAGTCCTTGTTGTTTATTCCTGTATTTCTAACCTTTGCAACTCGAAGTCTATGATTAATAAGGTTTTTATAGTGTCACCCTTAAATCCACTCTTAAGACTTAAAGTATTACTTTAACTATTTAATTGTAATTAATGCGTTGAGGAGTTAACCTCGTGGCATTATATTAATTAAATTGCTTTAATATTTAAGCTCCTAGTTTGTCTCTATGTCAAGTTGGGAGCTTTTTTTTTAGGAAATACAACAAGTCGTATTGTTAGAAGCCTTGACTACGAAATAAACGAATTATCTCGATGTATCTTTATAACGTAACGAGCAATCAGTCTTTCTTCGATGTATCAACTTGATAACTCTTAGCTTATCTTAAGCATCCCTATTGATAACTTAAATATACCAATCAGGTTGTCTTTGTCTAAGATGGTTTACATTACAATTGATTGCTTGCATTAAGTCCCTTAGGTGGTATGGGGGGTGGATGACTATTGAATCAATATTTGATTGGGCGTGGAAATCAGGTCTTGATGTGAGGTTGTATTCCAAAAATATCGATACCCTAATTCTTCCAGATATCGGTAGTAGATTTGTTTCACGAGAAGATGCTGATTTCACGTCGTATGGAAAGATTATTAAAGAATGCCCTGTTTTAAGGTTCACAAGGGGGAATAAAAGCTATGAGATCATGGGACGAAATTGGAATGAACTGAAAGATAAGCTCCTATGTGATCATGAATTGATTTGGGTGAAGCTTTGTTGTCCTCCACTAGAAGACGACCCAGTCAAATCCGACACAATTGAATCAGTTGATTAAGTACCGTACTATAGTTGTATGAGATACGAAATATCAGATGAGTTGTTGGAAAGATTAATTAAAGAAGAGTTCACTCTAGATGAGGATGATCATGAATCACTACTCCCTACTGGATGGAGATTGTAGAAGGCGGGAGCGGAGTGAATCGAACACCCGACAACAAACACCCGTTAACTAGATGCGAGTGCTCTACCACTGAGCTACGCTCCCACCCTCAATGCTATCACCTTAACGAGATCTCTATCTAAGTCAACGTACCCCATTCATTTAGGAGATCGTTGCGGAGATCGCTTCTCAGTACGGCACATCATCCCCAGGACCATCTTGCTTAAGAACCTGGTCAGAAGCGTATTGTTCTACGTAGGTCTTAACCGCTTCCAAGTCTTCTGCTAGCCCACCATTCACCTTCTCACCCTTACGTTTGAGTCCTTCAAACCACTCTAGACGACTGACTAAACTGTCATGGTCAATACTACCTAGTCGCTTCCCTTTATTCTTACCCACCTTAAACTTGTAATCAGCCCAGTTAAATTGCTCCTGGGTCTGTTCAGCTGAATGTGGAACCTCTTCAGTCCAGTTCCCATTCGTTTTCTTAGCAGGCTGAACCATCGTCTCTTGTCTACCGCTAAATTTAG
>SDBT01002711.1_pt1 | contig 31061 bp, 42 predicted proteins | sample 2277101 | NCBI WGS metagenome assembly SDBT01 (sample SAMN10404973, study PRJNA504765) | marine sediment metagenome | isolation source: marine sediment core GS10_PC15, 103 cmbsf | place: Arctic Ocean: Southern Knipovich Ridge | collected 2010 | reverse complement strand
AATATATTTTATATAGTATATACTTAATTCCTGTTTTATTTAGAAATTTTATTATAATATTAAAATAAATACATGTATCGTCTAATAATATATCTTCAGCAAACTCCGAATCTTGTTCGATAATTGGAATGAAAAAAGTTATATCTAATTTCAAAGAATCTTTATTTTTCAAAAAACGAATAAAATTATCTATATTTTCTGTATATTCTAAACTTTTTTGAAAATCTTCCAAAAGGTCATTATATATATCTTTTGTTATATTTGAAATAAGCATTTTATAATATACATTTGATCTATTTTGTTTTTCAACACAAATATTATATATATTAAATAAATTATATAAATTATCAAATAAATTGTTAGAGTCGTCCATCATACCACGAAATTTATTTTCAGTCAATTTCGAAATATTATTATTGACTTTTGAAAAAGCTAATTCTTCATTTGTTGAAAATAATTCTATTACATCATATATTAATTTTATTCCGTATCTTTCATTTTCATTTACATTCATTTTTTTATTTTTTTTTAAAAAATTAAATAAATTTAATTTTTTAAAAACTACATGGTAAATTTTTTTATAGGTATTTTTAGTTCTGGTACTCGTTGTTGCTGTTCTGGTACTCGTTGTTGCTGTTGGAATTGTTGCTGTTGTTCTGGTACTCGTTGTTGCTGTTGTTCTGGTACTCGTTGTTGCTGTTGGAATTGTTGCTGTTGTTCTGGTACTCGTTGTTGCTGTTGGAATTGTTGCTGTTGGAATTGTTGCTGTTGTTTTCCCATAAAGACATCAACTTTCATTAGTGGAATAAAATATGTGCTAGGATTTATAGGAGATCCACTTATATCTAAACCAATCAATGCAAATAATAAAGGTGGAAAATTTTTTACTGTAATCATATTTCCAACTACATTTATTGTTTTTTTGCTTTTTTTGAAGATGTTTTTATCTTCTTCTTTCAATTCTTTAATGCTCGTATCAACAAACTTTGTAGTGCTTGTTTTCATTTCTTTTATCTCATAAAATGTACCATCTCCAATTTCATTGTTTGGGCTTGGAGCCAATAATGACAATTTTATAATATTTCCCGAATACAAGGATTTTGCATTATCTAACATATAGATAAATAAATTTTTATTTACCTTAACAGAAGATTGAAGTTTTTTCGATATATCGTCTTCGATTAAATTGGGTAATACATTTATTTTAAATTCTGTAAAACTTCTAGCTTTTTGTTTTTTTTTTCCTTTTTTTGGTTTAGTAGTTATCATACGTCGTTTTAGTTGTTTGTATGTATAAATCCAATCGTCAAAAGTTGTATCGTCTTTAGTTTTTACACTTTCTGGAAATTTAATACCTTCGCCCGATCTCAAAAAATAACTTATTAAATTTTCATTAAATTTCTCATACCCATAAGTAATCCCTATGCTCCTATGAATCCTCAAAGTCGAAATGTATCCATCCATCGCTTTTATATTTGAAGCGAAAATTGGAAGATAATATAGTTCACTGTTATCATAATAATATGCTAATACATATAATTCTTTATCATTTGTATATTTCGAAATTATTTGTCTACTATTGGTGTAGTGATTTAAACTGTAACTAATAGTTCCCTTTAATTTGTTAGCAGTAATTTTGAAGAATTGACTTAATAATTGAGGTTTATTTTCTGAACTTCCAGAATATGGATTACGTATGTTAGTAAAAGTAAGATCAGATTCTAAATCCTGATAATGTTTTTGCGATGTTTTATGAATTATTTTTGAGTAAGATTTAAATCTATCATTATAACCTTGTCGATTCATTGTAGTCGATGCTCCATATCCTTCATTTACTTGATTAACAATTTCACCTAACATAGAAGACCTTTCCCCATATAATAAATAATACCAAAAGAAATAACTATCCGATATTCCTGCAAAACTCTCTAAATTTCCTAATATTTCATGAATATCCATTTTTTTTAATTCTATTTTTTTATATTTTTTATAAAATTAAAAAAAAAATGATATATTTAATTGTTGTAGCAATAATATTATTTATAATAGCAATAATATTATTTGTTAATGCATTTTTACATTTAGAATGTGATCAAAGACTTAGAGAATTATCATCTTCGAATGGATTGACTCATGTTAGTTTTTGGTCAATAGTATCAGCAATATCTGGATTTGTTTTGTTGGTGATAAGTTTTTATTTTTTATGGTTATATTTTACAGAGATAGAACCTCCAAAAAAAGAAGAAATAGTAGAAGAAGAAAAAATAAAAGAAGAATGAATTTTTAAAAATCAAATACCTTTTATTTTTTCAAGTTTCGATAATTCTATTCCCCTGATAAGAATTTTTTTACTAGGGGTTTCGATTTCTCCAGTTTGTCTTGTGTTAACATCGATTTTTTTGAAACTGGTTTTATCTTTTTTTTTTGAACAATGAAATCTCCAATGCTCTAGCAAATTCTGCGTAGATACCTTTTAATAAATCATCTACAGTATAATTTATTAAATCCCATTTTGCATCTTGATAATTTGTATCAAAAGGTTTAATTAAAATCAACTTGTTAATATGACTCAATAAATCAATATTATTTTCATAATAATTAATTACTGCAAGTAGATTTTGCAAACGGAAAATGGGCGATTTCATTTCGTTATTTATACGCTCATACACATATTTTTCTACATCATAAATATTAGTATCGAAACTTTTGTAAGTTATTAGACCAGATTTTAAGTAATGTTCAAAATTATATAAAATTAAAATATTTACATATTGACTAGTAAGAACAAAATAAAAGTTTATTGCTTTTTCTATGAGATTTTCAATATTATAACTTTTATTAATATTTCTTTTATATTCGAATGGCGAAGCCATAAGTAATAAAAATGAAAAAATGTCATCTTTATCATCGGATTTAGATATTTCGTTAATAATTTTAAGAAAATAATCGGTAACTGGAATAGACGTCATTACTCCGTATAATTTACGAATAAATACTAATCTATTATCTTTATTATCACGTCTCGTAAAATTAGCTTTAACAGTAAAATAATTATTAACTTTGAAAGGTTCAATGATGATTTGTGGTAATGGTATTTTTTGTGGTAATGGTATTTTTAGTGGCGAACTGACAGATATATCTATTTCTTCTCTTTTAATTTTTTTTTGTGGCGAAACGACAGATATATTTATTTCTTCAACAACAATACCCTCTTCAATATTTTCAACTTCCTTTTCAATATCTACAATATTCTCTTTAATATCTATAAGTTTCTTTTTTAATTCTTCAACATTCTCTTGTGGTAGATCACTAAAAAGCCCTTCACCTGTAACATCCTCTTCACCTGTAACATCAACTGGACCAAAATCAAAATCAAAATCAAATCCAGACATTTTATTTTTTTTTCAATCTTTTTTTATTTTAAAAAAATCATTTTTTAAAAATTCCAATTAATATTATTTTTAGATAATTGTACCAATCTTTTATTTATTTTAACAAAATGTTCACAATCTTCAAAAGGATTATATATAGAAGAATTTGGTCTTGATGGATGACATGCGTAAAATAAATTTTCTTTTTTTATTTTATCCAAAAAATCAAACAATATTTTTTTAATATTTAAACCCCAAATACAAATTATTAGATTATTATTTATATTTAATATATATTCTAATAGTTTATAACTATACATCTCCCAATAATTTAAATGCGATCCAGATTTGCCAATTTTAGTTGTATGTGCGAAATTTATGAGAAATATTCCTTCTTGATACCATCTTTCTAACGAATTTCCTTCAATATTTGAATCAGGATAATTTCTTAAAAGTTCGTTTTTTATTTCTTTTAACGATTTTGGACATTTTTTCATATCTGTAGAAAAAGGAATACCATTTGCATATCCTTTTTGTGGATATGGATCCATTCCAATTATTACCACATTAATATTACATGGTTTTATTAATGTATAAGGAATAAATATTTTTTTAATATTTGGAGTAACATCTATAATATCAACTTTATTGCTAATTTTATGTATACATGATTTTATATTATCCATATCAAAAAAATCTCTCCACATATTTAATTTTGTTTTATATTTATCTAATAAAATTTCTAAACTAGAAATATTTATAATATTTTTAATAAATTCTATCAATTCATCTTCGTTAATTACTTTATTTATATCATAATCATCATCGCTAATAAAAATACTAAAATCCATTTTTTAAAAACTTATAAAATTATTTTTTTATTCTTTAGAATCAGTTATTTTTTTCTTTTTTTTGCCGAATAGTCTTAACTTTTTTTTCTTTTTAATATATAATATATTATCGTCCGTATTACTTTCATCGTCTTCATTAATTTGAGTCAATTTTTTCGTTAATCTTCCCTTTTTTTTATTTTTCGATTTAGTTTTACTTTTTTTCTTTAGAATTTGTTGTTGATCTTTAACATTGTCAATATTTTTAGATATATCTATAGGTTGATCAACTTCTTCTTTTTCGTTTTTAATCTTTAAGATTTCAATTTCGTTTTCCAAATTTTCTACTCTTTTTAATAACTTATTCACACATTTTGTAATATTTACAAGACCATTTTCAGTTTTTTGATAATTACTTTCGGTATTTTGATATAAATCTTTTTCAATTGTGTCTATACTCTCACCGTACTCATTTACAATTTCGGATAAATAAGTCGTATGTTCATCTATTTTTTTAGCAAGATCATCCTTAGAATTATTTATTTTTTCAGTCATTTCATTTTCAAAATCATCAAAAGTTGTATCTATCATTTCTACAAGATAATCTAGATTTATTTCTTCATAATCAGAATCTTCAAATTCTGAATCAGACATTTTTTTTAGTTGTTATTTTTTTTTAAAAAATTTATTTTTTTCTTCTTAACATATTTGATAATCTTCCATGTCTACTTCTTTTTGTTTTTAATACATTTTTAGATTTATTATTATGTTCTAATTTGATAAGTCTTTGGTTTTGTTGATTTAATATTTGGGTTTGTTGATTCAATCTTTGATTTTGTTGATTCAATCTTCGACTAATTTGTTCGAATTTTTTATCATGGGTTTCAAGAATATTTATAATTCTATCAAATTTAGAATTTTCTTCTTTGTCATTAACTCGGTCATTAACTTGGTCATTAACCTTTTCTGGACGCTGTGTTGTATCCATAAAATTATGCATCATTTCTCCTGCAAACTTTGTAAATGGATTTTTTATTGTATCGTTTGAATATCTTGTCTTACTCATTTTTTAAATACTTTTTTTTAAAAATATTTTTTTTATAAAAAATCTTTATATATTTTAAATAAATCTAACAATGTATATAAATTAGATTTAACGACTACCTCATAATAATTCTCTTGTATTTTCCTATATATAAAATTTGAACAACATACCTGATCCTTAGGATTTATTTTTAATAATATATTAATTTTATCTTCTGGTTGTTTATATTCTTCTTCAATATTATTTTTATATTTGATATATTTAGATTCTTTTGGCATCATTGTTAGTAAATGATAATTTTCTTGTAATATAACATTTAAATTAACTTCATCTTCATTTATAAATTCGATATAAGAAGAATCGATATTTATAGGTTTTTCTGTGTTGTTTACATATTTTAATTTCAATTTTATTTTACTTATTTCGAAAATATCTCTTACAGAATCTTCATTTTTTTTCTCGATTTTGATTGGCATTAATTTAAGTTTACTTTCAAATACAGATTGTTGTAATCTATTAATATAATACTTAGTATAAATAAAATATATTCCAGGAACTTCCATAGTTATAATAAATTTTCTAAAATTATTCATTTCTAAATCATTTAATCCAACAATATGATAAACCTGTTGGTTAATATGTAAATACTTTGCTTCTTTAATAGTAATAATATTAAATTCAAAATTCTCGATTTTTACTTTCTCAAAATCTTCTAAATAGTCTAGTAATTGTTCTTCTTCGGAATCTGAAGATAAATCATCAAAGAAATACATTTTTTTTTGAAAATATAAATTAAAAATTGAAATAAAAAAAATGAGAGTTATAATTCCACTTATAGTTATAGGTATAATATGTTTCTTTATTAATAGTTTAAGTTTGTAAAAATGAACCTTCTATATAAACTTCAACATATTACGATAGAAATGGATATTTAAAAATGAAAACAGTTGTATATTAAGTTTTAAAAATTCTAATTATTATATCACTTATAATTATTGAAATGAGTATATTTATTGTAGTTATATCTTATAAAAAATAAATATAGTAAAAACAAGAAACGTATTTCGATTTAAATTTTATGACTATAATATCATTCAATAAAGAATATAATTGTGAAGAATTATTTAATATTAGTTTAATGAATAAAAATTTCACTAGATATTTAGAATATACAGAAGATAATAAATTATCAGATACTACCAAAAACAATATTTTATACGAATCTGAATTAAATGAATATTTAGATTTTCAAAATTAGAAATTCCAAAATATGAAAAATGTAGATTTGCAATATAGATATTTTATTATTGCAAAAATTAATAAGAGAAAAACATTCTCAAGAATTATAATTTTTAAAAATTTATCAATAATAATTCCAAATTTGTTTTTCCCGAATTATAATATTGTTCATAATCATCAAATGTAAACCCGAAACATTTCACATTTTGTTTTTTATATTCTTCTATATTTTCTGCACTTAAAGCAAGATCTGGAAAATGAAACTCTATTTCTTTTTCATTTTTTGAAAAATCTGGAAGCTGTTTAAAACACGGCAACGAGGCAGAATCATCGTATAAAGATTCAATTTTTAAATATTTTAAATTAGGAAATTTAGAAAAATCTAAAATAATATCATTCCAAATGGTATTAATTTTTATTTCTTCTAATAATTTACAATTATATATTATATCTCTTTGATGAGGATATCCATAGAAATTGATAGATATTTTTTTAAGATTAGGTAATTTAGATAATATATAATTGTTACTATTACTAAAATATTCCATCTCTCGACCTACATAATAAAATTTAACTTTATTAATCTTATAATTTAATTCGTTACATCTTTCGATAATATGTAAACTACTAAATTCATATTTAATACATAAACTTTTTGTATCGATATTATAATTTTCAAATATATAACTATCTAAATCCTCTAAAGATATATTATCAAATTCATTTTCTGAACTTTCAGAACTAGAACTAGAACATATAATTTGCGGCGATTTACAAGGTGGAATATCAAATGACAAATCAGATAAACTACTTGAAGAATCAGATTTAAACATTTTTAAAAAATTTACAAATTAAAAATTATTTATTTCTTCAATCGAGTCATAATATTTTTGACATCTGATTAACAATTTAAAATTTAATATATTTTTATGTTTTATAATAAAGTTTCTACTTAAATCTTGATATTGGCAAATATTATTAATATATTCGTTTTTTAATAAATAATTTTCAATAAACTCTTCTGTAATTTTATTATGTACTAAAATTATACGAACGTCCGTTTTACTAAGTTTATCATTCATTAAAATAAATTCACTTTCAATATTTTGAAATTCAAATATCACATCTTGTAGTTCGATTTCTCCTTTGAAACGTATATTTATATTTTTATTAAACATATCCCAATTTATAATTAAAAATTCAGTAGATAATATTTGATTCTTAGCTAACTTATATAGTTGACCATCGTTTAATACTTCAATGATTTCATATAATATATACTCTGGAATATTTTGATATTCTAACAATTCATCTAAATTAAAATACTTAATTAACTTATACCAATTTTTTATTAAAAAGTCTTCACTTAATTTTATACATTTTGTTTTGCGTATTCTTCTATTCAAATTCAAACTATAAAATAAAAAATCCTCAAATTCTTTATCTTTAAATTCGTTCATAATTTAATCTAAATTTATTATGTTTAAATCCATCAAATGAAAATATTTTTTTATAAAGCTAAAATTTAAATCTTGGTAATATTGTATATTTTTCATTAGATCGTATTTTATAGTATCTTCATCATATATTTTATTATCAATTACATATTTAATATATTTGTCAATAAAATCTATAGAAAACTTTTTTAACTTAAATATCTCATACCCAAATATATAAATATTGTTCAATATAAAATCATCTGGTAAATTTTGATATTTTATTAATTGAACAATATTTAATCTATCTAAATATAATTTAATATATTTAAATGGAAGATTTTTCATTTGCGAAATATACCAATATTTTTTAGTTCTGAAAAAATATTTGCCGTAATTTTGAACAAAATTTAAATCTACATTTGCATTTTTACAAGCACATTCAAAATGAAAACCATTTGGATATCCCATAGTATATATTTCACCAATATTATTAGATAGAAATTCCTTATCTAATTTTTGATAACATAAAATATTTTTCTTAATTCTAATTATATTCTTTTTATATTTCGATTCTAAATTATATACTTTAGGAACATTATTCCAATAATCTTTTATTATATCAATTGGAATTTTAACATATTCAGATATAAATTCATTTATTTTAATTTTTTTATCAAAATATTCATTTCTTATAAATTCATCATCGATAATATTTAATTTTTGTAACGTTCTATAACAACAATCATCTAAATAGAAATATTTATATTTAATATTTTGATATTTGAATATTTTACATATTATACATTCGTAACAAAAAATGACATTTTCTTTACAATATGATTTAAGTTTCTCATTTTCATCCAAAATATATTTTATTTTAGATTTCAAAAACTTAGACTTAAATTTGTACTTCTTTAAAATATCTTCTATTTTAAACTCTTCAAAATGATTATAAATATTATTTATTGATATTTTTTTATTAATTAAACAATAAGTTGGATATTTATTTGATATGTTCCAATATCTTTCAACTAATTCTTCTTTAATGTATTTATTACACATAACATTTTTAAATTGGTAAACTTTTTGATTTATAAGTTCATTCATATTTATATCAAACAAATAATTTAAACCGAAATCTAAATCAAAATATTTATCAAATTTAAAATAGAAATAATTAAATATATTTATCGTTTTATTAAATTTTTTATTAACTAAACTAATTTCTAAAATTGTTTCATTATCTAAAAATAACAATATTTGATTCTCGAAAAATGTTTTGTCTTGAATTAAATATGTTAATGTCATTTTTACAATATTTAATAATTAAAATTTTTGTAATTAAAATTTTTGTAAAAATAAAATGCAAAATTGGAAATGTAATAACTGAATATTCTTCTACTATGTTAACTCCACTAACAAATATATCATAAAATTGTTCAATTAATATTTTAAGTTTAAATTTAATATTTTAATTCTTCTGCTCCCTTCTTTTCAATTTTATATTCTTCCGTTTTTTTTAAAAAGTTAAAAATTCTAATAATATATTTTCTAAATTTGGTATCTTGTGCGAAAAAAATACATTATTTTCATATATTTTAATTCCAAAACAGCATACATTATTTTTTTCATATTCTATACTTTGATTCAAAGTTAATACAGAATATTTTGGAAAATAAAAATCTATTAAATAATTATTTTTTGAAAATTTTGGTAATCTGATAAATTCGACTCTACCTTCATAAAAATCAGACGCATTTTTAATTTTAATAATTTTCAGATTTGAAAATTTTGAAAAGTCAATATCTAAATCATCATATTTATCATTAATATACATAATATCTTCAATATATATTTCTTCTAAAAATTCAAAATTTTTCAATATTTTTATTATTTCTTTATTACAATGGCCAATATAAAATTTCTTTATAGATGATATTTTAAATTTTAAATCTAATAATCTTTTTACAATCTCTTCCCAATGACATTTTTTGTATTCAAATTCACAAATATATAATCCTGTTATTGTAATATTATATCTAATACAATGAGGAATTATAAAATGTAATAATTCATACGATCTTATTTTATTATTTGCATTTAAATAATATTTATTATTGATTACTTCTAAATGTTTAAACAAATATATAAAATTAGAAATTTCATACATAATATCGCCATAAAAATCACTTTGATCACTTGGATCTACAGAATATACAGCATTTATGTAAGAATTACAAAAAACTTCCACACTTTCATTTTCATATTTTTCAATAAGATAATTATGTTTAGATAATGTAGAAATAAACTCTTCTTTAAAATTTGTCATATAATTTTCTAAAAAAATAATAATTAATTTTAAACTCAAAAATAAAAATGAAAAAATGTCAAGCTATATTAATAATATTAATGTTTATATTTTTAGTTTCTTTCATATTTCAAATTTTTGTTAATTTGTATCTCAAAAATTTCGATTATTTGGAAGGTTACAGCGAAACTCAATGTTTGATATTAAATAAAACAAAAGAAGAATTATATTTTACAGATGGAAGTATGTATATTTTAAAATTTGGTGTAAAATATAACACATATGAGTTTAAAAATATAAATTCTGTGGTTAAATATTCATTTACACATTCTGATATTGTAAATGAATATATTAATAAATATCAAATTAGAAATATATATAAATGTTATTATGCAGTTTCAAAAATAGAATTAGTTAATTTTAAAGAACCAAATTATGATTGGATAATATATTTTATTGTTACTATAATTTTGATTCTTGTTTTTATTTTAGGATATATTATTATTGAATATAGGATGATATTTAGAAAATATAAAAAAATAAATTGAGATTTTAAAAAATTGATTTTATTAGTAATTTAAAATGAAATTATATTTATATTCGTGTTTGAACAATTTTTTCGTTTCAATTGATAGAAAATTAACAAAAGAATACGAATATGTAAATAAGATTAATATTCCTGACTTGAATTATTTAGATAAAATAGAAAATTATTTAATAAAACTTGGATTTCGAAAATTGCAAAATATAAAAATTTATTTTTTAGTTTGTGAAGATTTAAACAAAGAAATTATAAATTTTATTATTCAAATTAACAAATATTTAATGTATTATTTAACAGATATACAAGAAGATATAATTTTTAACATCAAAATGTTATTGAAAGATGATTTAATAAATATTAAATCTTTTTATCATATTATAAATTTAAAATCTGAAGATGTTTTAGAATGCGAATCTAAAAAAGAACTTATTAAATATTTAAAACAATTTATATCTGAAAAATGTTGTTTCTGGTTACTTCAAGATGAGGAAGAATTTGGATACTATTATTATTGTTATGTTTACAATAAAAAAGTTCGTAAAGAATTTTATAATATATATAGTTCATATAGTCCAAATAGATATTATTTATATAATGAAAATTGTAAATTAATAGAACATTTTTAAAAACTTTAAACTTCGAATAAAGAATATTCAATATATGTACTATATCCTAATCCTATTTTAATTGCAAACTGATTTTTATTTTTATTTAAATATATTTTATTTTTATACTTATTTTGAATATAATTTATTTTATTCTTTGAATGTATTTTATAATATAAATCTTTTACATTTTTATTCATGTTATAAATTGAAAAGAAATCTAAATAATCAACATATTTTGCAAATCTAAGAAACTTATTATTTTGATATATTAACAACATATAATCTGTTTTCGATGTTATAAAATTTCCAATATCATAAACTTCTATATTATTTCTCGATTTTAAATTTTTATAATATTCTAATTTATTATTTAAATCTTTTCCTTCTTTACAATAATCTAGAGAAAGAAATTCTAATTTATTTATATCATTATCTAAATATTCTACAAATATATAATGTATATATTTATCTTCTATAATATTATCAATAAATAATTCTTTACCTCTATATATTACAATATCTTCATAATGACATCCACATTCTAACGAATTTATATTGTTAACAATCGAATCTGCGCATTTATATATTCTGCAAAAATAAGGTAATTTATTCATTATTTTTGTCATTTCTTTTTCGTATTTTTCAAATTTGGTATTGATCCATAATTCATCATATTTAGTATATTCATTATAATATTCTGAACAACATAAGCATTCTTTTACATATAAAAAATAATAATTTTCATCCATATACTCTTTGATTTTTTGCATACTATTATCTATTCTTTTTTCGTTATTGTCATTTTCATCAAAAACATAACAATAAAAATCTTTGTTAAAAACTTGTATTAAGAATTTAAAATGATTTTTTTTGTCATAAGTTCCTTTAATTAAATATTTATTATCCAAATAAAATTTCATTATAATAGATTGAATATTGTTTTTCATATCAAAATAATCTTTTTTAGATTTTAAGAGATGTTTAAATTCAAATTCATTCAATTTTTGAAATTTATTTAGAATTATGAATTTTTCAAATTTAGTCAAGAATTCTTCAATGTAAAAATTTCTAAAATCTTTGTGAGATACATCTTTACGAAAAATATCTTTATTTGGTATTTCAAAACTCATTATTACAAAATATATATTCTTTTCAAATGATATAATAATATCTTTTTTATAATTTAATCCAACATAAATTTTCATTTTTAAAAATATTTATGAATTAATTAAATTATTTCCACAATATTCATACATTTTAATAAAGTTCATCGATACATAATCATTATATAAATACATATCGTAATATTTTTCAAACAATTTTTGATTTTCGTATATATAAAGAACATATTTTATGTCTTTTTCAACTACTAAATCAAATATATGTTTATATCCACATACTTGTTCCATATCGCATTCTTCTTTTGCATTTTTTAATATTTCGTCAATATCTGATTCGTGATATTTAATTAAAATAAAGAAATAGTTTTTATGAACATATTCTTTCATTTTATCTAAAAATTCTTTTGAGGTTTTAAATTCTAATTCTTCAAGATCTTTTTTATAAGTATATAAACCAATATTATCTAATTCGATTAAATTTTTAAACAAAACAAATAAAAAATAAGACAAAAACTTATATTCTATTTTCAACTTGTCTAATTTTGAATTTATATATATTTGAGATAAATTTTGTAAAAATAATGTTTCGATTAATATTAATTTATTATTGTTTTCGAATCTTTTATAAAATATTTTTGTTTTATATATATTATAAGATTTTCCATATTTATCTTTTTGGTATAATATTTTGTAATTACTTCTTAAAAACTCAAATATTTTAAAGTAAATATTATTTGGAAATTCTAAACTTATTAAATATTTTAGTTTTTTAATATTGAATGAATTACATATATATAGTTTTGGTATATAAATATAAATAAATATTATACTATCGTTTGAATATAATTTAATTTTCATTTTTAAAAGATTTACAAATTAAAATTAATTTTTAATCTGCAATCATCAACTCCTAAAGTACTCAAGAAATATTCATTTGGTTTAATATAAACATAAACTGTTCCTTTTTGTGCACCTGAAGGTCCCTTCATCATATCTCCGTTAAAATAAATATCGATGGGTTTACAAAGGTCTGTATATAATATGAAAGAAGGTTGTAAATTTATCGATGGTTGAAATTTTGGATTATAATATCCATGTACTAACAATTTTTTTAATATAATGTCCAAATCTTTGTCATTATACTGAAGTGATATTAAATTCATTTTTTAAAAATTTATAAATTAATTTTAGAATATAATTTTTTAAATTTAACATCCAACTTTATAACAACATTTATTTGTATATTTTCAGTATTTATTCTATTATCGTTTGAAATTTTTAAACAATATATCTTTATTAAATTTGGAAACCAAATTAAATGTTTATATTCTAAAATGTCAGTAAATAATATTTTTGTATATTTATTTCTAAACATTGAATATTTATTCATTTTAACAATCTTTGGTTTAATTAATTCAAAATATTTTAAATAATAATTATTTAATATTAAAATTTTTGAAAAATTGTGAATTTTAACTGTTTGTGGAGAATAATAAGTTGAAGAAGTATTTAAAATTAAACATTTAAGATTTTTACACTTTAATAAATTTATATTTCCATCCTTTACATAAGAATTTAATACTAATTTTTCCAAATTTGGAAATCTTTTAAATGATTTATAATCATAATCATTCTCAATATTTTCATAATCGTATTCAATCTTAAAATTTACTGTTAAACATTTTACATTTTCTAATATTCCAATATATTTAGTATATATACTATCGACAATTAAAGTTTCTAATTTTTGTAAATATGATAATTTAAATTTGGCAGAATATATATTTAGCGTTTCAATTTGAAAGTTTTTTGTTCTCAAATAAAATTTTTTATACGTTTCTATTCTATCTAATTCTAAACATCTAACATTTAAATATTTTATTGATTTAGGAAATTTAAAATTATTTAAATAATGATCAACATATTTCATTTTAATAATTGGACATTTTTCAAGTTTAATATCACTTGTTACATTTTTTATATATTTTAAATATTTCAATTCATTTAAATCTAAATCTTTTTCAAATTTACAATCTAAATATTCAATATTTCGAAAAAGTTGTATATTATTTTGATTTAATTTTATGTTGCAAACTAATTTTCTCAAATTTATAAAATTTTTAATTCTATGTTTAATAAAACAAAGTTGAATATTAGTATTTGAATTTGTTTTAAAAATAAATTCGTTATATTTTGACAAATATAATTTGCAACTTTTTGGAGAAAATTTTTTGTAAAATATTTTCGACAAACATAATATTTCTAAATATGTATCATAATTTAAAAAATATAAAATATTTTTCCAACAATCTAAGTTGATAAGTCCGAACGGATTATTTATATTTAACATTTTTTAAAAATTTATAAATTAATTTTTAATCTACAATCATCAACTCCTAAAGTACTTGAGAAGTATTCACTTGAAGTATATCCTTTTTTAGTATATTTAGTATAAACTGTTCCTTTTTGTGCACCAGAGGGTCCTTTCACCATATCTGAATTACTAATTATATTCCATATTTTTCGTACATTAAAATTTTTAGAAATTACGATTGGTCGAATTTTATTTAAACCTAATAATTGTACCATATGAAAATCATACATAATTTGACGAATCGACGAATCATTTTTATAATTGAAATAATTCATTAACGAATATAAAATTTCATAATTTGACATATTTTTTCAGAATAATTAAATTAATTATTATTTTTTCAAAAAATGAATTTGTTCGAATATTTAGACAATCCTACTTTACAAAAGATATTTTCTTATTTAGACTTTGAAACAAATAAAGAATTAAGATTAGTAAATACTAGATTTTTCGATAATATAAATCTTAATTATAAATCAAATATTAAAAAATTAAGTTCTTATTTTTATTTTTGTGGTAATGTAATTCCGGTATCAAAATATAACTTTGTTAAAATTTATGAGAACTATAAAAAATATTTAAAATTACACAAAGTTAAAATAGACTATAAAAAAATACAAGAGGGGTTTATTGAATATGAATTTAATGAAAATCGTAGAAGTGAACATTGGTACGATCAATCTGAATTCTATTTTCCAAAAAATGAAACATATGAATATTCTTATAACAATTTACAAAATATATTTAATTCTAATTTCCATAATTATCTAAACATATTTCCACTATATGATTATATTGTACAACATAATATACATAAATATTTATTATATTCAAAATTTGACCTTCTTATTCTTAGCTTTATTTCGTTATTAGAAAATAGAATTCAAGTTGATGAATTTCAAAATTTGTTAAAATTTTATAAAAATAAATATAAAAATAAATATAAAAATAAATATAAAAATAAATATAAAAATAAAATTGAAGACATGAAGTATTTACTTGACGAATTTAATAAAGAGTTTAAAAAATATACTTTAGATTTAAAAAATAAAATATCAATTGGAGAAAATACTTTAGACGAATGTATAAATATATTTAAAGAACATAAAAGTAAATACATATCTAACTATAAATATATTAATAATATCAAAGAATGTAATTTGGATAAAATATTTAAAATTGTAATATATAAAAGAAATATATATGTACTATTAAAACAAAAATGGGAATATAAACAAGAATATAAAAAATGTAAAGATGGATTATATAAATATGTTACATTTTCTGAAAAAAATCAAAAAATAAGATTAAAATTGGAATTTATTGAAATGTGTAATAAGTTTATTAATACTAAAGATCTATTAAATAGAACTAAAATATTTTTAGAAAATGTCAATGATAAATCTGATATTATCAATGAAAAATTAATGGATTATCACATTGAAAATAATAAATGTAAAGGATATTCATGTAAACATTTTAATTTTTGTAATTGGAAAAATAACTTACATTATCAAAAATGCAATGAAGTTATATGTAAAAAAAGTAAAAAATGTTACGTGTTTAGCAATGAATTATATCATACATTTGATTATTATAACAATAAATGTTTATATTATTATATTGTTGAATTATTAAATTTAAACAAAAATAAATTTAAATTAAACATCTTTTATTTATTATTTTTTAAGATATATTTTGTAAAAAATAAATCTAAGTCGAAAATAACAGATTTTATATTGTCATATATAGATCAAATAAGTCATTACAATGAATATATATTTAACGATATATCTAAAACTGCAAAAAATGTTTCTAATTTAAATAATTTATTATCTTATTGTATTAATAAAAATGTAGATGTTACAAAAACATTACCATTCAATGAAAAAACAAAAGATTGTTTTAATATGGGAATGTCTACTGTTGGGTTAACAAAAGAGAAATCAGATTATTTGACAATGATAGATGAGATGAATTATAACAACCATCATATGAATTGCGACGATTTTAAATATGATCCTGTTAAAATATCGGATGTTTCTAAATTTGAAAGTAGTTCGGAATATGAAATTTATAATTTAAACAGTTCTAATTCTGAAGAAAATTTAGATTTTCAAATTTCAAGTGAAGATTCTTCGAAAGAAGTAGATATATATTTAGAAGGATTGGAATTTACAAATATTTCAGATTTTATCGAGAGAATAGAAAATATGAATATTGAAGATATATATCAAAATAAGAAAATATTAAACTTTTTAAGATTTAATTTATAAAATTTTTAAAAAAATGAACTACATTTCTTATACTGTAAAAGGATCAAAATTAACTATTACTTGGAATGAAACTGCAAAATTAACAGATAAATTATATATTTTATTTCCATTCGATATCGAAACGACGGAAATGATAATCAAATCTATATTATTTGAAATTGTTATTGTGATAAAATTCTCAAATATTGAGATTGGAAAAAATTGGATAGAAATTGTTGATAACAATGTGAATGAAATTAGCAACGAACTTCATGTAAGATTATTGGACGAATATTTAAAATATTATTCTAAAAACAAATTAACAGAAACTGAATCGATAGAAGATAATTCTGATAGTTTAACTAATTCAAATTTAAAAATATCAAAAAACATCAAAGATATATTTAGCTCAAGTTCTGAATCTTATTCTGAATCTGAAGAAGAAGATATTTAAAAAAAAATAAAACATTTTAAATCTAGTAAAGCTGGATCATATAAACATTTTTGGAAGATTGATGGTATTGAAACGATATTCGAATCTACGTTTTATAAAAATTGTTTCGATAGAAATTTTATCAAATATGAAAATGTTTATATGTTTGGAATGTATAAATTTGGCAATAAACTTGGCGCAGAAACAAAATTATTGAGACATATTTTATATAAATTTAATATATATGATAATAATTGTTTGTGTCAAATATGTAAATCAGGTTTTGTTAAATTTTGTTGCAATATATGTGGAAAACATTTTAAAGAAGAAGAATTAGTATTTAAACATATCAAAAAACATAACTTACTCAAATATTATTGTTTAATATTTCAACATTATAAATATTTAAATAAAAGACGTGGATCGAATAAACAATGTACATGCGGATACGAAAATCGGGATACTGTAAAATTTATTAAACATTTATATATAGAACATTCTTAAATTTTTTAAAAAAATATAATTTCTAGATTTGTTTTTATTTCTTTTTTATACTCAAATACAAAATTTTTACAATTATGTTTTATAGTATAACGAGGACAATATATATAATAAAAATAATATTCTATAAAATATTTATTAATATTTAACCCAGTTAAATCAATAATATTTTTATAAAATTTAGGGTAGTATTTTTCATGAATACATTTAAACATATCAATATTATCAATAATATTAACATTATTAACATTGTCAACATTATTTAACATATATTTTATAAATTTATTTTTATATTTTTCATAAATCGAATTTATTTTTTCTTTTAGTGCAATTATTTTATCTAATTGAGTTTTTTCGGTATTATACATCGCAACATATTTTTGTAAAAAATAAATCGAATAACAATCTAATGGTTCAAATAATAATTTTTTATATTTATATAATATGTTATCATCAACTTCATAGATATCTTTGTAAATATTAAAATTTATTTCAATTTTATTATCTTGAAAATTTATAAAATACGACACGCGTTCAGAGTAAATTTCTAATGCCTCATTGTTAAATTTAATTTGGTCATTATACGTACCATTAATATAAATAATTTCAATAAAATTATCTAAATCCATTTTTAAAAAATTTTTAAATCAATTTTCAATATTGAAATTATTTATATCAATTTCATAATTTATTTTTAATTCTTCAATATTTTTATCTTAAATTAATTTCGAAGAATTGTCAAATATATTATTTATCATTTATCTTAAATTTTTTATTACGTTTAGGAAATGTAATTTTAATATTTCCAGAACTAATTTTTGAACTATAATCGACACTTCTTGGCATTTCTTTAGTCGAAATATAAAATTAATTGTATTATTTTTAAAAAATGTTTGATTTTCTTGAACAAGAAATAAACTTACTTCAGTTAAAACAAGATATAACCTTTAAACCTAAAACCAAATCTAAAAGAGATATTGTAGTTTGTTGTAGAAAACCATATAAAAATGAAGTTATAGATTATAATTTCGTTAAAGAAAATATTTATTTTGTCATTGATAATAAGTGTTTGATATTATGTATGAAATATCATGTTGAATTATTAATAATAGATTATTTATTTATATTTGATGATATTACTAAAAAATATTTAAAATACGAAACAGATGAATTAGAACTCGAATACGAATGGCCATCTGATTATGAAATAATTGGAGTTGACAAAATTGAAAATAAAACTAAAAATCAAAATAAATACGTTTTATATTTTGAAATGAAAAATATTTTAAACTATCAAAAGGAAAATTTTACAGATATGATAAGAGACGAACTAGATCGAAATATATGTAATATATGTTAGGGAATTATTTAATAGATATGATCATGAAAGGATTGTTAAAATTCTTAAATTGAGACAAACTAAAGATGGTAGAGAAATGTATGAATTAATGAAAAAAACATTGGTGTTTGATTGTGAATATAATTTTTTTGAAATGATAGATTTACTTGAAAAAGAACCAAAAAGTAATTTTATGAGAGTTATGTATAAGAAATATTTCTGTTTCTGAAATTCCAAATCTAATTTTTAAAAACTTAATCTTTAATATTTAAAACATTCTTAATTCTATTTTTGAAATGTTTTGGTCTTGTCATATAAAATATATATTCAAACTCTTCCAAATCTGATTCGAACAATTCAAGAGATTTATCAAAATCGTGAGAAAAGTCATATTGTTCTAAACTTATCTTTTCTTCAATATTTTTGTTTAATTCTTTTGAAAACGATCTTAGAAAATCCCAATAATTACATAATATATTCCAGTCTTTTTGTCTTATTTCATATTGGAAATGATTTTCTTCTATAAATTCTTTAACATATTCAAAATCAGACGAATATTTTGATCTAAATTTATGATAAAAACAAATAATATAAATTTGAATATTGAAAGTTTCATTCTCAAAATTATCATCTACATATTGAGAAAAAATTTCCGCTAAATATCCAGCTTCTATAATATATTCATAATAATATTTAAACAATCTTTTATTTCGAATTTTGTTAAATATTTTATCGAAATGTGGAATCTCTTTTGCTAGATCTTGTATACTCATTTTTAAAAATTTTTAGAATCAAATTTTTAATCTGAATTTATTTTCACATTTTGTATCTTTTAATATATATTTGTTGTTAAATATAACTTCCATTAATTCATCTAAACTAGAAACAGGTTTAATAAAATCTTTAATTTTATAACTATAAAAATTCTTCTATTATAATATATTTTAATATATAATGTATATCTAAATATTACAAATATAGGTGATATAGAAGGATCGAATTTAAGAATTAATCTATCTAATATCAGAGATATTGTAGAATATGATAGTATGCACAAATCAGGTAGATATGATCTCTTTTCTGCGCAAGTAAGGTTAGGAAATTATTCTGGTAATGATTATTTGAGAAACATATATAAAGATCAGTGTTTTTTAAAAACTATGTTTGGAAGTTTATTTTGGAAATAATAAAAGATATAAAAAAATGATAAAAATATATAATAATTTGAAAGAAACAGTCAAAGTTGGAAAAGAATATTTATATAAACTTGATTATTTTAGAACTATATTTGAAATTAATAATGAATTTAACGAAAAAGATGAAATAGAAGAATATTTGAATGAGAATTATATAAAAGAATATAAATATATTTTCGAAAATTTTATTAATAATAAATCTATATTAGAAAATATTAATGAATATATTGATTTTTTCGACAATTATGCTGATAAATATGATATAGATATTTTACATAAATTCTCTTGTTATTATGGATGTCTAGATATAAGAAATTTTATGGAATTTATATATATAAATCAAATATTCTTTATGTCAATATCTTCATATGATGAAGATATGGATTTTAAAGATTATTATAATAAATTAGCAAATAGAGTTTTTAATGTATATATAAAATATGAGAATTCAAAATTATATAAGACACAATATAATGATTCAAAATTTGTGAAAAATACATTATCTAAAATTGAGAAAATAATAGATGAATATATACAAAAATTGGGAAAAATAGATATAGAAAATATAAGAGAAGATATTATAACCGTGGTAAAAGAAGAAATTGGAGAAGAGATAAATATTTTTAAAAGTTTTTAAAAAGTTTATTTACTATATTTATTGATTCACAAATAACTTTATCGAATATGTTGATTATTTTAATTTTATTATTATTATCATAATAAATATAAAGATAAGTTTTTATGAGTATATTATGTAACTCAAAATGTTATTTTTTAAAAAGTGAAGAAAGATAATTAAATATATATTTTTATGCTTTAAATATAATCAATATTCATAATCCAAGATCTTATGTTTAATTTATCATTATTAAATTGTGGAGCCATATAATCGTCATGAAACTTAAAATTAAAAGATTTTAATCCATTTCTAGATTCATTTAATTCAATTTTACCCTCCAATTCATATTTCCCTTTCTCTTTTTTGGATAATTCTATAAAATCCTCAATTTCCATTTCTATTGTCGAAGATCCAACTATTTTTTCATAATGTATTTTTGTCCCACAATTACTAATTTTGACATATATTTTGTCTTCATCATACATACTATCATCTTCCAAATATACTATAAATGATGATAAATATACCATTCCATTAATATTTATTTTCTTCTCTGGGGTTGTATATATAATCTCATTATTTATATCAATAGTTCCATTACAGATACTTCCATTATCCTCATTTTTATTATCTTTTTTCCTAATATCCCAATTATTTCTTTCTATTGTAATATTTCTCATTCCATTATATTCTATCATTTTTTTTATTATTTTATAATAATTATTTTAATAATATATAGATATTTTTTAAAAGTATAATTAAACTAATCCAAATTCCATTTTCCAGGATATTAATCCAAGTTCATCATTATATACTTGTGGGGTTCCATTTTGATTCTTAAAATGAAAATCGATATGATTAATATTGTTTCTGGGATCATTTATTTGAATATTATTAGCAGATTTATACTGACCGGGTTGTATTCTAACTAATTTTATATGATCTATATTATTTATATTATTTATTATTACTTATTTCCACATCCATCTATTTTTATGTATAATTTATTATTTTGATATAATTATATATAATCATTATTATTATCGTTATATGTATCCTCATCTAATAACAATATTTGATAATAATATTCCAATAATCTAACCCAAAATAACCATTGAAAGATTTTTGTTCTTTAATAACAATATCAACTTGATTTTCAGTCTCAGAACATTTCCAACATTGTTTAATTTTTTTAGCAACTCTAAATTCATTACATTCTAAACACAAACTACAATTTTTGTGATAACCACAATAATTATCAAATTTAGATTTATAATTGCATCTTTCGTTACTATTTTTAGTACCTAGACAAATATTTTTTCGAGATTCCATTTTAAAATAAAAAATTAATCAATTTTAAAAAATTAAACTTTTTATTGGATTTTGTCAATATATTTTTAAAAATTAGATTTTAGCACTTTATAAATATAAACATATGAAGATAATTTATTGTTTTTACATGTATTGTAAATATTAATGTAACTACATGTTTGTAAATTAATTTTTTTTGCCAAATCGTCATCTATATTTAACTCTTCGTCCATATGCAATAAAAAACTTTGTAAATTTTTATTCAATTTATTCATTTCATAAAATTCTACAATATCTTCTAATCTTGTGTTAAATAATTAAAAACATTAATTGATTTTACGAAAAGATAAACAATTCTTCTGTAATGTTTTATATTTTCAATAGTATAGTTATTCATAGTAACATCAAAATGTTTTAAATAATCACATATAATAGTATACCAATTTGGATATTTATCATTAATGAAAATAAGTTGTTTTTCACTATAAGTTAATTTTCCTTCTGCTATTTTTATTGTAGAACTTGTATCACCAGATATAATTTTTATATTATTATATGATAATTCAAAAGAATATTTATCTTTGCTAGAATTTAAAATATAATTTACAAAATTATCGCACTCGTATCCAAAATAAGTTTTAACTATTTTATTAACTATATCAAATTTTAGATTTTGATTCTCGTTTTGATCATTTTCTTGTTTCGAATTTTGGATAGTTATATTTTTGTTATTATTCGATTGATCATTATAAATATATATTTCATTCTTTGTTACATTACTTTTTTCGGATTTTGAAATTTTACTTTTCAACGATTTATTATATTTTTGAGATTTGTAAATTGTATTGATAATAACATTTATTATATCTTTCAAATCGCCTTTACAGTTTGTTGAATTATTTACAAGCTCAATTTTATTGTTTTTGTAAAATGAAGAAAGTAATAATTTTTGTAATTGATTTGAATTTTTACAAGGATAAATAAAATATACTTCAACACCATTATGAACATTATTTGTAGTTTTGCCAAATTTGTATATATTAGTTCCTATATGTTCTTTCAATTGTATCAAATAAATAAATTCTAAATCATAAGTGTAATTATTTTGATATGTAATACTATTTCCCATTTTATTTTTTTTAAAAAAAATAAATTAAAAATAATATTTATATAATAATATATTTATTGATTAGTTTGGAGTTCATTACTAAAAGGATATCCATTTGAAATAAAAGTGTCTTTAATTATATTTTCGTAGTGTTCCCATTTCAAATAATTATATGTCGATTCGATAATATTATCAGTCTGATCTAAAAAGTAAAACATATTGTGCCCGCCACAGTGTCCTTTAATTGTAAATATATACGGATCAAAATTGTCCAACAAATTAGAAATATTTATTCTTTTCATCATTCTCATATTTAATTCTGGCAATAAAAAATCCCAAATTTCTCCTAAAAAAATAAAATGTTTTTCTTCGAAAATATCCATGAATTGATAACAATAATCTATTTGTAAAAATTCTACGATATGATTCGATTTTTGTACACTAGATCCTTCATATTTAAAATGATAGTAAAACCATAAAACAAAAATTTCAACATCAAATAAGACATCTTTATCGTCATAATATTTTTCATAATATTTAGAATATTCTTCTCTTAATTTTTCGTCAATTTCATCAAAATAATAACCTATCATTTTATCATCTTGTATAATTAAGCTTACAATTATATCAAAATCTGGACAATTATCTTTCAAAGTTTGTAATTTCATTTTTAAAAAAATTTAAAATTAAAAAATTCAATATTCGAATCAGATATAAATATGTTTAATATTTTAACATATGTCTTGTATAATTCTTTATTTGTAATTACAAAATAAGTTTCATCGTTATTTATATATACTATCAATTCAAATTCTAAATATGTATATATTTTAAATCTATATTTATTATTTAATATAAAAATTCTATTAAATACATCGATATATAAATTTTTTAATCCTTCTTTGGAAATATCATATATTAGTTTATTAACATTAAATTTAATATTTGAATATTTTTCGTTTATTTCAAATCCTTTAATTAGTATATCATAAAATTCTTTTATTAAATCTTCCATTTTTTTTAAAAAAAATACATTTGATTAATATTTTAATATATTGTCGATTTTAACTTTTATATCTTTGTAATTTTTAAATATATATTCTTTAGTAAATACAATATCACATTCTTCAGAAGAACTGTAATTAGACATTTTTAAAAATAATAATAATAATAATAATAATAATAATTAAAAATCAATATCTAACTCAGATATGACTTGTTTTATATAATTTATTGAACTATTGTAATAATTCTCATGATCTAAATCTAAAATACAGTTATTAAATATTTCAGAATAAAAAGCACCTAATTTATGATCTTTAACTAAATGTTTTCTACATTTCCATCCAAAGTTAAAATATTTACATTTAGAATTTACATCACAAAGTAAACATTTATATCGTATGTTAGAAGAATTGGCAAAAGATTCTTCTATAACAAGATTGAACAAATCTAAAATATAAATAAGTAATTCTTCTTGAGCATAAACAAGATTATCATATTTTTGTTCATTAAAATAATAATAAGAATCAGAAAATAATATATTATTAAAAGCAAATGTAGGAAAGTTCATCATTAATAATGCATTACCAAAACCAGTTTTCCATAATAAACTATCTTTAGTTGAATATTGAAACATTTCTACTTTTTCTTCAAAAGGTATATCTCTCTCTTCTTCAGATTCTTCTTCAATAACATCTTCAGTTAATAATTCATATTTGTCAAATGTTTCGTTTAAAATATCTTTTGAAATATATAAAGTCGTCTTAATAATAATTTTATTATCTGAAAATGTAAGATCTTTTATAGAAATATCATAATCTTCAATAATATCAAAGATTGTAGATTTGAACACAAGATCGAAAATATTTTTATCCGGAAAGAAAATAGCCAATTTATTTGAAGAATATTCAGAATAATGTGCCGTAACCTTTTCAGTAGTAGTCTCACAATGTAAATACATTTTAAATATAAAACATAATCATTTTTTAAAAATGATATTTTTGATACATAATATAATTTAATTTTATATATTATTTCTTTTTCATTTTAGTATTTTTAATATTTAGTATTTTATATTATCAAAATATTAATTAGAATTGTAATTTTTTTAAAAATTTATAATCTCGTAATATAATAAACTACTCATATATTTATTAATTACATTTTCAACATTTCTAATTTTTTTTACATAAGGTAATTTTTCAATTACTTCTATTCTTATATGTTTTGATATATAAAATAGATATTCGTATATTGGATTTTTTTTCGTTTTATGTTTAATTGTATCTGTTATTTTCTTTATTTCGAAATTTGTATTTGAACAATATGCAAATACCATACATGTTAAAAATGTAACTATAGGTTTTAACTTTATATCGATCGATAACTCTATACATCTTTCAATAATATCATATAATTGAATAAAATTTATATTTCCAATATTAGAATTATGAATATTATCTATAAATAAATGTAAATCTAATTTAAAATTTTTACAAAGAATATTACGTATTCTTTCTAAATATACATCTAACCCAAATTTTAATTCGGGTTTTTCATTTATATATATATTATTTGTATATTTAATATGTTGTTGATATGTATTCATAATAATATTTAGAATTATAATTTGATATTCTTTTATATCTTTATCTGAAATTATATCAATAAAATAATATAAACTATCTTTTAAATATAAATATTTAAAATTAATCAACATATCCATTTTTTGTTTTATATTATTTAGAAAATAAGTTTCATTTTCAATTTTAAATTCTAAATAGAATAATGTTTCTTTATTATACATTCCAAGATAATATCCAAGATCATTTCCAACTACTAGTATTAAATTTTCTTGAAAACTTTGTTGAACAAATAAACATATTTTCATTTTTTTTAAAATATTTAAATTAATATTTTTAATAATTATGAATATATTTATGTCCGTAAATAAGAATTTCAGATTCTAAAATACTTATCCAACAATCTTCATAATATTCATTTATATAAAATAAAAGATTTTCTTTAGAGTCTTCTTTATTCATACATACACACCATTCTTCAAAAAAATATATATTTCGATTTAAACTATTATTTAATTTTTTTAATTCTTTCCATATTTCAATAATTATACATTTATGAGATATCATTTCAGCAACAATTTTCATACGATCTTTGACATTATTTTTATTATTTGATTTTTTCACATAATGATATTTTTTAGCTTTAACCATTTCTCGAATTTGTTTTTTCATGTATTGAATTTTAACATATATAGAATCAGATTTAAAATTACTAATTTTACAAAACTTTTCAACATAATCTCTAAAAGTTTTATCTTTTTCATTCTTTATATCCAAAATATTTAGATATGTTTTAGATAATATTTTATTAACTTTCAAATTAAATTTTTTGTTTAATATTCTTAATTCTAAATTGGTACTTTCATTAGTATATTTAGTTATTTCGTTAGATAAAATATCAAACATTTTAAATAAAAAAACATAATCAATTTATATTTTTTAAAAATATTAAATTAAACTTCAGTTTCGTCATTTGTAAAGTATTCGTTTTCCCATATTTCATATTTACATTTACATATTTTATTATAAATTGTAATTGAAAATATGACGATAAATACTAAACCAATTAAAACACAAGAAATAATAAATATTATTAATTTATAATCTATATTTTCAGTTAGATAATCTGGTAAATCTCTAATAGAACATGATTTAAAATCTTTACAAGATAAAGATTTCGAATTTTCTAATCTATAATTATCGATTATATCTCCAATTATTTTATTTTCATATATTTCATAATTATCCAATACAATAAAATAACAATATTTTGGTACAAATAATCTTTTTCCAGTTCTTGTGTTAATATATTCTCCTTCTATATTACTACAAGTCTTAATTACTAGTTTTCCAACATAATTACATCTAATATACATTTCACTTTTGAGCCATATTCCTTGATTAAATTTAGAGTATTGAGGAATTGCATTCGATATTACATATGTAATGCAGCCGAAATCGGTTCCTGGAACTAAATGTCCACGTTCGATATATAATATATTATTATAATCTGCATGCTTTATTGGATTTTCGAAGTTTCTTTCAACCTTGAAATTATTACCTTTTATACATTTTCCAACTTTACCACATTTACCACATTCGTTACATCCTTTACCAGTTCTGCTTTCAGGTTGAATGTACCAAACAAATCTTGGCTGATTAATTTCGAAATTAAAATCGATCCCAAATTTAAATTCGTTATTTTCTAAATATTCGAATTTCTTTAGAAATTTAATTTCGTAAGATGAAACTTGAAGTATAAATAGAAATATTAATAATTTATACATTTTTTAATTAATTGAAAATTAATATTTTTTAAAAAAAAAGAAGAATTAGTATTTATCAAATAATAGTAATTCTAAATTACTTAATTCAAATAATTTTACATAAATAGGAAATTCTATATTATTATCTATTACAAAATTTATTTCATCTGGAGAAACATGCCGAATTAATTGTAAAAATGGATCGTTTTTTATATCTTTAATTGATCTTCGATATATAAGATAATTTGAATCATGTAATAACAAAATAGAATATATCTCATTACACCAAAACTCACTAATTTCTAAATCAAAATTTATAAATTTTGGATATCCATCTTTATAATAATTACCTTTTGCGATATTTATATTTACATTTATATCAAGTTCAATAATTTTTTCTATCTCTGAATTTACATCGAAATATTTATATGTTCCATGTACGATAGTGACTTTTTAGTTTTAATATCTAGTCCAATCCCTAAATATTCTCTATTTTTGTTAATCAACTGAATATGAATATATTCATCAACTTTTATATTGAGATTGGAAAGAATGTTAAAATTGTAATAACCTACAAGATCACATTTTTGAAATATTTCAAATATTATATTACTAATATTACAATATAATTTTGCAAAATTGAATTTATTATTCCTTTTTTAAGGATTATAGAATTATTTTTTAAAAAATGGTTGTTAGTTAATTTGTTACACTCCAATACTGTTTTTAAAAATTCAAACCATATAATTTAGAAACTAATAAATAATCTAAATTATTTAAGTTAAATAACTTCACATATGTTGGTAATACAATTTTACTTTTCATTCGTTTATGTCCATCTCTAAATAATATTATTTCGAATTCCGATCTATTTTTTATTTCAATATCATTTATTAATCTTTTAATTAATAATACATCATCTTTAATTAATAATGAACAAAGTTTATTGTACCAAATAGATATTATTTTATCAATTAATATATAAGATTTTCTCACTGTTATTTCTGAATATAGAATTTCCGAATAAGAACATTTAATTAAATATGTATCTATTTCATCTTTAATTGTTATTGTTATGGTTATACATTCATTTCCATAAGTTAATCGAATTACAATATATTCTTTTTTCTTAATATAAAACTCAAAAAGAACATTAAAATTATAATATTCTTCGAAAAAATTTAATTTGAATATTCTTAATATTACATTATTAATACATTCAACTAAAGTTCTCTTATTAATAGAATAAGACATTTTATATATAATAATTAATCAATTTTATATTATTGATAAATTAACAATATAACTCCAATAAATTGTATAAATGTGTAATATATATTCTTATTTATTTTTAAAAAAGTCGTAATATATTTTTTTATATAGTACAACTTTTTAAAAATCTAATATATATTGATATATTTATATTTATATAAAAGAATCTCAGGTTCAATAATACTTGACCAATCGTTATCATAATCGTAATAATAATTATTACTTATATAATACATGACATTTTCTTCAGATTCTTCTGTACTCATATATATGCACCATTCTTTAAAATCGTATATATTTTGATTTAAAATATTTTTCAACTCTTTTAATTCTTTCCACAATTTAACAATTTTACATTCATTAAATATCATTTGCGCAACTATATTAGCTTGTTTCTTCTCAAGATCAAATCCTTCCAAATATTCATAATCACTGCAACCATTTGCAAAGTAACTATCTTCCATCATCATTTTTTTAATTGTTTTATTCATATATTGAATTTTTACAAATATACTATCAAATTCAAGATTATTACAAAATTCTTCAACATAATCTTTAAAAGTTTTTTCTCCTTTGTCTTTAACATATAAAATATCTTTATATTTCTTTGTAAGTTGTCTATCGACATTCTTTTTGATGGTTGTATTTAATAATCTTAATTGTTGAGTAGTCTTCACATCAATATAAAGATATAATAAGTTAGAAATAATATCTTGCATTTTTTATGCAAATGTAAATCAATTTTTAAAAATTTTATTAATGGATAATATTTATAATAAAAGGAAGGAAATCTCTGATTTCGTCGTGACTTTCAGGATACAATTTTTTATATATTGGAATTTTTAAGAACTCCTCAGCTAAAATTTCTTTTGAAATATCAGAAACACAACCAATTTCAAATAATAGTTTATCAAAACGAAATTATAAATTTCTAGTTCGAGACTTTAGTCTCTCCTTAATATAGACGTCTTGATATTTTTTATGTTTAATATCTTTGTAATTATAAGTTATAATATTATTCTCAAAAAAATTATCTTCAATAAAATCTAAATACTCTTCGTCAGTTAAATCTTCTACATTTTGTTCGGAAAGGAGGAAATCTTCGATTTCCAAACTAGAAATATTATTTCGTCGTTCTTCGACTAAAATATCTAATTCTTGTTTATCGAGTTTACGTCCAAGAAATATTTTAGTTTGAACTTCCCAAATACAATGCCGATCGTTACCATTTACATTTTTAGCATCTTTACTCATTTTTTAATTTTTTAATAAATTAATTTATTTAAAATATAAAATTTACTTTTAAGATTTAATTTATCTATATTAATCTCATATGATTTATTCCTTTATAAAAAACTATTTTATATATAATATATAATTCAAATTTATTCTTCTATTGAAATACAACTAAGAATCATCTTTTTGTCTTTAATTAATTCGTATAAAACCTTTGTATATTCATTTATATCTTCAATATCAATATTTTTTAATTATTTCATCTAATCTGTTTAGATTTATATTATCAACAATTATTTTTTCTGCATAAGCTAATATTGTATCAAAATAACCTCCATAGATTTGATAATAAAAATAATACATCGATATTATCTATTTTTATTTCATAAAAGATTTAGATCTAATTTTTTATTGAATAAAATTTATTTGTTATATAATATATGGAATATGGTAAAGTATTTTATAAAAAAGAAGATTTAAAAGATGTTAATATATCTAGTTTATAGAGAATAATCTCAATATATATAAATAATAAAAATTGATTATTTTTTTATATTAAAA
>SDBT01002710.1_pt1 | contig 31072 bp, 34 predicted proteins | sample 2277101 | NCBI WGS metagenome assembly SDBT01 (sample SAMN10404973, study PRJNA504765) | marine sediment metagenome | isolation source: marine sediment core GS10_PC15, 103 cmbsf | place: Arctic Ocean: Southern Knipovich Ridge | collected 2010 | reverse complement strand
TAAATTAGAAAATCTTGAATTTGATGTTGGAGTTATTAACAAATTAAGTAGAACACTAAAACTCAGTGTTGATAGGTGGGGACTTTTAGATAAACCTTCTGAATTAACATTTAATGAAAATACAGATGATTATTTTATTGCTTCTTATTATGAAGAGGTAGAAGTTTCTCTGCCCCCTTGTACAGATTCTGATGGTGGAATCCAAAAATATGTTTATGGAACTGTTTTTTATGGTAGTTTAAGTGGCTCTGATGTTTGTGAAGGGGGTATTTTAAACAATGTTGGAGATATTCTTTATGAAAGATATTGTGATAGTGGAGGAAATGAAAAAACAGAAGAAATAACTTGTGAACTTGGATGTGTTGATGGGGTTTGCCGAAAATCTTCTGGAAATGATGCTACTACTAAAATTCTTTGTGAAGATACCGAAAGTGGAAAAGATTATAATAAGGGTGGAATGGTTAGCCATGGGGAAGCAGGAACTCCTCCTTCTTCTATGACCCCAGATAAATGTATTGATAGCAATACATTAAAAGAAGTTTATTGTGAAAATGGATATTATGCTGAAGAAACAATTAATTGTTCTGATGGTTGTTTAAAAAGCACCACTGAATATGGTGTTGTTCATGGAATTTATTTTTACAATACAGGATGTAATCCTTTAACATCTTTGACTTCCTGTATCGAAGAGTGGACTTGTACTTCTTGGTCTACTTGTCCAAATAATCAACAGACAAGAACTTGTATAGATTCCAACAATTGTGGAACTACAGACAATAAGCCTAAGATAACTAAAAGTTGTGATGAAACTTGTGTGGAAGATTGGTCTTGTATAAGTTGGAGTTCTTGTACTAATGAACAACAAATAAGAACATGCACAGATTCCAACAATTGTGGAACTACAATTAATAAACCTATTATTCAAGAAAGTTGCACAATTCAGGGGGAAGATGATGAAAGTATTGAAGATGGATCAGAAGGAGGATTATATACTTCTTGTAGTGGGTGTTTATTGGATGACAAATGCTATGCTTTTGGGTATAGGAAATCTGGAAAATATTGTTCTGATGAAAGTAATTTTGTAAGTTATAAAGATAAAAAAGAATCTTGTAGTAATAATTTTGAGTGTAAATCAAATGTTTGTGTTAATGATGAATGCGTTAGTGGAAATTTAATGAGAAGAATTCTTAATTGGTTTAGAAGAGTTTTTGGTAGGGAATAATATTATTAGCATCTTATAAATCTTTAAGCTGAGTTGATGAGTAGCTTGAACTCAGTAGTTCTCCTCTTCTTATGCTTATAAGATATTAATATTTTATATGAATTTTATAATTCTATTTTCAGAATTTTTTCTAATTCTGAGAATAATCTTGTTTCAAAAATAATATTTTTTTCTCCTTCTTGTTTTTCTTTATTCAAAACTTCCATTAATGGGAAAATCAGTTCATTTAAATCAGAAGGGTTTTCTTTTTCATATTTTTCAACTAAAACTTCTTCTACTTTTTCCATTTCATTTGCCTGTAATTTTATTTTAATTTCTTGTTTTTCTGCTTCTAATTTAGCAGTATTTTTTAAAAAAGAATAAACTCCTGTTTTTTCTAAATAATCTTGGATTTCTTGGAATTTAATATCAGAAACCTTTCCTTTTTTTAAATTCCCACTGACCCTTAATAAAACTATTTTATCTTTTACGTCTCTTTTTTCTAATTCTCTTAAAATTTTTTGAGTCCCAGTTAAAGCATCTTCTAATTTTATGTTTATTGATTCAATTTCTTTTAGTTTAATTTCTTTTTTAGTTATTTTAGTATAACCTGCTACATCAATTATATAGAAACTTCCTTGTTTTATTTCTTCAAGTTCTTTAAAATTATTAGGAAAAGTCGGGCCTCCATAAATTACTGGCTTGTTGCTTACTTCTTGTTCAAAATCTACATGAATATGTCCTAAAGCATAATAATCTGCTTTTGGCAATTTATCTAAATCAATTGATTCTATTGGAAGGTTTCCTTTAACTTCTGTAATTGTTGTATGCAGCATTAAAATTCTAAAATGATCTTGATAAGATTCATTTATTTTTATTTTATTTAACCCTTGTACTTCTAAACCAGACTTTTTTCCAGGATATCCATATATATGACAGGATTTATGGATAATTGGCTCTAATATTATTTCATTTTCTTTTTCTATGAATTTGCAAATTTCACAAAAACCTGCTTTTTCTAAAACATCTAAAAAAGTTTTTCCTGAAACAGAATAATCATGGCTTCCTGCAATAATATATGATTTAATTTCTGCTTCTTTTAGTTTTCTAAATTCTGCAAAAGTTTCTTTTAAAATCTCAATAGCTGGAAATGGACTATCAAATAAATCTCCTGCAAAAAGAATAAACTCTACTTTTTCTTGTATGCAGGTTTTTATTGCAAGTTTAAAAGAATTTAGATTTAATTCTTGAATCTCTGGCTGTCTCCAACTTCCTAAATGACAGTCTGCTAAATGAGCGAATTTCATTTTTATGATTGGTTTAACTTATATCTCTAAATAATTGAAGATTGATTATCTGAGTTAATAGCTTAGGCTCAGATTGTAGATAGTTATATTTTATAAGTTATTAATTATAATTCTCAAATTAGAAATATCTATATAAAAATAGTTGTGATAAGAGAGATGTTTTAGGATGATTTAATAAAAGATAGGTATTTAAATTATATTTCGCATATAATTTTAAGAAGAGGATTAAACAATATCTTATAAGTATAGGACGAGGTGAACTACTGAGATTAAGTTTTAGAACAGTAGAGCATAACTGATAAATTTAAACATTACTGATATAAAATAAACTAAAAAACAAAATGAAAATTTATGGAATTGGGGGTTTTAATGAAGTAGGTAAGAATATGACTGCAGTTGATTTAGGAGAAGATGTTATATTATTTGATTGTGGTTTGTTTCTTCCTCCGATAGTTGAATTAGAAGAATCAGAAAAAGTTTATACTGAAAAAGGAATGAGGGGTATTGGGGCTATTCCTTCTGATAATATTTTAGATGGTTTAGGTTTAAGGAAAAAAGTTAGGGCAATTATCTGCAGTCATGCTCATCTTGACCATATAGGGGCATTGCCTTTTTTAGCTCAGAGATATAATGCAGAAATTGTAGGAACCCCTTTTACAATTGAAGTCCTTAAAACTTTACTCAGAGATGAAAGAATTGAATTAAGAAACAAATTAAGAGTTGTTCAACCAAATTCTTTTTTTTATGTTCAAGGGAAAAATAAAAAATATAAAGTAGATTTTATTAACATAACTCATTCAACAATCCAAACATCTCTGTTAGCCTTACATACTGATGAAGGAATAGTTCTTTATGCAAATGATTTTAAACTTGATAATTTCCCTGTTTTAGGAAAAAAACCAAATTATGATAAATTAAAGGAAATTGCAAAACAAGGAGTAAAAGTTTTGATTGTTGATGCTCTTTATTCAGGTGATGATAGGAAAACTGCAAGTGAAAAAGTTGCTCGTACACTGCTTGAAGATGTTCTTTTAACAACTACTAATGAAAACAATGGGCTTTTTATAACAACTTTTTCTTCCCATATAGCAAGATTAAAAAGTATTGTTGAATTTGGAAAAAGATTAAATAGAAAAATTGTTTTTCTTGGAAGAAGTTTAAATAAATATGTTAGTGCTGCTACAAGAGTTAATATGTGTCCTTTTAGAAAAGATGTGGAAATAGCTACTTTTAGAAATCAATTAGAAAGAGTAACAAAAAAAATAAATAAAGATAAAAGTAAATATATGGTTGTATGTACTGGGCATCAAGGAGAGCCCGGAAGTATTTTAGATAGAATATCTAAAAATAGGTTTGCTCTTAAATTTGAAAGCCAGGACCATGTAATTTTTTCTTCTTCAATTATTCCTACAAAAGCAAGTATAGATAACAGGCAAAGATTAGATAATAGACTTAAAAAAAGAGGCGTACGAATATTTAGTAATCTGCATGTTTCTGGACATGCAGGAAGAGAAGATTTAAGAGACTTTATTAACATGGTTAAGCCAGAGCATATAATTCCTGCACATGGTGAACATAGATTAACTGCCCCAATGGTGAGACTTGCAGAAGAATTAGGATATAAAAATAAAAAGAACATTCATTTAATAAATGATAAGCAAATGCTGAGGTTTTGAGAGATAAATAAATTTAAATAACATTTCTTATTCTATTTTATATAAAAGAACTAATATCTTATAAGCATAGGAAGAGATACCCTACTGAGATTTAAATACTCATCTGAGAAACTTATAAGGTTTATAATATAAGTTAAAATAAAATGCCAAATGAAGAAATTATAACTGCATTAAGAAACTCAGTTGAAAGAGGGGAATCATTGCAAACAGCAATGCAAATTATGGTTAATTCAGGTTATAATCCTCGAGAGGTTCAGGCAGCATCTAAATATGTTGGAGGGGCACCAGTAAATATGCAGATAAAACCAGAAGAACAATTAACAATGCCTGAGAAAAAAAGTTTTTTTTCAAGATTTAAAAGACACCAAACCAAACCTGGGATTAAACAATCTGTTCCACAACAACCTGTTCAACAAATTCCTCCTGCTCAACTACCTCAACTTCCTGCAACTACTCAAAGAATTTCTCCTAAGCAAGAAGCAAGACAAATAAGGCAACAAATAACTGAACCAAAACCAATGCTTCCACAAGTAGAAATTTCAGATCAAGAAGAAAACATTCCATTAGCAAAACAATTAAACAAATTAACCCCAAAAAAACACAGCCATGTCAAAGAAATAATGTTATTAATAATTTTATTAGTTTTAATCGGGCTTTTAATCACAACAATTCTTCTTAAAGATACAATAATGGGTTGGTTTTCTTGATTCTATTTATCAGTATCTTATTATATTTTTAAGGGATGTATAACAGTTATAGGCTTCTCATCTTTAAAGCTTTAAATTTTAAGAGATATAGATAAAAAACAAAAATCACAAAATCGTCTGATTTAATCTATCCTCACTTATCGCATTTATTGTTGATTTAGCATGGTTGCTTTCTAATGCAAAACCAAGACTTTCTGCTCCAGAGATTTTAAAATTATTTATTCCAATAACTTTTCCATTTGTATTTATTAAAGGGCCTCCTGAATTTCCAGGATTTAAAGAAACATCTGTTTGAAGATAATAAGGTAGCTCATTTATTCCTTCTCTATGTACTGCACTTATAATTCCCTCTGTTGCTGTAAATGAGAGTCCTAAAGGGTTTCCAATTGCTAAAACTTTTTCTCCAACTTTAACTTTATCAGAATTTCCAAAAGTTAGACTAGAAAAAGAACCTTGTATTTTCAATAAAACAATGTCCATAAGAGTGTTATAGCCAATTAATTCTGCAGAGTACATTTCATTTTCATATGTATGAACATTAGCAAAACTTGCTCCTAAAAGAACATGAGAATTTGTAACAATATAACCATCATTTGTTATTAAAAACCCTGTTCCCTGAGAAACATCTGTTTTAATTGTAACAACTCCTTTAATTTCCTCTTCTATAATTCCTGAAAAATCAGCGCTTGTTGATGCTTTAACTTGTGATAATTCTTGCTGCAAATTACTTTGTTCTGCAGAAACAGAATTTATAGAATCTATTAATGTATTGATTTTACTTTGAATATCTTTGTTATTTAATTCTATTTGTTTAGCTAATTTTATTTCAGTTTGATTAATCAATCTTGCATTTTGGCTTGATGTATTAATTATAAAATAAATTAAGAAAGATTGAGAAGCTATAAATAAGATGACTAATATTACTAAAATAGTTCCAGGTTTTCTTGTTTTTACCATTTTTTTGATTTATTAACTGGTATCTTATAAATTTTTTAAGATTTGAAGATGAGGATCTAAATCTCAGTAGAGCATCTCTTCCTATGCTTATAAGATATTAGTTTATCTCCTTTTGTTTTAATTAAATATTTAAAGTAAAAAGTGTTTAAAAATATAACTTATTAAACAAAGTTTTTTATTCTGTTTAAGGTTTGCGATTAAGCTTAAAAGGGTTTAAAAATCAAATTTTGTTGCTTATCTTATGAGGTGGGATTATTAAATATCAAAAATTAAAATGGAAAAATTTAGACAATTAGGAATTGATGAATCTATTTTAAAAGTAATTCGAGAACAAGGTTTTGAAAAACCTAGTGAAATACAGGAAAAAACAATACCTCTTGTTCTTAAGAAAAAAGATATTATAGCTGGGGCTTCAACAGGTTCTGGTAAAACTCTTTCATTTGGTGTAGGGATTATAGAACATTCTAACCCTGATTTTGGGATACAAGGCTTGGTTCTTACCCCAACAAGGGAATTAGCAGAACAGATTACAAAAGAGTTAAAAAAATTTTCAAAATATAAGCCCTTAAACATTATTTCTGTGTATGGAGGGATACCTATACAAAAACAAATAAGAGGATTAGAAAGTGCAGAAATCGTTGTTGGGACTCCTGGAAGAATTTTAGATCATTTATCAAGAAGAACTCTTGATTTACAATTTGTAAAAACTCTTGTATTAGATGAGGCAGACAGGATGTTTGATATGGGATTTAAATATGATGTTGAAAAAATAATTAGCAAGTGTCCAACAAAAAGACAGACTCTTTTATATTCTGCAACTATTACCCAAGAGCTTGTACTTCTTGCGAAAAAACATATGAAAAATCCTATTGAGATTTCTGCTGAACCCTATGTAGACCCTGCAAAACTTTCTCAAATATATTATGATATAGAAGATGGATTAAAATTTTCATTATTAAAACATTTATTGAAAAATGAAGAGTCTAAATTAGTTATGGTCTTTTGTAATACTCGTAATAATGTTGATTTTGTTGCAAATAATTTAAAACTTACTGGGGTTGAAGCACTTCCAATTCATGGTGGATTTTCTCAGGAAAAAAGAACCAGAATAATGGAAAGATTTCATTCAAAAAAGGTTCATGTTCTTGTTTGCACAGATGTTGCTGCAAGGGGGCTTGATATTAGTGGTGTAAGTCATATTTATAATTATGATATTCCAAGAGAACACAAAGAATATGTTCATAGAATTGGAAGAACTGCAAGGGCAGGAAAAGAAGGAAAAGTGATTAATATTTTAACTAATAGAAGTTATGAGGATTTTTCAAGTGTATTAAAGCATAATCCTAAATTTAAAATTTCTAAAGTAAAAACCCCTTTTGTTGAAAAAATTATTGTAAAATGGATGAGTGATGGAAGGGGAAGAAGAAGTTTTAGAGATAGAGGAAATGATAGAGGGCCTAGAAGAAGAGATTCTGGACTTAGAAGAGATAATAGGGGCTCTGGAAATTGGAGGAAAAATTCTAGAAGTAATGATAGTAGAAAGCCTGAATGGAGAAGTCATGGTGGAAGAACAAGAACTAAGATAAATGAAAAAGCCACTGGTAGAAGGGTGGGAGGTCAGGGTAATAGAAAAAGAGAGGATCGTGGTTTTGGAAGAAGAAATGATAAAAGAAATGATAGAAGATCAAGTAGGGGTAGAAGATTTGATAATAGTGGTGGTAGAAGAAGAACAGATAGAAGATAGTTTTTAATTAAAAACGCAAAATTTATTAAAGTAAACAAACCTTTTAAAAAGGTTATGATCCAAACCAAGATTTTAAAATGAAACCATTAAAACCTTCTCATAGAGAAAAGAAAAGATATTTGTTAATTAAAGGCAAGGATGCAAATAAAAAAATTATAGAAGAAATTATTTTAGACTTTATTGGGGGGCTGGGTTATGCAGAAGCAAGCCCTAGGATAATTAAACAAACTAAAGACAAAGTGATTTTAGCGATTAATAGAAATTGTTTGGATAAAGTTAGAACAAGTTTTCTTATGTCTAAAAAAGATTTAGATATTGTAAAAGTAAGTGGTTCTGTTGGAAAATTAAAGTGATTTTATGTGCCCTATGGGACATATTTTGTGTGTAATTTAGGGTTTTGTATTTAAATATGCCTATGTTATTAATTGGTAGTAACATAAGTAAAATTTATAAAGGGGGGTTGAGATTTAAGTGTATAAAAAACTAATTTATATTTAAAATGGGTTATAATATTTGTTTAATTGGAACATATCCTACTGCAAATTATGATGAAGAATGTGGGGTTGGTATTTTTGGTAGTGACCAACTTAATGGGCTTGCTAAAAGAAAACAGTTTTCTAGATTCAGGGTCGTTGCAATAAGTAATAGAAAAAGAGAGACTGAAATTCCAGTAGATATTGTTATACAAAAATATAATCAAAACTCATGGGCACAGGCAGGAAATTACCTTGATAATAAACTTATTGAAGCAAAAGATGAACATACAAAAGATGTCATTCTTTATCAATATGAAGGAGGGCTGATTCCCAAATTTAATAAAAAAGGTAAGGTTATTGCAGAGATTGATGGAAGAGGTTATTCTAATCTACTAAAACAACTTTCAAGAGATTTAGATAGACTTCAGTTTGTTCAAATGCATACTGTGAAACCTATAAAAAAGGCCGGCAGGGATTATATTAGAAATATAAAAGATTTTGGAAAATATGCTGATGGTATTATGGTCATGATTGAAGATTCTAAAAGATTGTTAGTTGAACAATATGGGATTTCCCCTTTAAAAATAAAAGTTATCCCTCATGGAATCAGAGAAAATAAAGAAACTTGGGAAGAGGCAAGAAGAAGGCTAAATATTCCTCTTGACTTAGAATTAACATCTGAGCCTGGTCTTCGTTCACTAAATAAAGGAAACCATACATTTATTAGAGCTAATGCCAAATTTGTTGATGAAAGCCTTACTACATCTCAAAGAGAAAAATATTGTGGTTTTCTTGCTGGAAGACTTCATCCAGGATTTATTAATCAAGAAGGAGGAATATATGCTCAGAGATATAATGAGGAAACAAAAAAGATTATTGATAGTGTAAAGATTCATAGAACCCCAATAAGAATACAAACTATAAAAGATATTAAAAAGGCTGATTGGAAGAAAAATGATATTGTAATTCTTGATAAATTTCTTGAGCTTCCAAATCTTTTAGGAGTTTATGCTTCTTCAGACATAATCTTTACACCTTACCCTGAACTAGATCAATCTTCTTCAGGAGCTGGTGCAGATTCAGAAGGTTCTGGGACTCCCTTAATTTCAACAAAAACAAGATGGGCTTGCTCGACATTAAAACCTTATGGTCCAGTTAAAAGACAAGGAATTGATATTACTGATAGAGGAATTTTAATTGATAATGGTCCTCGATCTTGTGTGAATCAAGGTGCTGCAGGAATACATTATTTGATATTTCACAAAGATAAAGATGGACAATTAAGCAGAACAAATATGGCACATAAAGCATATGAAGCTGGACTTAGTAAAACATGGCCAGAGGTCTCAAAAGGATTATTAGAATTTATTGAAACAGTTGCCAGAAGGAAAGGAGGAACCGGGGCTATTAGTCTTAAAAAACAAAAAGATTCACCAAAATTAGAAAGTATCTTAAGTAACTAACCAAAAACCTTTTAAATACTTATATCATGATTTTATTGAAAGGAGACACAGGTCTTATATCCAAAGAAGAAATTCTTTATTATTTTCTTTGGTGAGAGATAAAGAGATTAAATAAAAAATGGAAATACCAGATATGCAAAATCAAATAATGGGTTATGATAGAAGTGCAACCATGTTTTCTCCTGAAGGGCATATTTTACAGGCAGAATATGCTGAAAAAGCTGTTAAACTTGGAAGTGCAAGTATTGGAATTAAATGTTCTGATGGGGTTGTAATTGTTTCAGATAAAGGAAACAAAGATAATTTAGTAATCCCTGAATCAGCAGATAAGATACATGAGATTGATGAACATATAATAGCTAGTGCTGCAGGAATTTTAAGTGATGCAAGAATTTTGATTAATCAAACAAGAGTTACTGCTCAGCAACATAAAGTTACTTATGATTCTCCAATTGATATAGAATCTATAATAAGAGAAATCTCAGATATTCAACAACAATATACACAACATCCAGGAGTAAGACCTTTTGGAGTTGCATTAATGGTTGCAGGAAAAAACGGGAAAGAATGTAAATTATATACTACAGAAATAACTGGAAATTATCTTGAGTATAATGCAATAGCAATTGGTGAAAATGATGAAAAAATCAAAGAAATTTTAAGAAAACAATATAAAAAAGAAATAACAATAGAACAAGCAATAAAACTTGCTTTAAGCATTTTCAAACAAGTTCTTGGAAATGAGTTTGATATTCAAAGATTTAATATTGCATATATTAAAAATACAGATGAAAGATTAACAAAATTAAAAGGAGATGAATTGATGAAGTTTAAGTAAGATGACAGTGTCACTTTCCAATTCCAATACAATAAAAATAATAAACTAAATTGAAAAATGACAGACACAATAGCTCGTTTAAGACATGATAATAAAGTTTTTGAAACAATGGTAGATTTAGATTCTGCTATGAAAATAAGAAAAGGAGAATCCTCTGATGTTAATGAAGCTGTTAGAGATACTACAATCTGGAGTGATTTAAAAAAAGGTATGAGGGCAGGAGATAATGATTTAAAAGAGGCTTTTGGAACAACTGAATTTAATCAAATAGTTGAAAGAATAATTAAAAAAGGAAGTCTTGAAGTTAGTCAAGAATATAGAGATGAATCCCTTGAACAAAAGAAAAAACAAGTTGTTGATTTTTTAGTTAGAAACGCTGTTGATGCTCAAACTAATAGGCCTTTTACTCCTGATATTATAGAATCTTCAATTAAACAAGCAGGAGTTAAAATTGAAAATCAGCCAGTTGACAAGCAAATTAATAGAATAATGGAAACATTAAAAAGTGTGCTTCCTATTAAAATAGAGACAAAAAAGATAAAAATTAAGATTCCTGCAGAACACACAGGCAGGGCATATGGATTAATTCAGGATTATAAAGAAAAAGAAGATTGGCTTAATGATGGAAGTTTAGAAGTCATCTTGAATATCCCTGTAGGAATACAGTCTGATTTTTATGATAAATTAAACAATATAACTCATGGTTCAGCAATCACGAGTGAGATTAAACAGGAGGGAAACTAATATTTTATAAGCACAAAGAGATATGAAGAAAAGGGTTTAGCTACTCATAACATAACTTAAAAATTTATAAGATACAGAGACAAAACAAAAATGACAGAAAGAAAATTAGTAGTTCCAGGAGAAATTATAATATCTGATGAAGACAAACTTCCTGGGGATTTTACAGTTAAAAAAGGTAAGGATATAATTGCAAATAGATATGGATTAGTAGATGATTCTGCAAGAATTATACGAATTATACCAATTTCAGGGGTTTTTGAACCTCGGCGCGGGAATACTATTATAGGGAGAGTTAAAGATATAAATTTTAGTGGGTGGAATATAGAAATTGGAGGACCTTATTCTGCATTTTTACCTCTTTCAGAATGTCCAAGGTTTATTAATAGAAATGATATAGCAGAATTTGCTAATATTGGTGATGTTATGAATGCTAAAATATGGGGGATTAAAAAAGGAGGAATTGATTTAACTTTAAAATCAAGAGGTTTAGGAAAATTAGATGGTGGAAGAATAATTAAGATAAATTCTCATAAAGTTCCAAGAGTGATTGGAAAAGAAGGAAGTATGATTAATTTAATTAAAAATTCAACTAATACTGAAATAACTGTTGGACAAAATGGTTATATTTGGATAAAAGGTGCTGAAGAAGGAGAAAGTAAAGCTGAAAAAGCAATTAAATTAATAGAAACAGAATCTACTTCAGAGGGATTAACTGAAAAGATTGATAAATTTTTAGGGGGTTCAAAGAAATAAAAACTAGTATCTTATAAAACTTAGAGCTTTAAAGATGAAAGGCTTAAGTCACTCATTAACTCAGCTTAAAGATTTATTAAGATACTGATAAAAAATAAAATGCCATACACAAAACGCCCAGACAAGAGAAAAATGGATGAACTTCGTAAAATTAGAGCAGAAGTTGGAATAATTCCAAATGCAGACGGAAGTGCATTATTTGCATTTGGGGATACAGTTGCTATTGCTGCTGTTTATGGTCCAAAACCTCTTCATCCACAACATTTACAAGAACCTGATACAGGGATAATAAGATGTGTTTATAATATGCTTCCTTTTTCTGTTACTGAAAGAGCACGTCCAGGACCAAGCAGAAGAAGCAAAGAAATTGGATTGGTTAGTGGACATGCATTGGCTGCTGTTGTTGATTTAAAAAGATTTCCAGGAACAGTAATTGATGTTGAAATTATGATATTACAAGCAAATGCATCAACAAGATGTGCAGGAATTAATGCTGCTGCAATGGCGTTGGCTCATGCAGGAATTGTTATGAAAGAAATGGTTTCAAGTGTTTCAATTGGAAAAATTGATGATAAAATTGTTACAGATATTATCAAAGAAGAAGAAGATTATAAAGAAGGAGAAGGTTCAACAGATATTCCTTTTACAATTACTTCAAATTCTAAAGCAATTACTCACTTACAATTAGATGGAAAAATTCAAGTTAGCAGGTTTAAAGAGGCTGTTGAAGCAGCTCAAAAAGCTTGTGAAAAAGTTTTAGATTATCAAATAAGAGCATTGAAAGGAGAGAAGATAGACGAAACTAAAAAATAATCAAAATAAAAAACCAGTATCTTATAAGCATAGGGAGCGAGTTAAATCAATTAAGCAAATTGTATAAAATAAGAATTGGTTTAAGGAGAAAGAAAATGAGAAGATTAAACCATCATAACATAGCTTAAAGATTTATTAAAATATAAATAAAAAACAACAAAATGGACATACCAAACATAAACATAAAAAAAATTGAAAATCTTTTGAAAGAAGATAGAAGATTAGATGGAAGAAAGCCTTTTGAATATAGAGATATAAGTATTGAAACAAAAATTTCTAACAATGCTGAAGGAAGTTCTCGTGTTAGAATTGGAAAAACAGAAGTTATTGTAGGGGTTAAAATGGCTATACAAGAACCTTATCCAGATCATGAAGATGAAGGAACAATGATGGTTTGTATGGAATTTAATCCAATTTGTGGTGCAAGATATGAAGCAGGGCCTCCAAAAATTAATGCTATTGAAGTTGCGAGAGTTGTTGATAGAGGAATAAGAGAAAGCAAGGTTATTGATTTTAAGAAATTATGTATTAAAAAAGGAGAAATTGTGTGGTGTGTTATGATTGATATTTATTGCATAAATGATGATGGAAATGTTTTAGATGCTTCAGCACTTGGTGCTATGACTGCATTAAGGGTTGCAAAACTTCCTGTTTATGATGAAAAAACAGAAAAAGTTAAATTTGGAGAATTTACAGATACTCCCTTGCCTTTGACAAAAAATATAACCTTTTCAATGACTTTTCATAAGATAAAAGATAAATTTTTAATAGACCCAAATAGAGATGAAGAAGATACTGCTGAGGCAAGAATTACTATAGCTATTTCATGCCCTAAAAAAGATAAAATTATTAATGCTATGCAAAAAGGGGGAATAACACCTATTTTAGCAGATGATTTAAACAAGATTGTTATTCAAAGTGAAAAGATTTATGAACAAGTTTATCCTAGCTTAAATAAGAAGATTGAAAGTTTAAAATGAAATTGATGAATCAAACTAGAGCTCTGGAAGACGTTAGAAAAGTTCTAAGAGATTCTTTAGGGCTTGATGAAATAGATTCTATCCCTGTTTGTTCTAGACTTACTCAATTAAATAAAGAAAATGAAGATATAGATGGAACAGATATTTATCATAGATTAGGATTAAAACTTACAGGGCATACTTCTGGGGAGAGATTAACTAAAGAGGGAATTGAGTTTTTAAAAGATGTTGGAGATTTTTTATTAAGAAGCCCTTTTTCTAATTATGCAGAAACTAATCATCTTTATAATTTATCAAGAGCAAAAACAACCAGTGAATTTATAAAACAATTAACAGTTAATGATTTAGTAGGTATGAAACAATATACTGAGATGTTGAAACAAGCTACTTAAATGTTAAAACCAAAAAAATGCTAGTAGAAAAATTACAAGATAAATTCACAAGATATGAAATTGCAAGAATTTTAGGAGCAAGAAGTTTACAATTAGCAATGGATGCACCTGTTTTATTAAAATTAAGCAAAGAAGAAGAAGATGAGCTTAATTATGATACTCTTAAAATTGCTGAAAAAGAATTAGAATCAGAAATTTTACCTATTACTATTAGAAGACCTTTACCTAAAAAATCTGAAAAAACCATTAAAAAACTTTCTGAAGAAGAAGTTAAAGAAAAATTAGAAAAACAAGCTGAAATGCAAAGAAAATTAACTGAAAAAGAAGAAAAACTCAAACAAATTGAAGAAAAAGAAGAAGAAAAAGGGATTAAAGAAACTGCTGAGATAATGGAACTGGCTAAGCCAGAAGATGAAGCTGAAGAAGGGTCTTCTGAACAAAAAGTTGTTGAAAGAGAGATTTAGTTCTTGATTATTTTATTAATTTATGACTCCTAAAACCTAAATTCAATTTCCTTAGTATCTCATTTCATTTTAAAGTTGTACACTTCTGTTCTTTAGAGCATTATATTTTATAAGATCTTGGTTTAACATTTAAATGATGAATTTCTTTTATTTTAAAAACCAAAAAATTTATAAACTTAATTGTATAAGTTTATACAATGGTAAATAAAAGGAAAACTATGATGAATATTTTACACTATCCTAAATTAGATTCTATCTTAATGGTTGAAAAAACAATTCAAGAAAGTGAAAATTACCCAACAAGAATGGAGTTATGGAAAAGTCTTCCTAAACAAATGCAATATCAAACCTTTAAATTAATTTTAGATTACCTTGAAAAATCAAATAAAATCATGTTTGAAGAGGATAAAATAATTTGGATTTTTGCTAATAATAAAAAACTTAATAAATTAATTCAAGAGGCAGTAAGAGTATGAAAAAAACAAATAGTTCACATTTGTTTTTAGTATTTCAAAAATAAATACGTTTAAACAATATTTTGAAAATGAGGGAGTTTATAGTTCAATTAAGTGGTGATTTATTTCAAACTAAAATTGAAATTGAAAAACAATTGTCTAAAGGAGATAAATCAAATGCAGAACTTTATTATCTTATTTTAAAAACAATAGATTTTCTTAAAGCGAAAAGAAGAGGAGAGCCAATTTCTAAAAAACTTCCTATTTTTAAATATTTTGAGAAAAAATATGGAATTACAAATCTATTTTTAATTAAATTAACTAAAGAAGCAAGAGCATTTTATACTTATACTGCAAGAGATAATTTTAAAATCTTACAAATCATTTTAGAAGTACACAAAACTCATAAAGAATATGAGAAAAAAGGAGGGTATCATAAACATTAATAAATCTTATTAACTAATAATATTTATAAGATACTAATGAAATAAAAAAGAGGTTTAAATGAGAATCTACAACATACAAGTAAAAGCGATTGAAAATTCCCGAAAAGAGAACACTATTCAGATTATTATTAAAACTAATTATGGAACATTTAAAACTTCAGCTCCTTCTGGAAAATCAAAAGGAAAATATGAGGCTCCTGATTATACTAAAAATTTAGGAGCAGAAATAGAATTTTTAAATCAATTACAATTATCTGAGATTTTATGTTTTAGAGATTTGTTAAAGGTTGAGAAGATTTGTAAAGGCAAGATTGGTGCAAATAGTTTGTTTGCTTTAGAAGCTTCTTTGTTAAAAGCTTTAGCTAAAAAACAGGGGAAAGAGTTATGGAGATATTTAGGGGGAAAACATAAAAAATTACCTCGTCCTGTTGGAAATGCTGTTGGGGGAGGATTGCATAGCAGAGGGATTAATGGAATAAAACCTGATATTCAAGAATTTTTATTTATACCAAATGCTAAAACATTTAAACAATGTGTAAAGATAAATGAAAAAGCATATAAATTTGCAAAAAAATTCTTAGATAGTAATGAAAGAAATGATGAAGGGGCTTGGGAAACTTCTAAAACAGATAAGGAAGTTTTAGAGATTATGAATTTAGTTAAAGAAAAAATCTGGGATAAATATAAAGAAAAAGTTGTTCTTGGTATTGATGTTGCTGCTTCAAGTTTTTTTAAAGGTTCAAAATATTATTATAAAAACCCTGTGCGAAAATTAGATAGAAGAGAGCAAATAGAATATATTAAAGCTTTGATAAACCAATATAATATTTATTATATTGAAAGTCCTTTAGAGGAAGAAGATTTTTCTGGATTTAAAGAATTGAACAAGGGTAAATGTTTTATTGTTGGTGATGATTTAACTGTAACAAATCCTGTTAGATTAAAAAAAGCAATTAGAAATAAATCAATTAGAATGATAATTATTAAACCAAATCAGGTTGGCTCTCTTTTAAAAACTAAAGAAGTTATTGATTTTGCTCATAAACATAAGATTAAAACAATTATGTCTCATCGTTCAGGTGAAACAGAAGATAATACTATTGCAGATTTAGCTGTTGCATGGGGGTGTGATTTTATTAAGACTGGGATTTATGGAAGAGAAAGAGAAGCAAAGTTGGATAGGGTGATGGAGATTGAGGGGAGTTTGAAATGAGTTCTAATCATAGATATTTTTTCTATAACCTATTCTTAAAACAATAATCCTATTCTTAGATATAATAACATCGATAATTGCTCTATATTTTAAAACTCTTAATCTCCATAATTTATGCCCTTGCAATCTTTTTAAAAATCTAAATGGATTTTCTCTTAAAGAATATATCTTATTTAAAATAATTTCCCTATCTAATTCAGGTATTTTTTTAAGAAATCTCTCTGCATTTTGCTCAATTTTGATAGAATACATTTTAATGAAGAACTATTCCAAGCTCTTTTGCAACTTGTTCAATAGGTTTTACATTACCTTTTTTAACATTTTCAAGAGCTTCCTTAATATCCTCAATTTCTTCTTCACTTAGTGTGTCTTCTTCATACTCTTCTAATAAATTTATTAATACTTCTTCATAAGATTCTCTTTCATGTCTTTTAACCATTTTTAATCTTTCTAAAACACTTTGACTAATTTGAATAGTTGTTTTTTCCATGTTATATAGTATCTATAGGAACTATATAAATCTTTTGTCTTGAAGTGAGTTTTTATATTTTTCTACTAACTTGTAAATCTTTTAAGTTCTGTTATGAATAGTTTAAGCTTATAAGAATATCACTTTATTCCTAATAAATTATTATGATAAATAAAAAATAAAAGAGATGAAAAGCCGAAGCTCAACACCCCTGCCTGCCGAAACAGGCAATTATATAAAATCTTTTTCTTATAAAAATATTTGGTTGGTAATTTAAATAAAATCTAATAAAAAAGTTACAATATCATTTTTCCTTTATCAATAACATAGATATAAAAAACCTTAGAATGTGTTTCTAATTTTTGATAAGAAATTTTTTTATAAGCTTTCTTTTTTCTAAATCTCAAATTAAAAGGGATATAAAAATATTTAGTAACTCCATTTTTACCTCTCTCAATTATTTTAGCTTCTTTATTACATAAATCAGCTGCAAAAAAATGAATATTTTTAATAGCATTTTTTAAAGCTAATACTTCATCATTTTCTAATAATATCTTATATATGATATTATTAGGTGTAATTTTAGAACTTATAATTTCTCCCATTTTTATCTTTAATTTATATTTAAATAATGGGATAACTTTACTTAAAATTTTATCCCTAAATTAAGATGAGAAAAGAGTAATAAAATTTAAATAAAGACTTATTTTAATATATATACATGGGAAAGATATTAGGAACAAAAACAACAAAAGAGGGCAAGGTTATTTTTGAAATAGAATTAGATTATGAAGAATCTTTACAATTAAAAGGGTATATTAAAAATATTCGTGTTTTTTCAGAAGATGTTGCTGATATTAAAACAAATTTATCCCAAAGGGGCAAAAATGAGGCAACAAAATACTTTTTAATACCTAGAGAATTAAGATCTGATTTAAAATTTAATGAAAAAGTTAGATGTCAGAAATTAAATACTGATACAAAAATTATATTTATTTATGTTGTAGATAAAATAAAAATTTAATTTTAATAAAAAATGGAAATAGAAAGAGAAAATATTGGAATTAAAAGTATAAATGAAATGATCCAAGGAGGATTGCCTAAAGGGAGCGTTATAGGATTGTCAGGACCTCCAGGTGTAGGTAAGAGTATTTTTGCCCTGCATTTTTTATTAGAAGGTGCAAGAAAAGGACAAAAATGTGTTTATATTAATTTAGAAGAACCACATAGAAATATAGATAATATGATTAGTCAATTTGATTTTGCTGAGGAATTTTTAAAATTTGTTGAAGAAGAGAAAATTGTTATAAAATGTTTTACTTATCCAGAATATGAAAAAATTTATTCTGATTTACTTCAGAAAATTAAAGAAGATGTTTCTATTAAAAGATTAGTAATTGATAGTTTTAATTGTTTCTTTACTTCTACTTTAAATCCAGAATCTTTAACCTTGAATGCTGAAGTTAATATTAGAAGAATGATAAATCAAGCTTTCTCTATAATAAGAAAAAAGAATCTAACAACTTTATTAATTTTAGAAATGCAATTAGACAAACAAACCAGGTTTTATTATAATATCCCTTATCTTGTAGATGGTATAATTAATCTAGATTTTTTAGAACTTGGAACTATTGAAAGAAGAATTTTCATTCCTAAAATGAGATGGACAAATCAGTTTAAAGAAAGTAAAAGTTATGAGATTGGAAAGAAAGGGATTGAAGTGGTTGAAGGGGAAGATGAAGAGGAATAGTTTCTTGAATAAATTATAGGTTAATACTATGAGAAAAGAGAGCTTTAAGGATTATTGGATTAGTAAGCTTTTGATGCCTAAAACATTTACTATTGATAAGCCAGGTGTTATAATAAATTGTGTTGCTAGGAAGTATGGAGGTATAAAAAGTAGACAAAGGACTGTTTTCTTTTTTGAAGATATACTTTCTAATTTACAGATAGAAACTATTAAGGAATTGGGGGAGAGGAAAACTTCAGAATTATGGTATAGGATTGGGAAGGATATAGGGACAAGGTATTTGCTTCTTTCAAAAGTTAAAAAAAGACCTCCTTCCTTTTTATTACCTCTTACTGTTGATTATATTTTTTCTGGGTTTAAAAGTGCTGGAATGTCTGTTGCAGAAAATATTGATTATAACCCAAAAAGAAAATTATTGGTTTTGGAGGGGAAAGATAATGTTTTATGCAGAAAAACAAAACAGAGTTCTATAAATGTGGGTGTAACAAGTGCTGTTTTAAGTTTTTTATTAGGAGAGAATATTGAGGCAGAATCTCAGTGTCAAAATTGTCCGAGTGGTTGCAAAATTATTGCAAGCCCACTAATAAAAGAAAAATATATTCCAGAGATTAAGGATTTACATCCCCTGAAAAACTATGACTCTCTTAATTTTCCGCAACCAGATAATATTAAAATAAAAAAAGATTCATTTAGTGACTTGCTGAAATTTAAAAAAATCTGGTTTTCTAAATCGGGAAAAATTTATTTTATGAATAAGGCCATTGTTCCAAATGAACCAGGCACAATAGAATTAATTGCAAAAAATTATGCTAGAATAGGAAAGCATTCTTTATTTAAAAGAGGAGTTGTTAATGGTGCAGAGCAGGTTGCTAAAGATATCTTAGATAAAACAAAAAGGCCTGAAGAAAATATAAAAATCATGGAGAATATATTTTGTGCATTTGGAAGGGGCATCTCTTTTCATAAAAAAGAAGAGAAGAGCATAATTCTTAATTTTGTTTACTCTCCAATATCTAAATATGGATTCTTATATTTTGCCTTGGTTTTAAACGGATTTTTGAATTATATTTTCAGTAAAAAATTTAAAATAACAAGCATTAAAAAAAGAACCAATCCTCTTGTAGTTACTCTAAAATATTCTTTTTAATTATAATCCTCTTAATTTGAGATATAAATAATAATATAATTGCCACAATTTTTGACGCTTTGGAAACATTTTTTTGATTTCTTCTGGAAATACAATAGAAGTTTTATTCTCCAATATATTAACAAATACTTCAGGGTAATTACTTAAGATTTTTGCTACTTTTGAGTTCTTAGGATATTGTTTAATTTTTTTTATAAAAATGGGATTGTTAAATCTATCTAGTCTAGATATAAGATAAGGCAGATAAGAGGGGATATATCTTTTTTTCCATTCTTTTTGGTAATATCTAAGATTATTCTTATCTATTGCATCTGCTAATATTTTTGATGAATCAAGACCTGGCAAAATACCTGAGGCAGATGAAGTAGTAGCATTACCAAAACTATCTCCTAAAAAAGCATAATTTTTAAATGCTAATGGAAAAGCAGGAGTACAAGGACCAATTACTTTATATTCGCAATCAATGTTTAGATTAGATACATATTTCTTTAGTAAAGTATTTTCTGGAGCATGAATCAGATTAAAATTTATTTTTTTAGTGTATTGCCAATAGCCATGCAAGATTCCTGTATTGAGATTATATATTTCTTCTAAAAACCCTTCATCATCAAATAAAAAATAAAAATAATCCTTATCTAATTCTGAGGATTTATTTTTTAATTTTCTTACTTTTCCAATCCAGTAACGAAAAGGCAATTGTTGTTTAAATCTCTTTTTCAAAAAAAAATTAGCCCCTGAACAATCAATCAAATATTTGAACGAATATTTTTTGTTTGAAGTTATTATTTTTTTATGGTTTGTAGATATAGCTATTTCTTTATGGAAAGATGCTCCGCTTTTTTTTAGAAGACTACTACATATTTTAGTATAATCAAAGAAATAATAATCTTTATTCACAGTCATTAAAATATCATCATAAGCTCCTACTTTAACCCCTTTAAATTTTTTAATATAAGGAAAATTATACTCTTTAATAATCTCCTTAGTTGTATTTCTATATCCATAAGCAGCATTCGCCCCAACCCCTTCCTTATCAATAACTAAAACACTTCCTTTATAACCAATTCTTTTAAGATTATAAGCCAGTCCACACCCAGCAATTCCTGCTCCGATTATTATTACATCATAATATTCCATTTTATTTGATTTAAATTAAATTTTTCTGAATTTTTGATTTAATAAAATCTATAGATAAATATGTAAAATAAACAAAAACCAATGAAAGACTCAATAAAATAATTTTCAAATTGCTGGTTTGAGAAAAAACAATTGCAAATGAAAACAAAATAATTACTAATCTTACTAATTTGTAAGCCTGAACTTCTTTTTTATTAACTATTAAATAATTTATAAAAAATCCTAACATTAAGAGGATGGAGAAAATTAAAAGAAACTTTTCATTAAGATTAAAAATAAAATATGCAAGAAATAAGAGGAGAAGGTAAAGATTAAGGAGCAAGTTTGTTATTTTCTTGCCACCCTTGTACTTTGTCATTAATGTTTTATATCCTCTTTTTTTGTCATCCTTCACCCCTTTTAAATTCTTCATGGGTGCTACTAAAGTTATTGCAAAAAACATAAAAATTGTTAATTTAAGAACTAATTGTATGTTTAAACTAAGTAATAAGGAAGCACTAATTATTGGTAAAGTAGAATGTGTTAATGCTAAGATTATAGAATCTCCAAAAAGTAAAAATCGAGAATATTTACTATATACAAAACCAAGTAAAAGGCTTAGTAAAACAGTTAAAAAAATTATATAATTGTAAAGTGATAGAACTAAGGTTATAGTAAAAATAGACAATATTATTAAATAAGAATGTTTTACCTTATAATCACAGTCAATTTTAGCATTAATAAGCCCTCCAACAGCATACATTAGTACGCAACAAACCATTAATATAACAATCCCTAGATTGATTTTGTTGGCAAAACCAACTACCAGCATTATTGAAGATAAAGGAATTAAAGGCCTTTCTAATCTAAATGCTTTCAAAATATTCAGAAAACTATTTTTATTCTTTTTTTTCATGAGAATATGTATCTTTTATATTATTGTAATTAATCAAAAAAAATGGACAAATAATTAAGAAATATTTAACCAAAATTAGATTAATTTATCCTGATTTAAGAATTAATATTATTATTTATATTATTTATAAATTTTTATGAAATGTATTTTAAAAAAAGGTGAACTAAAAACAAGAGAATCTACCCATGTTTATGATATAACAAATGAAATAAAAAAGATTACAGAAAAATCTAGGATAAAAAACGGACAGGTTTTGATCCAGCCCTTACATACTACTGCTGGCATATATCTAAATGAAGGTGAAGCAAGATTATTACAGGATTTTATTATACATCTTTCAATAAAAGTTCCACAAATTGGTGGAAGATATTTGCATGATGATATTGAAAAGAGAAATTGTCCGCTAGATGAGCCTTTAAACGGCCATAGTCATATAAAATCAGCTCTTTACTCAAATCCTTCTCTTTCTTTAATTTTATCTGAAGGAAAATTACAATTAGGAAAATACCAAAGAATTCTTTTTGCAGAGTTTGATGGTCCCTGCCCTAGAAAACATAAAGAAAAAAGGCAATTTTTAATAAGCATAATTGGAGAGTGAGAAGAAAAATGCTAAATGAATATTTAAAATCAAAAGCAGAATTTGTAAATGAAAAAATAGAAGATTTTTTACCAAAAGAAATTAATGAGAAATGGTTAAATGATAATATTCCTTATTATAAAAATGATTTACACATAATAAATGAAATTATGAGGCCAGTTTGGGATTTATTAGAAAGAGGAGGAAAAAGATGGCGTCCAATTTTAATGATATTGTGTTGCGATGTTGTTGGAGGAGGCTCAAAAATTGAAGATTTAATCCCAGTAGTTGAAATTATTCACAATGGAACTTTAATGGTTGATGATGTTGAAGATAATTCAGATATAAGAAGAGGGAAACCATGCGTTCACAAAATTTTTGGCATTGATGTTGCTATTAATACAGGAAATATGATGTATTATCTTCCTTATTTAATAATAAAAAAAATAGATTTAGACAAAAAAACAAAATTAGCTATTTACGATTTAATTTATGAAGAAATGTTAAAGATTTCTATTGGGCAGGGAATGGATATTTACTGGCATAATAGTAAAAAAAATAGGGGGGAGATAATAAATGAAGAATTATATTTGCAAATGTGTGCTCTAAAAACAGGAACTTTGGCAAGAATGTCTGCTAAACTTGGAGCTTTATTAGGAAATGCAAGTAAAAGACAAATAAAAGCATTAGGAAATTTTGCAGAATCTATAGGGGTGGCATTTCAAATCCAAGATGATATTCTTAATATCACTAATAGAACATGGGGAAAAGATTTTGGTGAAGATATTACAGAAGGTAAAAGAAGTTTAATGGTTATAAAAGTTTTAGAAAATGGTAGTGAAGAAGATAAGGAAAAACTATTAGAAATATTAAATCTAAAAACAAAAAACAAAGAACTGATTGAAGAAGCAATTAAAATAATAAATAAGTATAAAGGAATAGAATATGCAAAAAATAAAGCTGAAAAATTAGTAAAAGAAGCATGGAATAAGTTGGATTCTTGTATATCTGAGTCAGAGTCTAAACAAAAATTAAAATTATTTGCAGATTTTTTAATAAATCGGGAGATCTAAAATCTGTAAAAGAGGCAATTAATTTGATGAAAAATATCAGTAATCAATAAAATATCTCACAATAAAATGTTATGCTTTGGAGAACAGAAGAACATGTATGATAAATTAAGAAATATTGATAAAAAAATAAGAAATTAAAATAAAAAAATGGAAGAAAAAGTTATTCTTGTAAATAAAAATGATAAAGAAATTGGAAGTGGAGAAAAAATATTAATGCATCAACAAGGAAAGCTTCACAGAGCATTTTCTATCTTTGTTTTTAATTCTAAAGGAGAATTGCTTATTCAAAAAAGAGCAAAAAACAAATATCATTCTAATGGTTTATGGACTAACACTGTTTGCAGCCACCCAAGACCAAGAGAAGCAATAGAAGAGGCAGTACACCGCAGATTAAAAGAAGAAATGGGTTTTGACTGTGAGCTTAAAAAAGCATTTAGTTTTATCTATAAAACTCCCTTTAGCAATGGTTTAATTGAAAATGAATTTGACCATGTTTTTTTAGGAAAATTTGATGGTGAAATAATTCCAAATCCAGAAGAAGTAGAAGATTGGAAATTTGTGAATATAGAGGAATTAAAATTAAACATAAAGAAAAATCCCGAAAAATACAGTTATTGGTTTAAAATAGCTATTCACAAGATTCTTGTTTATAGAGGAAAAATGTGACTCCTCCTCAAGTTAAAGCCTGTAGCTTCCTTAGTATCTCTATAAATAATCAAGTTACACTACAGAAGTTTAAAGCGTTAAAATTTATATGATACTGATATTAACCACATCCTAAAGGATGTGGTTTTAAACTAAAGAATTATAAATTCTAGTAAATTTATATAAATAGAAATTATCTTATATTAATTATGAAAATAAAATCGCTTCCTTTAGAAGACAGGCCCAGAGAAAAACTAATTAAATACGGCGCCAAGATTTTAACAAATTCTGAACTTTTAGCAATAATATTAAGAATAGGAAATAAAAAAGAGAATGTTATTAATCTAGCTAATAAATTATTTAATAAATATGATATTAAATCTCTTTCTAGAATTGAAATAAGCAAACTAAAAAAAGAATTAGGGATAGGGGATGTAAAAGCTTGTCAGATTATTGCTTGTTTTGAATTAGGCAGAAGACTTGCTTCATTTAAAAAACACAAAAAACCTGTTATAAAAGAAGCAAAGGATATAGCTAAAATTTTTATTCCTGAAATGAGCTCATTAAAAAAAGAGCATTTTAAAGGAATTTATCTTAACTCAAGAAAAAGAATAATAAAAGAAGAAACAATATTCATTGGTTCTTTAAATGAATCTGTTATCCATCCTAGAGAAATTTTTCAAATAGCCTTAGATGAAAATGCTGCAGCTTTAATCTTACTGCATAATCATCCTTCTGGAGACCCAAAACCAAGTAATTTTGATATCAAAATCACTAAAGAGTTAGTTAAAGCTGGCAAACTTTTAGGAATAAAAATTCTAGACCACATTATTTTAGGAGACAATAGTTATCTAAGTTTTAAAGAAAAAGGGTTAATCTTTTAGTTCTTCTCTAATCCTCATTCCTTTTGGAGTCAATTCATAAAGCCTTCCTGTTTTTTCTTTAGGATTTAAACATTTTGCAATTTTCTTTTTTTTAAATGCCCTCAAAACATCACTAACATTATTTAAACTTAATTTAGTCTCTTGTTTAATCTGGCTTGGTATTTTTGGCTTACTTATAACTTTAATGATTTTCCTTCTTTGTTTTCCTCTGACTACCCAAAAATAATCTTCTTTCATAAGAACAAGTGTAGATTTGGTATAAAAAACTTTACACTGAATTTATACCAAAAGATTTAAAAAGCTTTTAGCCATCTTAGTATATTGAAACAAAATAAAAAATATGTTTTTGAATACACATTTATTTAAATAATTAATAAAATAAAAGGTTTTTATAATGGAAGAAGGCTCTAAAACAGAAACAGGACCTGAAGATTCACAAATAAAAGAATCAGAAAAGATAGAAAAAGAACTTAATAATTCTATAGGACATGAAAAACTTAAAGCTATAATTTATAAATTAGTTAATGATCTCTGGCTTGATGAAAAAGATAGAGAAGTAATTGATAAAATAGTTGAGAAAAGAGAAGAGAAGCATTATAGTTCTTCTTGATAATCTCTAATATCTTATTGCATTTTTAAGTTATACTCTTCTGCTTCCTCGAACTTCTCATCTGCAAAGCTTAAAAGTATGACATCCTCCCACACCTAAAGGTGAGTAAAAGCAATTTAGTAAATTATATGATAAGAATTGCTTTTAGGAATGTGGGTTTCCTTAGTATCTTAACATCTTTAGTGAGCACTTCTCATCTTCAAAGCTCTAAATTTTATAAGTTATTGAATCTGGTTACCACATCCTAAAGGATGTGAATTTCTTTTTATTTAACATATTATTAAGATTAAAGAAAAATTTCTTTATTATATAATCTTTTTTCCACCTTCAAACCCAAATTTTGTTAATTTTGTTCCTAAGTCATCAATAGATTCCTTAAAAATATCTTGATAAGAACAACTTTTTAATACATTTCTTATAGGAATTTCATACATTTCATTTATTTTGATAGTTGGGGCTACTTTTTGAGTTTTACACTCATTATCCATAAAATCTTTTAAATTATTTAAATCCTTATAAAGAGAAACAAAAATATACTCATTTCTAGTTCCTGTAAATAATTTAAAAATACAGAGATTATGTGATATTTCTATTAATCTTTTTTCTACATCTTCAATAGATATATCTTCACTACTTATAATAGAAGCTTTTCCTACAAGAAATAAATTTAAATTTAATTTTTCAAGATCTAATTCAACAGTATATTTTTTAATCACATTTTCTTCAAGTTTTCTTCTTATTTTTCCAATTGCCTGGCTTGAGATATTTAACTGATTTGCAATAGAAGTATCTGATAATTTTGCATTATCTACTAATAATTTTAACACTTTTTTCTCATTTTTTGTGAGCCACATTTTACACCTCTTTAAAGTTTCAATTGTAAACTAGATTATTGATAAGATTTTAAAGTTAATATAATTATGGTTTTTTTATTTAATTATTTAGAATGATTTTGTTTCAATTCTAAACTTATTTCATGAAATCGTTTTTTTTTTGAAATTTTAAAAGGGAATTCTTAATTTTATGGGTTTTTGGAGTTTTAGGGGAAAATAAACTAATTTTAACAGATAATTTTAATAAATCATCTAATTAAGATTTTAAGATTTAAATATCCACCATTGTGATTTTAAACTATTTGCCGTCGATAAATTGGAATTTTTAACCTCGAGTTTATATTGTTAAAATTGTTGATTTGGGTGTTGTTTACAGTGTTGTTTACAATGTTATTGATAAAATGGGTGACAAAATTAAGCACAAAAAAAGAGATGATGTTGTTAACAAAGTTTATTCTGCTTTGAAAAATTCTGATGGCCTGACAATTACAGAACTTGTTAAGAAAACAAAATTAAACCGCTCTTCTGTTCGGACTGCTCTTGCAAAACTTGATGGTGCTGATAAAGTCTCTGTTAGAAAAGTTGGCATGGCTAAAGTTTATTTGATAAATGGGAGGAGAAGGCTATGAAGAAAGATAATGTTGAAAAAGATGTTTTAGAATTAAAGAAAAAAGGATTAACAGATTTGGCAATATCAAGAAAATTAAATGTTCCTCAAGAATATGTTTGTGAAGTCTGCATGAAAAAAATAAAAAAACCTGTAAAATGTCATGTTTGGATTTTTGGATTTATTTTATTATTGGTCTTTGTTTCAATTAATTTAGTTTCGGCTTCATTAAATGTCCAGCTTTCGGATCAAGGAACAGGAGTTGCTTATTCTAATGGAACAACTTTAAGTTCAGGTGATTTGACCGTCTTAATTTATACTGAAGCTAGTGGTGGAAGTTTGGTATATAATGAAACTTTTAGTAATAATATCAGCGAGGGAAGTTGGAATGTTATGTTGGGTTCTGGGGTTAGTTTGCCTTTGGAGTTTGGTAAAGTTTATTATAAAGATTACAGAATTGCGGGAGAAGATGCAAGTTTTGATGGGGACGATAGGCAAGCGTTTTATTCTCCGTTGGGAGATATTAATGGAAGTGATCTTGCAACTGACTTTTATATTAATACTGTTGGAAATGTTAATACTACTGGAAATATAAGTGTTAGTACTATTTTATTTGATGGGGGAGTGAATAAAAGCTTAAGTGCTAATGCAACTAGTATTTATTATTTTAATGGGACTTCTTGGATTGATTTAACTTCAACTGGAAATGCTTCTAGTGAGAGTTATTGGGCAAGAAATTCTACTACTAATATAACAAGTTTAGCAAATGAGCAAGATAATGTTAACTTAACAGATTCTAATATTACTACAACTGGAACTGGGTTTTTTGGTTGGATTGGTAGTTTAGTTAATAGAATCACAACATTATTTGTGCAGGATATTAATGTTAATGGGACTATAAATTTAACTTCTACTGGAGAAATTGTTGGAGAGGGAGGAATTAATATTACAGGGAATATTATCACTACTGGAAATATAAGCACTGATAGGATTAAATTTAATGATGAAATTAATAGAACTATTTTAGCTAATGATACAACTATTTATTATTTTAATGGAACAGATTATATTGATTTGACTTCAACTGGAAATACAACAAGTTATTGGTCAAGAAATGCAACAAGTAATGTTACTTCGTTAGCTAATAGTCAAGATAATGTTGAGTTAGCTAATAACTTGACAGTTAGTGATACTATTTTTACAAAGGATATTAATGGTAGTGGGAATGTTATAATTGTTGGGAATGTTTCTGTTGGAGAATTTTTAAGATTTGCAAATAATGTTAATCAGACTGTTTTAGCAAATGCAACTAGTGTTTATTATTACAATGGGACTACTTATACTGATTTAGGTGCGAGTTCAAGTGTTATGGTTGGAGCAAATGCAACAGCAAATGGAACTTCTGGTTTAGTGCCTATGCCAACAAATGATAGTTATCAGCAGTGTTTGTTAGGAAATGGTAGTTGGGGTGCTTGTGGAAGTAATTACTGGTCAAGAAATGCAACAAGTAATGTTACTTCTCTTGCTAATTCTCAGGATAATGTTGAATTGGCTAATAACTTGAGTGTTGCAGGGATTGTTAATGTTAGTGGCAATGTTTATGCCGACGGTGTTGAGGTTTTGAACAATGTTACTCTTGATGGGGCTTTGAGATTTACGAATGAGAATCAAAGTCTTTCTGCGAATGTTACTTCTTTGTATTATTTTAATGGAACAGATAAAATTGATTTGTTAGCAACTAGAGAGGCTATTTGGATTCATAATGCTACAACAAATATTACTTCTTTGGCTAATAGTCAGGATAACGTTAATTTAACTTCTTCAAATATTACAACTACTGGAACTGGGTTTTTTGGTTGGCTTGGAAGTTTAGCAAACAGAATAACAAAATTATGGGTTGGAGAAATTAACGCCACAGGAAATATTGAAACTGAAGCAAATATTACAGCTACTTATTTTATTGGGGATGGTTCGCAATTAACTAATTTGAATTATAGTATTTCTGCAGATTCTATCAATGGAACAGAACTAGCAGACACAATTAATTTGGATGCTGCGATGAATATTGTTGGAAATGATTTTGCAGTTAATACGAGTGATTTGTTTGTTGATGTTTCGGCTGGCAGGGTTGGTATTGGGGTGGCTTCTCCTTCTGCCAAGTTGGAAGTTAATGGAACTGCTAAGATTGAAGATAATCTGAATATGACATCAAATAATGTAACTTCTGTTGACTGTATTGTGTTTGCAAGTGGAGGTAAGATTTGTGATTCGCCTTAAAATGATATTCCAAAATAAAAAAGAGTCTTGTAAAGTTTTAGCCCGAACAAGGGGGCGGGCCTTGCAATGTCTGTAAGATGGAAGCATAAATTTTTACAAAGAGAGAGTAATGCGGAAGGTTTATGTTCAGACTTAGCTGGAGCTGGATTTTTTAAAGATAAAAAAGGCGATTTTGATTTAAAGAAATTATTTTTATTTGTCGTCGGTGTTTTTGTTTTGGTTGAGTTTGTTTATTTAGTTGTGGCGGCTGTACCAACACACACTCAGCCAATTTTAAACTCAACATTTGGAACAAATTTAACGACTGAAAATTTGACCTGCTATAATCAATCTACAAGTGATTCTGGTGGGCATAATGTGACAAATGCTTATACCTTCTATAAAAATAGTGAAACAAATAAATTATTTCATTTAAGGGCAGAAAACAATTTAACAGATTTATTTGGCAGCTCTCCAACTACTGAATTTAACACTTCTTACATGCAGGGAAAAATTGGAACTGGAGTGTATATGCCTGATGGAGCAGGTTTGGAATATGATGGTGCAGGAAATATTAATGGCACTGTTGGAACTATTTCACTTTGGATTAATGCTCAAAGTGATATTTATGAGAATGGATTAATTAATTATTTTTTTTACTGGAAGCTTGACGGTAATAATCAAATACAGATTTATCTTCCATCTGGCGATTATATGAGGTTTCGTTATGAAGGGCAAGGTGAAACTCAAAAAATTAATAGAGATGAGAGTGATTCATGGAATGCAGGTGAGTGGCATCATCTTGCAATGACTTGGGATGGTTCTGTGCCAATTTTTAGTGTTTATATGGATGGTCAATTTTTAGAAAGTGGGACGGATATTGAGCCAATTCTTATTGGTGGAGGGGAAATATCGGTGGGAGAGTATCAAGATACTGACGAAAGTGATAGTATTATTGATGAGTTTATGATTTATGATAGGGTGCTTAGTGATGAGGAAATAAATTTGCATTATAATGAAGTGTACAATAAAATTTTGTCTAATCAAACTTCTATTGGAGAGAACTGGACATGTGAAGTGACCCCAAATGATGGAATAGATAATGGGGTTAGTTTGTTGAGTAATAATTTAACCATTATCCCTGATTTGATACCCCCAATAGTAAATATTACATCTCCGTTCAATAATTCACAGAGTTCGGATCCAACGCCTGACATTAGTTTTAATATAACTGATAATTTTTATACTGCATTGACCTATCAAATATATGTTGATGGTAATTTAGTAACAGATTCGGGATCTGGATCAACTACCGCAGGTATTGAGACAACAGTTTCAATTACGTCTGCTATGTCTTTAGGGAATCATAATGTTACAGTTAGAGGGATTGATGGGGGAAACAATTCTGCGAATTATACAATTAATCTCTCAATTGTTCCGCCTGTTGTTTATTTATCAAGCCCTGCTTATAATAGCGTCTTGAATTATTCCAATGTGACTTTTAGTTTTAATGTTAGTGACCCAACCTATTCCAATTTGAGTTGTGTGTTGTATATTAAT
>SDBT01002709.1_pt1 | contig 31077 bp, 64 predicted proteins | sample 2277101 | NCBI WGS metagenome assembly SDBT01 (sample SAMN10404973, study PRJNA504765) | marine sediment metagenome | isolation source: marine sediment core GS10_PC15, 103 cmbsf | place: Arctic Ocean: Southern Knipovich Ridge | collected 2010 | reverse complement strand
GAGCGCGCGTTCCACCGCACCTGGGCACAGCAGAGCGGCGTGGATGTGGAGAAGCTGCTGGTTAGTCAGACTGTGCGGGGAGAGAAGGCGTTCAACATCGTGCACGCCCTCATCCGTAATAACGTGGGGTTGGTGGTGGTGGACAGCCTGGCGGCGCTAATTTCTACCGCCCAGGCCAAGTCTGGCATGGAGGAGAAGTTTGTGGGCGACAAGGCCCGCATGCTCAACATCGGCATCGAAAAAACTCTCGACGCCATGGAGGAGGCCAAGGCAGACACCATAGTATTAGCCATCAATCAGTACCGAGCCACTATCGGTGGCGGCCCAGGGTCTCCCAGGGACACCGTGCCCGGTGGCTACGGCCAGACCTTCTACAACCACCTGTGGCTGAAGGTGCGGCGCGCTGGGTGGGAGACCGCCAAGAGCAAGCGCAAGGGCGACAAGTACCAGCGTAAGACGGGCTTCACTATGGCCGTGGAGGTCTACAAGTCTAAGCAGAGTGTGCCGTTTCATGTCGTGAAGATACCCTTCGACTTCAAGACTCAGCTAGACGAGGTGGGGGCCATCATTTTTGAGGCCATGGACTTCGGGCTGATAGAGGCCCACGGTAGCTACTACGACCTGGACGGGCAGCGCTTCCAGGGCAGGGCCGCGCTCCTCGACTACGCGCGCGACAAACCTGAGACGGTGGAGCGGCTGGCTAAGGAGTTGCTGGACAAGGACGAGCCGCCGGAGGAGGAAGATGGCACGGTTTCCTGACCAGATCAGGCGCGCTACTTTGGGCCATATGAATCCTGCGCTGGCCCCAGCCTTGCAGCCTGCTGCCAGAGACTTGTACTGGGCAGCCGGTATTTGGGAGGGAGAGGGTAGCTGCGGCAGAGCAGTCCAACGTCCTAGAGCGGCTGGCTCAGAGTGGGTGTCTGTACCTCAGAAAGACCAGTGGATTCTGGAGCGGCTGCGTGCGCTGTTCGGTGGGTCTGTGAGGCCCTATAACAAAAAGACCGGTCAGGTGCTATACCGTTGGCTAATCGCGGGGGCGCGAGCGCGCGGGTTCCTTATGAGTATTTACGGGGTAGTTTCTCCTCGTCGTCAGGCGGAGATACGAAAGGGCATGCGATGGACGAAATTACAGAGCTAACCCAAATTCACGGCAAGGTCATCGAGGCGCTGGGCTTCCTGCACCTAGACCACTATGATGAGTATCCCGTCGAGATCGACGGGGAGGAGTTTCAACTGGATTGCTACCTCCCTGGTCTTCATGCCTGCGTAGAGGCCGACGGCCCGTCCCACAGCATGCGCCGGAGGCAGGACGCGGCGCGCGATAACATACTGCGGAGTATTGGTATGCCCACACTGCGCCTCCCGTGGAAGATGATAGAGTCGGAGACCGTGGAGGGGCTGGCATACATTATTAGCCACTGGGCGGTAACATTCCTAGGAGATGTTAAGGAGAGGCGCGTGCAGGCCAGGGCCAAGGAGACAGTGCAGCGGGTGCCGCGCATGGAGTGCACGTGCCCCGATGACTGTCTGCGGCACGAGGATATAGGGGGATTGTAATGACCGGCGCTATAAAGCTCATGGGAAAGAACAGCTTAAAGGAAGACTGGCTGGGAGATCGCATTGACACGTACTACGACAAGGAGGTCAGGGCGCACTGGCGCAAGCCCAAGACACTGATCTCTCCATCCATGGCCTGGAGCGAGTGCCCGCGCGAAATTCAGATTCGCCTGCTAGGATACCAGCCGCGCTTCAGCCCGCAGACCCGCCGTCGCATGGACAACGGCACGTTGGTTCACCATCGCTGGGAAGGCGTGTTCGAGGACATGGGCATCGTCATCATGGAGGAGAAGTTCATGGCCGGTGCAGACATCGGAGGCACGCCGGACAACGTGATTGCGCGCCTGGCAGAGAAGCCCATCGCGCCTGAGAACATGTTCCTCCTTGAGATCAAGAGCATCAACACCAATGGGTGGCGTAAGCTGCCCTGGGTCACTGCCAAGGACGGCAAGTACAGGGGCGCGGCCTTCGCACCTACCAACATGGCAGCGCTGACCAAGGCGCAGCCACGGCACATCACCCAGTGGCTGGCCTATGATCGACTGCTGGCCGAGAACGGCCACGACATCGGGCAGGGGTTCATCTTCTATGAGTGCAAGGACAACCAAAACTACGGCTACTTCTTCGTCGTCCGCGACGACCCCTTGTTCGAGAAGCTGTCGGAGAACTCGTACACCGCGCTGGAATGGAATCGCAAGGGCGACCTGCTGGGGCTGCCGTTCCCCAGGACTTCCAATCAGTGTAAGTGGTGCGACTGTCAGAACGTGTGCTTCCGGCTGGCTTCCGGCGACGAGCGCCTGGACGAGAAGCTAGCGTCCAGGTTGAAGTCTGTCGCTAGGCCTGGTACACTAAAGAGGTAAAGTGGGAGGAAGGAACGTGGCTAAGAAAGCCAAGCCCGAAGAAGAGACGAGCATCTACCGACAGGCCCTGGCCAAGGTAACAGAGCGCCTAGACAGTACAGGGCTGCCCTGGCCGAAGAAGCCTGCGGGCTATAGCAGTGAGTATACGTTCCCCGCCGACATCAGCACCATGGGGGGAGGTGCGCTAGGTAAGCTCCAGGGACATCTGGCAGGCTGGGGAACCTACGCCGACTCATTGATAGCACGGGCAGACATGGATATGTCCTTGCTGCAAATCTCCTATGACGTGGCCCTGGGAGAGAAGATGGTGGAGCTAGATACAAACGGCAGCAAAGGAAAGCTGAAGGACGTGCTGAAGGCGCAGGCATTGGCTGCGGTACCGGAGCTAAAGCGGGCGACCTTTGTGCTGGCGGAGAAGAGGGCACTGGTGCGCGCGCTGAAGGCCCAGAAGGGCATCTACGAGACGCAGAGGCAAACACTTAGCCGCGAGCAAAGTAGACGTTCAGACGAGATGAGAGCGAGGTTGAGAAGTGGTTAGTATATCCCCCGCCGACGTTGTAATCATTATAGGGGTGGTGCAGGGCTTCATTGGCCTGACCGCACCCGCTAAGTTGCTGGCCTGGCAGCGACTGGATGCCACATCACTGACGATAACGGGCATCTTTATCAGCTTAGCTGGGCTGGCGTTGAAGGTGGTAATATCATGAGCGCACGTAAGCCGAAGATGAAGAAAGAGAAGCCGTCGGTAGAGCCCAAGGAGCCTAAGCCCCCGACTGCCTCTCAACTCTTTGATAGGTACATGAAGGCCGTGGCGCGGGCTAACGGTCTGGCGGAGAGGCTGGGAGTCGAGATATCAGAGGCCGAGCGTCTTTCTGCTGAGCTATCGGAGCGCTTTGGAGTGCACGTCGGTAACAAGCCACCGGCGCGCAAGGCCAAGCCACACGAGACCCAGCCGGTGCCCCGTGACCCTGCTTCGAACGTGCCTGAGCAGGAGCAGGAGCCCGACCCCGATGCTCCTCCATACGAGCCTCCGGCGCAAATCCATGCTGATGCCCCGCGCCTGTCGGCTAAGTCGTCGCAGGAGGTGGAGCAGATTCGCCGCGATTCTGGCCTGAGTACAGAGGAGGCGGAAGCGGCGGACTCCGAGGCATTGGCGGCGGAGGGAACGGGTAGGATGTTCGCATTGCAGAAGGGAATGAGTGGAACACCGGCAGTGATTCCTAGCCCTGGCCGTGTCGAGGGCGCGCCACCGGAGCCAAAGCGCGACAATAGTAAAGGCGGGCCTACAACGCAGAAGCCCGTAGAGGAGGAATAACCATGAGAGACACACTTCTAGCGGCCGTCGAGATCAAGTCCGGTGGCAAGGAGCTAGCAGCGCTGCTTCCCGAAGAGTACGAGGAAGAGCATCTGGAGGCGATCATCGAGGGTCTGGCAAAATATCAGGTTCTGGTGACACAGCCGCAGGGCCGGTGGCCAGAGGCCATGGGTATGAGCATTGTCTACGGCGGCACCCAGGGACTCATCTTCGAGTCTAACAGCGGCATAGGCCAGGCGGCTTACGTGCGCGGGTTCACTCGTGGTGCGGCAACAGTAGCAACTATCCTCGACGCCCAGGGCCTGGCGCAGCTACAGGCCATAGTATCTAAGGTGGTGCCGCCTGTCGCTATTGGCGATGATATACTACCAGGCGTAGCCCCGTGGCTGCGCAGGGATTTGCTGGAGTCGGCGGTGAACGTGATCGAGAAGACTGACAACTACAACCTCCGCGACATGCTGGCTTTCAACTACGGCCTGTTCTGGGCAACGGCCTCCATGGTGCCGCCTACTCCGAAGGGTCGCCAGAAGAAAGCACTGGAGTGGGTGAAAAGCGTCGCCGAATACTTTGGGAGCTTAGGAGTTTTGCCTGCGTGAACCGATGCGCAACTTCAGGATGTACTAAAGATGACTACTATGCCAAGGATAAATGTATGTCTTGCTACATGCGAGCCTGGCACAAGGCACATCCTGAGAAGTATAAGGAGTATGATAAGCGCCGTGATGTACCGCATCGCTACGCAGTTAATGCCGCCCGACGAGCAGCACAAAAGCAAAGATTGGTTGATTTCTATGGCGGCAAGTGCATGGACTGCGGCTTTGACAAGCACTTGGCCGCGTTGGAGTTTGACCATGTGCGCGGGGGGAAGGTCAGTGACATAGCAATACTATTGTCGAAAGGCGGTAACTGGGATATACTTGTTGCTGAAGCAGATAAGTGTGACCTAGTATGCGCCAACTGCCACCGAGTTCGCACGAGCGAGAGGAAGAGTTAGGGGAAGAGTACAGTGGTTACCAAGAAAGAGGAGTTCCTACAGACCTGGGTGGATGCCGTCAAGGAGTCATCGCCGGAGGCACTTGAAGAGGACGTGCGGCAGGTGGGTAGTGAGGTGTGGCTGGGACGCGAACTTTCCTACGCCGTAGTAGACGATGACTTCAGCCTCCTGGCGCATCGCTACTTCCATGGCATGGGAAGAGTCCGTCTTCAGCTTATACTGATGACGCTACCAGAAGACCTGACATACATGTTGCCTCTTGTCCTGGCCGAGAGTTCGTTTGCCGACGGCTTTCTGTGCGGCATTGCTCACGCGCGGGGGTGGGACGTGGATAAGGTCGCACCGGCTGAGGAGGCGGCAGGGTGTCTCTCCAGGGAGCATGAGTACCAGCGAGTCATTCGGCTGAAGACGCGCGAAGAACTAGACCAGGACGACGCGCTGCCTACTGGCTTTGCGCCGTTTGGTCGGGACGAAGAAGATATCCCCCTGTAGCACATCACCACCACGGCTACGAAAGCGGCTTGCTAGCACCTCCGGCGAGCCGCTTTCACTTGTCAGGCGCAGTGTGATGAGGTATACTATAGGAGATGAAAGAGGAACGCAAAGAACCCACGACTGTTGTTGAGCTTGAGCGTGAGACCGTGCGTGCGCTTAGGAAGATGTTCCGCATGTATGTCTGGAACACTTTTTTCACTTTCCTGTCGGCGGTGGCTGGTTGGGTAGCCATCACGGTGATGATATGGATGCTGCTGAACCGGTAGAGAAGAAGCTAGGCTCGCCGGTGATGTGCTTCTGTGCGACCGCGTTCCGGCCGGTGTTCTTTTCCATGACCCTGCTGAATGACTGCACACGGTGCGATGGCTGGGGCTGGGTGGAGGAGCACGAGTTCACCGGTGACGAGGATGACTGTACAATATGTGGCTGGAGTAGGGTGGGGCATTGGGACTACGTGCAGGATGAGGTTGTATGAGGTTCGACGGGTTAGTTGTGCGCTACGTCTCCTTCACACGAACTGCTAAGGCCCTGCTCCACGGCAAGACCGTGACCCGACGCCACTGGAATGACGACTGGGCGCAGCGCTGGGAAAAGGGTGACTATGTAGTGGCCTACGACAAGAACCCCGCGTGGGGTGGTAGTCAGGTGGCTCTCATCCAGCTAACGGAGGCTCCCTACAAGGAGAACACCGCCGACATCCCTGATGAGGACTGGGTGAGCGAGGGACTTGCGCACCTAGAGTCCATCGGCGAAGAGATCGACGGCAAGACGCCGAGACAATTCTGGGACGCGGGGAAGGACGAGGCCGAGGATGTATGGGTTATCCGTTTCGAGGTAGTGCTGAAGCCCGTGCCGGATATCGACCCGAAGACCGGCGTACATGACTTCAGAGGCGACGCCGATTTCTGCGCGCTGTGCGATCAGGACGCGAGATCGGTGTGGCACGAGAGGGTGGGTTGACATGGACAATCGAATACATCTTGAAATCACAAAACGAACAGACCCGCGCCTGTTGCAGTTAATGTCCCGACACTATTCAAAACCCAAGGGCTTTGTCGGTCGTAGTATAGCATACGCTATTCTGTACGATGACCTTTACTATGGGCATATTGTGGCGGGTAGCGCCACGCGATTTCTACCTGGTAGAAATGAATTTTTTGGTGAGGACTTCAACCTCCAAGTCATTGTTAACAATATCTTTTATCACATTGAGAAAGTTAATGGCTGCTACCCTGCGCGGTGGTTCACGGTCAAGGTTGTTACTCATTGGAGAGAGAAAGTACAAAAAGACTGGCTTTCCAAATATGGCATTTCTATCATCGGCTTCGAGTCCCTCGTTGAACTACCACGGCTAGGTGTGCTTTATCTTCGTGATGGATGGCAAGAGGTAGGTGTTACTAAGGGGTACACCTGTAAGCGCGTAGCAGGCAGGGGCACGGACTCGTGGACTGGAAAGCGCGTATGGGATACAACTAATCTAAAACCCAAACTAGTTTTTGCGCGGAGAATTTGAGAGCGGGTTGACAGACCCTAGCGCGGTATGGTATACTCGTATTGTAATGGGAAAAGACAGCTTGTATCAACCGACACGGCAGCCCGATATTATCGGGCACGTCGCCGCGAGGAGCGGGACGAGAGGCCACTAACACCGAAGCCGAGGTGCTGGAAGGCTGACCGCCCTGGCCACCAGCGCCGATGACGCGATTATTGTGACTGTGGGCGGGTTAGGAAAGAGAAGATCGCCCGACGACAAAGGCGGTCTTCTCAGTTTGTACACGGGGGTGTAGCTCAATGGGAGAGCGTCTGCTTTGCAAGCAGGAAGTTGAAGGTTCGAGTCCTTTCATCTCCACCAGCACCTTTACAATTGCATAACCGCAACACTGAGGGATGGCGGAGCCAGGCTAAACGCATCCGGCCGCTAACCGGAAGTCGGAAGACACGGGGGTTCAAATCCCTCTCCCTCAGCCAACGGAAGGTCTGACATTGGCGTGTTACCCTGTTTTGAAAACAGGCAAGGGTAAAACCGATAGGGGTTCGACTCCTCTACCTTCCGCCAAATTCTCCGATGGCGCAATGGTAGCGCGTGCGGCTGTTAACCGCGAGGTTGCAGGTTCGAGTCCTGCTCGGAGAGCCATGCGGGTGTGACGGGAATTGGCATACCTGGTCGGCTCAAACCCGACCGCGTGGAGGTTCGAGTCCTCCCATCCGCACCATAAGGCCCCATAGCTCAGCAGGTGGTAGCGCTGGCTTGTCAAGCCAGAGGTCGTCGGTTCAAGTCCGTCTGGGGCCGCCAGAAAATCAACGCGGTTCGTTAACAACAAAATAGTGCAGGGTAGGCTAGTGGTAGGCCGGTGGCCTTTGAAACCACGGACGCAGGTTCGAATCCTGCCCCTGCATCCATCTAGGTGTAGCTCAGCCAGGTCAGAGCGCTCGCCTTGGACGCGAGAGGACAGCGGTTCGAATCCGTTCACCTTGACCATGCAGGAGTGGTGGAACAAGGTAGACACGCTAGACTTAGAATCTAGTGCCCGTAAGGGTTTGGGGGTTCGAATCCCTCCTCCTGTACCATGGCCCTGTGGCGAAATAGGCAAACGCAGCGGATTTAAGTCCCGCTTCCCGCAAGGGAGTGCAGGTTCGATTCCTGCCAGGGCCACCAATCGAAATCAACGCGGTTCGTTAACAACTGAATACTCAGGAGTAGTGTAACGGTAACACGCTTGACTCTGAATCAAGAAACTCTACGTTCGAATCGTAGCTCCTGAACCAAGCACCCCTGGTGTAACAGGTAGCACAAGAGACTCCAAACCTCTTAGCGTGGGTTCGAATCCTACGGGGTGTGCCATGCAGGTGTAAGCTAGAGGTAAACTACCGGCGTGCCATGTCGGAGTCCTGGGTTCGATTCCCAGTACCTGCACCAAGTAGCGGTAGAGCGACGGTTAGCAAGGTGGTCTCATAAGCCACACTTTGGGGGTTCGACTCCCCCCGCCGCTACCAAGAAAATGATTTGGGGGCCTGGCAATAGACAAGGATGGGCCGTAAACGTATAACCTTGTGAGGTCGTTACAGCCAGGTCGGTGAGGGTGGGGTAGGCTCACACATACGCTGGGTTAGCTCAGTGGTAGAGCTTCCGCCTGAAGAGCGGAGAGTCGGTGGTTCGACTCCATCACCCAGCACCATGGAGTAGCGGCGGAGGCGGTGAGCCGCAGTGGATTGTAAACCCACCGTCCTAACGGGCTTGTAGGTTCAAATCCTACCTACTCCACCAGAAAATTTAGGGGCGAGGTTCGATTCCTCGCGTAAGGAATGGGCGCATCGTAGGGGATGGGAAGCGATGAGCAGCGGGCGGGGCGAAAGTCTCACCCCGTGGGGTCGTAGCTCAACGGCAGAGCCGGTGCCTTTTAAGCATCAAGCTGGGGGTTCGAATCCCTCCGACCCCACCATTAACAATTGAATAGCGCCGGGCAGTATTTCAACGGTAGAATGGGATTCTTATAAAGTCCTAACGGTGGTTCGACTCCACCCTGCCCTACCAAGCTGCGGTAGCTCAGTGGTAGCAGCATCTGCCTGATATGCAGAAGGTCGGAGGTTCGAATCCTCCCCGCAGTACCATGCCCCAGTAGCTCAGTGGACAGAGTAGGTGCCTTCGAAGCACAAGGTCGGGGGTTCAAATCCCTCCTGGGGTTCCATGCGGGCTTAGCTCAGCTAGGGAGAGCGGCTGTTTTACAAGCAGCAGGTCGGTGGTTCGATTCCATCAGCCCGTACCAGAAATCAAGACCCGTGTGGGGTCGTAGCTCAGCTAGGTAGAGCAGGCGGCTCTTAACCGTCATGTCGAGGGTTCGATTCCCTCCGACCCCCCCACCTTAACAATTGAATAGCGAGGCCAGGTAGCCAAGTGGCAAGGCGGTCGCCTGCAAAGCGAATCACGGGGGTTCGATTCCCGCCGTCGCTACCAGAGCCCTGTAGTGTAGCGGTCAACACGCTGGCCTCTCAAGCCAGTAGCGTCGGTTCAAATCCGGTCAGGGCTACCAGACACTTGACACGGCCCCAGTGGTCGTAGTATACTGATAAGTGGCAGAGGTCGCGGGTTCGACTCCCGCCGTGACCGCAAAGGCGGCATGTAGCTCAGAGGACAGAGCACTGCAAACGGTTGTGCGGTGGCAGCGCCGGACTCCCTAAGCGGGGCGGAGGTTTGCGCAAAGCGCGTCGATTATACGGCCGCCAGCGCAGGGAGACCGTAGCGGGCCACCGCAGCCCGTCAAAGTAGCAAGGGTTAGACTCTCTTGACCGAGAGTCGGCAACTGGAGCCGGGCTAGTCACCTGGCCCCAGCAGCCCTAGAACGCGGGCGTAACTCAGTTGGTAGAGTGGCTGCCTTCCAAGCAGCATGCCGCCGGTTCGATTCCGACCGCCCGCTCCAAATAAGCATCAAAGAAGCCCCGCAAACCCCTTGACAGGCGCGGGGCTTCTTGCTATAATGTAGATGAAAGGTGAAAGGAGGACGAGATGTTCTGTCCGCACTGTCAAGGTTACAACAAGGGCTACCCGACAAAATGCAAGCATTGCGGGAAGCAGATAGCATGATTGAGGCACACAGTTGAAGCTAGTCTACGGCAAGCCAAACTTTTACTTCCTCTGCACCTACGATGAGAAGGACATCTGCAAGGGCGCAGGCTTCCTCTGGTCGCCAGAAGGCGAAGAGCCGCTACAGGACAGAGGTATCTGGTGGACAGAAGGCCCTACTACTGCTGTCAAGCTGGTCAAGTACGCCACCGAGAAGGCCAGGGCACAGCTTCGCAAAGTGAATGACGAGCGCAAGCGGGTGCGGGCGCTTCCTGTTAAGATCAGGGTATCGCGTAAGAAGCCAGTCAAGACGCAGCGGCGCAAGAGGAGCACTGTTGGTAATGAGTTCGATGATCTGTGCCGAGAGGAAGGCATTCCGGTCAGGAAACGATTTAAGTCTGAGGCGGCGTATCAGAAGGCCCGCAAGAACTTGACAGCGGCAATCAAAGTGGTGTAAGATAGAGAGCAGGAGGCACTAGGTGACACGTCTAGGAGTAAGCGAAAGCGCGCAGTATTTCGACTATAACGTCACGGCCCACATCGAGAAGGCGGGCACGGACGTAGAGCGCCCGTTCACATTCGAGGGCCTGTGCGGGCAGCAACTGTACTACTGCCTAGATGAAGTCGAGGTACGGTCAACGCGGAGTAACGAGCACTGCGAGCAGAAGACGTGCACGCGGTGTGCGAAGCGGCGGGCAAGAGGTGAGAGGTAGCATGTGGCAGTGTAACGCCTGCGGCGGGCGGCGCGGTGGCACACAGTGCAAGAAGTGGTGCCGCGAGAAGTACGGTGACATGGGCGCAACACGATGGCCGCCCCTGGATGGCATGGTGTACCTCAACGACGACGGTAGTTGCATCATGGGCATCGACCAGTACATCTACGACCTGACGATATGCAAGCGAGATCAGCACCCCAGGGTTACTCAGGGGCCACGGCCGCCCGGCTGGTTCCAGGCGCTGAGGGTCATCAATGAGCGCGCGGGGCGCGTCATCGAGGAAGGCGTGGTGGCAGGGATAGTGCTGCCATGCGGAGAGGACTGACATGCGGAGAGGACTGACATGGTAAAGTTCACTGGACTAGTGGCTCTGTGGTGCTGCGCATCGTGCACCACCGTCATCGCCTGGCCCACGATGCTGGGCGAGTACAATGAGCCTACCACGACCTGCCCCACATGTAGCGGCATGGGGCACCCTCTTTGCAAGCGCTGGGTGGCGCTGATAGGCGACAAGATAGCGCACGGCTTGGTGCCATGAGAATCTTTAACCCCATGCTGGCGGAGAAGGTGGTTACATTCACCTCGCCAGGGGAGCAGATGCGGCTGGTATTCTGCTCGCCGGAGTGCAAGATAGACTGGCGTAACGGTAAGATGTGCTACCCCAGCATCGCGCATCGCAATATGTACGGATGCTGGCAGTGCGGCGAAGACCTGCTGCAAGGGATGAACTTGGCGGGCAAAGAAACCAGCGACAACAACATCTACCGCGTCAGCAGGACGGGGAAGCTGTAGTCGATAAGGAGATCGTAATGAGCAAGTACAGCGCAACGAGCAAGTACCTGGAGTTCGTGGAGACCAAGGACACCGGCAAGACCAAGGCGTTCAACGTCATCTCCACGCGTGGAGGCGCGCTGCTGGCCACCATCTCATGGTACGGCACGTGGCGGCAGTATGTGATGTTCCCTGCGCGACTCACAGTGTGGAACCCTGAGTGCCTGCGTGCCATCATCGAGTTCATTGAGGGCTTGATGGAAGAGAGACGGGCGGCGTGCAGATGAAACCAGTTGACCAGACCGTAATGAAACCGCCGAATGGAAACTGCGTGGCAGCCTGCGTAGCATCAATCCTTGAGTTGCCGCTAGATGAGGTGCCGAACTTCATAGAGGCAGACGAGTTCTGGGATGATCTGAATGGCTGGCTGGCGAAGAGAGGGCTGTATATCATCGTAGTCCCGGCCGACGGTAGGGTGCCCCGTGGCTACCACATCATCGACGGCAGGTCGAAGTCCGGCCCCTGGAATCACGTAGTGGTAGGGTACGAGGGCAAGATGGTGCACGACCCCAACCCCAAGCGGCGGGGGATAAAGGGAGCGCCGGAGGCATACTGGGTCTTCGTAACGACTGACCCTGCTGAGGCGCAGCGATGAGGAGTAGGCTAGCAATACGCGCGCTGAGTGATGCCCTGGATGGTATTACAGCGGCTAAGGCCACCAAGGATGCCAAGGTCAGGGTGCACATGGTGGAGGTGCAGGATAGCATCGTGCTGGCCATCTACCGGCTGAATCCAGGCTGGCTGTCGCTGATGGACGAGACCTATCTAAGAGCGCGTGGATTGCTGTAGTCAAACCATTGAGTTTTTGGGGGAAAAGGGCGGCCAGATAGGAAACCCGTGACGAAGTACGACCATAAAGTACCACAAAGTACCCTATAGGCACCTATCACAGCGCAATACAACCATAACGCTGCATCTGCGGCAGCCGTAGGTTGACATCTAAGCCCCACTCTGTTACTCTTATACAGATGGGAATTTGTCTGAATTTCATTACAAGGGAGATAAAATGTTAGTGATTGAGGTGACTCTGTACCGGTGCAGCGAGTGTCACAAGGTGGTGGCTGAGGAGGGCGTGTACCCCGCATTCCCGTGCGACTGCGGCGCTCCTGCGATGGCCTGGGAAGAGCTTGTGGTGCGTGACGATGACCGGTAAGAAGAAGACCTTCGACCAACTGATGCGGGAGCTAACGCCGGAGGAGATCGCGGCGATGACCCCTCCGCGCGGCAAGTACATCCCCGCCAAGCTCCGCAAGGCCATCTATGAGCGCGACGGCTACACCTGCTTCTACTGCGGTAAACATCGAGACCAGATGGTCAAGGGGGAACTTAGCCTCGACCACTTCATTCCCCGCGCCCTCGGCGGAGTTAACTCGCTGGACAATCTCTTCACCTCCTGCAAGTCTTGCAACAGCAGGAAGGGCAAGATCGGCCCGGCGTGGGTTGCTCGGCGATTCGCGCAGGGCATCAGAAAGTGGGGCATATGATGGCACGACCAATCGAAGGCATCCCTACGTTCAAGGGGCGGGCGGCCAGGTGGCTAGCCAAGTATCTAGCAACTCACACCAAGAGAAACACTGCTCAGGCGCAGAAGGATGCGGAGATGGCGGCACAGATAAAGCCGCGCCGCGAGAGGAAGCGACATGCCTGAGCCGTACTTCCCACACCGTGTTGTGTTCGACGGTGGCCATGCCTTTCCTACCCTGTGGGAAATGGCAGAGTACGACATGGACATATGCTCAGGGGATATTGTGGTAGAGGAGTGGTCGTTTTCGAAGTACACTCTTATCTTTCGGGCGTCCTGTTTAACGTGTGGCAGAGGACTAGAGGTAGAGGAAGAGGCTTAGTGATGAGAGGAGACCATAATGCTTAGTGCACACTACGCAACAAGAGGTTGGCGGGGTTGGCTCCACTACTTCTTAACTCCTCACTGGGAGCAGAAGGCGTGGCGCTATTGGAGGCCGCCCTTTTTGACAATTCACGGCTGGAAAGAGACGCTGCGTTTCTGGAGAGGGGATTACAGGGAGCGGTCACAACGATGACAACCCTCTGGCCCACCATCAAGACGTGCACTAAGTGCGGCCACCTCTGCACAGAGTTCGGCGCGTGCTGCGCCTGTGGCGGGCCGCTGAGGAAGGGAACGAAATGAAGAGCATAATCAAAGCCCTTCACGAGTGGTGGATAGGCGTGCGACGGATTGATGTCCGCGCCTGGCGCTATGGGGACAAGTGCAACGCTGAGATGCGCATCCGGTGCGGCCCTTTCGGGGTGGCGCTGTATGCGGTTATGGAGAAGCACGCGGAGCCGTGGGAAGAGTTCTGGGCTGACCTGCGGAACCTCGTCGATCAGTGTAGTGACGGCGGCACCGCGCGTGTTCCAATCATCCGTATGGTATTCGCGGAGGCAAAGCGTAGTGGGTAGAATACCAAAGCGAGCGCACCGAGACACCGACTCCCTGAAGCGCCTGGCCACGGAGTTACACAAGGGCGGGCATAGTATAAGTGGCATCCTTGAACACCTCAACGAGCTTGACCTGGTAGGGGAGAGTCCGGTCAGTGAGCGCTCGCTTCGTGGCTGGCTGAACGCCGTGCCTCCCGCAGAGAAGACCGAGCTAATTGCTATGACCTACAGTGACGTGATGTCCATCCGTCAGCGTGCTTTCCACGCTGTGGCGATGTGCGAGATTAGCCGCTACGAATATATCACTGAGCGCGCCTATTGGATGGGGCTTTACATCAGCGCGCTGCACATCCTGCTCCGGCAGGCCCTGGCAATCGAGGCGGCCGCTGAACTACCGCCGCAATTCATCATGGACGACCTGGAGAAGTGGTACTCCGACATCCGTGCCATCCAGCAGATGACCCCGCCGCTTGACCTGGGCGGGGGCAAGGACGCCACAGAGGAAACCGTTGAGGAGTTGAACGCGCGCCTGAAGGAGTTCGAGAACAAGTACGCGGTGGACTTGAAGCTGCCGAAGGAAACTCTTTAGGGGCTTGCACTTCCCTGCGCGAGCATGTATACTATAGTGTAAAGGAGGAGCCATGAACACCAAGGACATCGAGGCCAGGGCGGAGGCGGCGACGAAGGGGGATTGGTTCTGGAACGGCTACGACGCCATTTGGGTCGGGAAGGACGACGACTCGGAACGCATCGCATCAGTATCGCATCTTGAATACGACGCTGAGGGTGACGAAGTTCCTAGTCACGGTGATGCAATCTTTGGGCCGCGCAAGGCAGAGGCCGGGGCCAACGCCGACTTCATCGCCCATGCCCGCGAGGACATATCGTGGCTCCTGGCCCAACTGGAGGCGATGCGAGAGTGGGGACAGCAGTACGGCGGCTGGACACCAGAGGAGCACGACGAGTTCCTTCGCATCCTAGAAGGGAGCAAGTGATGGCTAAGACATGTACAGAGGAGCAGCGCCTACGCTTGGAGGCCGAGGCCCAGGTCACCAGCCAGGAGCGCGAGAACGAAATCATGGACAAGGAGTTACACGCTTGGAGGACACATCAACACCCTGAGATCAAAGCCTTGGAGGAGAGGAACGCTACGGCTGAGGGGGCACTGAGGCAACTCAAGGGTCGAATACGGTACGTCAGCAACGTGTCAGTGTTGTCAGGCTGGACGGCTGACGATTGGGAGAAACAGTGGGCGGCGCTACGCCAGATGGGTGAAAAGGCAGTCTGTGCTGCCCTCTCCGGCGAGGGGAAGGTGTGGGAGCAGGTAGAGAAGGCGTTGGAGGCAGTCACTGAGTACGCCAAACAACTTGAGGAGAACCCAACAGATGAGTCCGCGTGGACTGACCTAATTGGACTAGGCAGCGTGACAGCAGAGGAAGTTCCTGCCGCCCTTGCCGCCATGAGGGGAGAGTAGAGATGCTGATCGAGTTCTACTGGTGGCTGCGGAGGCTGCCCACGCCCAGGGACTGGTACTACGCGGTGAAGTGGTTCATCCAGCGCGGGCGAAGAGGATGGGCCGATATCGACAACTGGTCGATGTTCAGTTATCTGTCTGACGTGATGGCCGACATGCTCAAGGATTTGCGCGAGAGCGGGCACGGCTACACCTGCGTTCACGGGGCCATGGGTTCGGAGGTGCGCGGGCAGCACATGATGGACAGTGCCGCATGCGACCCCGAAGACTGGTGGGCCATGCTGCACCGTATAGAGTTCGGGCTGCGGTACTATGATTACGTCTTCGATGGCGAATGTGATGAGCACTATGGTTTTTCTGAGTGGCGCGCCAAGACGGAGAGCGCCCAAGAAGTGATAGTCATGGCGTTTGCTGACCTGGGGGAATACTGGGGCGCGCTGTGGGACTAGGGCTTGACCGGCACCGGCGGGGGTAGTATACTGTAGGGGCTTAGAGAAAAGGGAGTAACGAAAGGAGAGCATGACCATGGCAATCTATGTACGAGTGAATCAACCAACAGGTCAAGGCAAGGATGCTACTTTCCGGAGCCCGTTTCACGACAAGGCAGGGGAGGTCGTAGGATTCGCTGTCACCGCCGTTGACGAAAGAGTCCTGGTGGCCCTGGAGGATGGCAGCTTCGTGACGTTCGCTCCCTCGGATTTGCGGAGGGTCGGCGGTAATCAGGGCTTTTTGCGGAGGCTAGAGTAAGGAGGCATGACCATGGAATACACCATAGTAGGGCTCAGAGAGAACGGCCAACTGGCGGCGTACGATTGTGTGGCGACGGACGTATCGTTGGAGATGCTTGAGAGGATATGCGTCAACAACAACTACTCTCAGGCGCTAGTGCTGGAGAACGAGTGCGGCAACAGCGGCACCGTCAAGCGGTATGAGTACCGTCAAGAGCCGAGTCTGCGCGAAGTACCCGCGTAGGAGAAGGAGGCAAGTTATGACCATCAACCGCGTAGTCGGAGACCTGAAGGACGCGGCGGTCGACGCCAAGGCCGAGAACCAGAAGCTGCGGGAAGACCTGGGCACGGCCGAGGGCGAAGTGAGCACCCTGCAAGCCGAGGTTAGCCGCCTAGAAGACGCGCTAGAGGCGCGTGACGCATGTATAATGCCGTGCTGCCCGAACCCACGGTGGTATACCAAGTCGGGTCATTGCTACTACCATCGGTACTTGATGGACGGACGCATACTACAGGCGATACAGGACGAGCGCGACCGCCAGGACGCCAAGTGGGGCTCACAGCGTGACCTGGCGCAGGAGACCTGGCTGACTATCCTCGTGGAAGAGGTCGGTGAGGTCGCCGAGAGCATCCTGGAGGGCGACCCAGAAGGCTATGCCAAGGAACTAATACAGGTGGCTGCGGTGGCCGTGGCTGCGCTGGAAGGATATTACGGGGGGCCGGAGGAGATGCCGCTTCACTGCACCGAATGTAGAGGCGCTATAGCGGTTATGGGCGCGACTAAGTGCCCAGAATGCGCCCACGGGTAGGATGAAGATCGTACCGATGCCGAGTGAGACGATATCACGGCCCTGCTCAGTGAAGGGCTGCCCGTACAAGGTGAGCACTACATCAAACGCCGATAAGTGCCCGCGTCATATTGGCGGTACCTGTGATATGTGTTGCGGCGATGGTAGAATCGGGGGTATCAAGTGCCGTCGCTGCCTTGGGACAGGGAGTTGGCGCGGGGAAGAGAGGGATTGACAACCCCTCGCGCGCGCGTGTATAATAGTGGAAGGTAAAGGAGGGACAGGACATGAGTAAGCACTACTTGGAGACCGGTATAGGCGGGCTCACGGAGCGGCACGTCAAGAGCATTCAAATCGAGTGGGAAGACAAGCCCCCATCTGACATCGCTGAGCAGCGGTTGCAGGACATCACCACGGCCCTGCGCCTCGGCTTCGAGCGGATAGAGGATTTTCGGGAGCAGACGGTAGAGGCCCTGGCGAGGACGCGCGCTGGCCTGTCGAGGGCGGCGGATACACCGCATGATTAGCGTTGCGATGCTGAGGCAAGTAGCGCTGTACTACCTGGGCCGAGGATGGTTCGATTTTCGGCACTGGGTGGCGACCTGGCTACGCTGGGTGGCCTACGAGATCGACCGGCGCAACAGGGCGCTGGGCGGGTGCGGATGCCGGTGGGCTGAGCGCCCCTGGCCATTGCCACAGGCGAAGCATTCTAGGATATGCAGGGGGAAGTAATGAGTTGTCGCATCGTCGGAGAACATCAGCACCAGCGGCGAAAGCGGCTGAAGCGGAAGCTCCTCACCCAGATGCCGTTTAAGGAGTGGGTTGAGGCTCGGAAACAGAGGGCTGCCGAGGCGGGAAGAAGACACGATCATGAGTGACATACCGGAGAGCGGTAACTGCTACAAGTGCAGCGACTGGTTGGGCAAGGAGTTCTACTGTTACGGATGCAAAGAGTTCATCTGCGACGATATGGACTGTGGAGGCTTGGTAGTATGGTCGCTGGCTAGCGCCACTGGCCCTGGCCACATGCCTGACGACCATTGGATTGAAGCTGACGACCCCGATGACGACCGCTCTTGACAGGGCGGCGGGAGAGGGTGTATACTGAGGCCATGCACCAAGACGATATCATATTCAACGGGATGCTCCTGGTGGCGGCAGCGGTACTAGTTGCTGGCGTGCTGGGGGCGCTAGGAGTAATCTAAGGAGGGCTAGGCATGTTAGACTTCATGGACGTAGCAAAGGCAGTTGAGCCGGTCATCGACATGCTTGACAATGGCGGGTGCCGGTATGCGTCCGTCACCATCTTCACGGACGGCAGCGGGCATATCACTGTGCCGGTAGGACACCAGGACGCGGCTAACAGCCTCCTGGAAGCGCACGGAGTCGCGTTGAGCGGCAGCCGGGGCGCGAACGAGTACGGCTATGACTTCTACCTCGACCTGGCTACGCTCAGGAAGTATAGCGAAACGCTGTGCCCACACTGCGGTAAGGATACTGAGGTGCCGAAGTGACCGACCTAGACCTGAAAGAGCTAGACCGGCTAATGAAAGAGCAGCCGACAGTAATTATCGAGCTTACCGGCGTCTTCGCTGCGGGTTTGGTATTCCTCTTCGGGCTTGGGCTCGGAGTGATTATAGGGCTGGCGGTATGAGTAACGAACCCCGATGCTTCTGCTGCAAGGGCAAGGTCACCGTGGGCGAGGGAGGGTACGAGTCCTGCCCCAAGTGCGAGGGCTGGTGCTGCACGTGCGGCAAGTGCGAACGCCACTGCGTCAAGGACGCGAGGTGTGACCATGACTAAGGAAGTGGTCGACTTTATTCTGGCGAGCCAGAAGCCACGCGTGGGCTATACGTGGGTTGCCTGGACGTTCCAGCCACCGTTGTATGCTCTGTTCGGGCTGAATTAAGAGGTGCGTGATGACCAACGTAGAAGCTGAGACCCGCAGGCGACAGACCCAGGTGCTACAGAGCGAAGGGTTCTCTGAAGCCTTTGCTAAGTGTCTGGCGGAGATAGCGAGCAAGGCCAGGCTCACGGGACCCCGAGACCTGAAGAGCAAGTATAAGAGGAAAGGGTGGAAGGCGTGAGTTGGACACCTAAGCTGACCGCCAGGGAAGAGCGCATGCTGCGGGCGATGCAGCACCTGATGCACAAGAACCACGAGTTCCTTCCCCGCACTTGTGACGGCTGTATGGAGATCGGCGGCTTCTTGGTAGTGCCTGGCTACGAGGGGAACAAGGACTACCCTACCGCCGTGGAGTTCGGGACATGAGCATTGATAACGTCAAGACGATGGAGATGGCCTGCCCCCAGTGCGGCAAGCAACTGACCGGCGTGGAGTACGCCTACAACGACCCCGACTACTATGACGGCGTTTCTGAGTGGGCTTGCTTCCCGTGCGGCTATCATCGTGGCCGCTGGTCTGGTAGACTATTAGGAGATGGAGAAAAGGAGCCACTGTATGGTCGAAAGAGAGAAACTAGAGAAGGCGGCTAGAACGCACAGCTTCGACATACACACACTGTTGTGTACCAAGTGCGGTACATCGCAGTACGCTTTGTTCGTGGCTATGGAGCCGTACCACTGTAGCGGCATACCGAGCGAGTACAAGTTCGTCGGGAGTTACCCTTAGACATGAGAGCGATTAAAGAGTTCCTGTTCGTGGTAGCTGTGACGGCCGGAATCGTTGTAGTGGTCACTGTCGGCATGTGGATTGCGGGGGTATGATGCGAGCATATGGATTGGTTTGTTAGTATTGGAGGGCAGACGAAATGGACGAGCAAGTAGCGCGTTTCTGGGAAGCACTAGACCACCATCAGGAATGGTTCGATGCGCCGCAGAAGGTAGACGATGATGGCCCTGTCTATATGACGAGGACGAAGGCGGGGTTTATCTTCGATGACGTGTTCTGGGAGACATTTCAGAGCTTCCCCTTCAAGATATGCCACGTTGCTTACTACGGCCCGACTCGCTCAGAGGACGGAGCAACGCGAACACAGGATATCGGCATCTTTGAGCTAAGGTTCGCACCGGCGAAGGAGAGCGCGTGCGGCATCGGGCCAAGGGTATACCGGTGGAGCGAGTAATGGCACTTTCCATACAACCTTACTGTGGTAACTGTCACAAGTTCATGACCGAGACGTTCTCTAGGGAATGGGGCATGAACATGTGGGTCTGCGACTGCCCCGTCAACAAGTGCGACCGGAGCAAAGACCCCAACTGCCACAACTCCGGCCACGCCCACCACGACCCGCAAAGTCCTATCGTGCTGTCGAACAAGAGCATTAGGGAGTCGGAGGAGGCATACGATACGGGCGTGTATGACAAGGACTGGCACGCCAAGACCGGAGAGTACCGCCCACCAGCAAGCATAGAGAAGGAAGAGTAGGACTAGCATGTTCGGCACACTAGCACCGTTCGTAGTCTCCGGCCTGATATTTGCTGCCATCTACCTGTTCGCCCGCTGGCGCGAGGTGGTCGCTGTCGCTAAGTACGAGAGGGCTCGCGCCGACGCGCTGACGGCACTGGTCGAGGCGATGCAGGAGGAAGGCTGCGCGGCGATGGGAGCCCTACAGAACATCTTCAACGGCGTGACCGCCGGTGGGATGCCTCACAGCAAGCTCGTGAAGAAGGTAGCAGACGTGGCGGCAGACGTGCTGGTGTTCCCTGCCCCTTGCGAGCACAAAGAGGAAGTCGATGAGTTGAGAGAAGCTGTGGTTGTGGTGCAAGACGAGGCTGATAACCTGGCCGGAGAGCTAATGGTGGCCAGGCTGAACGCCGAGAATTGGCAGAACCTGGCAGTAGAGTCAGAGGCACGGGCAGAGGAAGCCGAGCACCTGCTGGGGGTAGCCAACGAGCGGCTGATAGTAGAGCGGTCGCAGAAGGTTACGTGCTGTGATTTCCTGCCGTTCCGCGCGCAGGAGCGTGACTAATGGCCTGCCGGACGTGTGAATACTGCGGCGCGGTGACCACTGAGAAGAAGCGCGACCGCTGCCCTGAGTGCCTTCTATTGGTATGCGGGGGCTGCTGGCGCGAAGAGGACAAGTGCTGCAACGCTTGCTTCACCCTGGCGGAGAGGAAGCTGCGGTCGGCAGAGGGGATATGATAGGGTTCGGGTACATGCCTGCCGAGGCGACAGAGGTGGACGATAGTATCCCCTGGCACCAGCGGCTAGCTTTTGCCAGGTACAGTATTGAGCCCCACGCCACAATTCCTCAGCACCTGGCTGACGTGTGGACAGACATCATGGTAGAGGCATGTCGCGGCTTCCACGAGGAAGACTACGTGATGCAGCCCGCGCTGGACTACATCGACGACCTGGAGGATGGGATGGTTGCGCGGCGTATCGCGGGTTACCAGAAAGGCTACAATTTAGAGTATGACCGGCGCGCGGTGCACGGGGCGTGGAGCGATCTTGCCCCAAGCATAGAGGGTGGCTACGAGAAGCTACGGTACATCTTCGCCGACCTGCCCACGAACCTACAGCGGGCCATAGTGAGCCACTGGGATAGGCTACACTACGAGTGGCTGGCGGAGCACCCGACGATACATTACGAGCCGAAGTTCGGGTACTTCTGGCTCATCGGGGGCTCTGTTATCAAGTTCCACGAGGGCGTGGATGGTGACACGCAGCCGACAGAGAGGGAGACCCTGGACTGGGAGCGTGTAGGCGCGGCAGGCGGAATGTATGGCTGGGCAGCATCATCAGCAACCGCTGTTGGTACAGTAATGGATGACTACACCGGCTATCCCACAGAGTTCGAGGACTAGGAAAATGGGGCAGGCAGTGATCGAGGATGACCACTAAACAGCAACTAACCAAGCGCGAGGCAGAGCGCGTCCGCCTGAGCGAGCCTTTTACCAACGAAGAGATCAACATCATCAAGGCTGCCCAGCAGGACTTCTGGACATTCCTGAACACCGTATACGCGGCCTCCTTTGAGGGCGAGTCCTTCCTGTATGCCGACGGCAATTTTGGGCCATTCAAGCTCGGAAGCATACACGAGTATTGGGCGCACAGGATAGCTGGCGTCAATCGGCCAGGGGGAGACCCGCCCTACCGACGCTGGCGTATCATGGCCCCTCGTCTTCACCTCAAGAGCACTGTTCTGGGCCGAGGCTACATCTTCTGGCGATTCTTCTCTGACGGCAAGGACGTAGACGCTCTCTACTTCGGTTTCAAGAAGCCGCTGGCCGAGGAGCACGTCACGTTTCTGAAGGAAGACATCGAGAAGAATCCGTATTGCCGGTTCTGGGTAGATAACAACCCGACGGCTACCAGCATTGTTGATGCCACCGTCTCCTTCCGCGAGGCGGGTAAGGACGTGGTAGACATGTCAGTGGGGGAGAAAGCCAGGGAGGAGAAAAAGGAGAAGGGCGGGCTGACGAGGAAGACCTGGCGCGCCCAGTGCGAGGCCGAGGGTATCCTGGCCGCTACCCGTGGGCGTCACCCCAAGATCGTGATGTGCGATGACATCCTGTCCGACTTCGCTAACCCCATTGATAGCGTGGAGGTAGTGCGCATTAATGACATCTTCGGGCGCAGCATCAAGTCGCTGCCGACCATGGACGGAGTTCTGGGCGTGGTGGGCACGCCGCAGGCACCGAATGATATTCTGCACAAGCTAGAGAATGACCTGACGTTCTGGTGCGCGAAGTTTCCGGCGGTGCAGGACTACGCGACGGAGAATGTGCTGTGGCCGGAGATGTACAGCTACAAGCGCCTGATGACCATAAAGAACTCAATCACTGAGGCAGCGTTTCTAGTCGAGTACCAGCTACACCCACGTGAATCGATTGACCAATTCCTGCGCACTGAGGCGATAGTAGCGTGTCTGAATGAGGGCCTAAAGAGGTTTGTGCCTGTGGAGGGTGAGAAGTTCGACAACCCCGACAAGCTCAACGTGTGGGGAGGCATGGACGTGGGCAAACAGGTGCACCCTAGCCACGTAAGCATCTTCGTAGAGGTGCCGCCGGAGAAGGGCCAAGACCAGGGCTGGCTGGTGCAGATATACGAGGAGTGGCTAGACCACATGAACTACAACGAGCAGGTGGAACTCCTCAATAACCTGATACGGTACTTCGACCCCATTCGATTCTACTTCGACAATACCCGCAGTGAGCTAGAGGACAGGGGGCTGACGAAGAGGGCCACCGGTTTCAAGTTCAAGAAAAACGTCAAGGGGAGCATGGCTACCTTGCTGGAGAAGCGTATTAACAACACCTTCTACCACAGCACCGGAGAGGGCGAAGACCCCGCTGCTGGCCCAGGCATCGTCCTGTACGGGCCGGAGGATACGCGCCAGGTGCGCAGCATGAAGCAGATGCACAAGGACTTGACGGCGAGCGAGAACGAGGACGGCCACGCGGACGCGTTTATTTCAACGATGCTGGCGGTCTACGGGTGCGAGAGCGGCCCACGGATAGCCAACCTCGGCAGCGCCCAGGACATCTTCGGCGGCCAGAGGGTAGGCGGCAACAAGCTACACCGGCTAAGTTGCAAGGGTGACATGGAGACGTTCTCCATTCCTGACCCATTAGGGCTCCGGCCGGACACCAAGAAGCAGAAGTGTAGGGATTGCGGCTTCTGGATGGATGTACCGACGTAGCAGGACGTGGTATACTATAAGGGTGTAAAGACTGGCGACGAAGTAAGTAACGAAAGGAGGACAGTGATGTCCTACGAAGAGAACAGAACGCGGGTCTTGGCGTGGCTGGCAGAGGTGTGCCCGTATGGTAAGGAGCCGCTGAGGTTCTTCCGATTCACCGAGCATGAGGACGGGCGCGGCACGGTCGTCTTCTGCACCGGCGTGCACAGCTACCACATCTCGTTCACGGACACCTACCTCGGATGCACGGCCTCTTGCCGCATGCAGCGGCCTGGGGAGACCTGGACGCGCGGCAGTGACCTGCCTGATGGTACGTTCTGCTACGCTACCTTTCAGCGCATCATCCACCGTATCGTGGAGTATGAGCTAGTGGAGCTTGCTCCGGTGCCGGAGCCGCAGACCGTCGAGGTTGATGTCGCGGAGCCAGGCCTTCCGCTTCATGGAGAAACACCTGCCGGTGCGTAGATGATAGAGCTACTGCTGGCGCTCATAGCGGCGCACTACGTGGCCGACTTCCCCTTGCAGGCTCCGGTCATCGCAGAGCACAAGGGCAAGGTCTTCTTTCAGGCGATAGGCTTCCACTGCCTCACCGCTCACGCCATTATTCAAGCTGGAATGGCGGGATTGGTGGTGGCGCTGTTGGGATACCCCTGGGTCGCGCCATTCCTGGCCGTGGGCATCACCCACTGGCTGATCGACTTCTGCAAGTCCTGGCGCGGGTTCGACGGGAACCTGCACCTGACTAAAGGGGCCAGGACGGGGCCGCAGACAAGCGGGCTCTATGGCATCAACGTAGATCAGGCGCTCCACATGGGCGTGCTGGCGGCCGTGGCCCTGGGACTGGGGTTGCTGTAATGGAAAATAGGCACATAGAACACCGGCCCAGCACTGCTGTATGGAAGTCGTGCACAGTATGCGGCGTAGAGGTCTGTATCGGGCCGTGTTGTGAGTGGGCACAACCTGATTGCCAACATGCAGCACACCTTGCGTGTACGATAAAGCCCAGGGATGTATCGCTGTGGGTATGTGTGACCTGTCACGAGACGGGGATAACGACGATACCCTGGGTATGCGTGGTAGGATGATAAACCTCAGCGAAGTAATATGCTACCGGTGCAGTAAACCACTGGGCACCGGCCGTACTTTGGTGTACGACGAGAAGACCAAGACCGGCAAAGGGTGGCGGCACGGAGAATGCGATGCTCTGCCCAACATGCGGCCTGATGGGGAGTGACTACTTCCACATAGCAGGCCACACGCTAAGCTACGAGCGCCACCACGGGCGCGGGATGCCGGAGGCCCCAGGCGGGCCGCCGGTCTACTTCCTCACCTTCCGCGAGGCGGCGATGATAGGCGGCGTGGCGATAGATAGGGGCTTGACCCACTTCAGGAACAGGTGTATACTGGTAGAGTAAAGGAGGGCATACATTATGTGCCAGCAGAAAATAGTTGTCGATCTCTGCTCGAAGAGGTACAATCTGATAGACCTGTTGATGTTCATGTTTTTCCAGATGGGTGCAGAGGAGCAAGACCGCTTTCTCAGGGAGTTCGAGGAGAACGGGGAGCACTTTATCGGCGAGGTGAAGATAATAACAGAGTAAAGGAGGGCAGACCCATGAGCAAGTTCCACATTATAGGGATAAGCCATGATGGTAAGCTGGATACGCTGCTGGATGGCGACGACCTTGACAAGGCGCTGGATGAGTCCGTAGAGTTTGTCGATATGTACAGGCAGATATTCGTGGTGGGGGTTAGCTGCAACGCGCGGGAGGTGTTCTATAAGCCTCCTGTTGGGGGCGGCTGGCGGCACGGCGCGTACTCGCCGAGGGTAAACGACCTAGAGCTAGACGCGCCGCTCTAAAGTAACCCCGCAGACCCCTTGACAACAACCGGTCAGGCATGGTAACCTGATAGTGGAGATGCGGTCATGCAGCCCCACGCAAAGCCTTCGGAGCGGCTGACAGGGCGGTGACACCGGCAGGATGTCGCGAAACCGAGTCGGGGCATCTCTAGCAAGAGGGTAACGCCGCTGGCAGCGCAGGAACGCCTAAACAAGTGTGGCCACTTAGCGGGAATGCCAAAGCGGGCCAGCGGCCTCCTTAACAACCGAAGATAGTTGTCCGTCTCCAGGGGAGGCGCCCCGTCGAGGTGCACCTGGGGGCAAACGGAGAGAAAATAGTACGGCGAGTGGGTAACGACCGCTTCATGATGCGGAAGTGGACTCAGGGGCCGAGAATACCTCCGGCTTCCCTGAAGGCGGACAACCTTTCACGAGGAAGGGCATCCTGGCTGGGTAAGACCTGGGCACGGCCAATAACGGCCGAGATACCGGCACCAGTATAGCCACGGGGAGTGCTGGGAGGCACCCAGGAGGCGGCGGGTCTCACAACAGCCCGCCGAATGCCCCTCCCCGCGAGGGAAAGATAGTGGGGGTGGTTGGTTCGTCCGCAGTGAACGTGCGTAAGCGACGCTAGCGGCACAGGGGTTCGATTCCTCTCACCTCCACCACAAGGAAAGAAGGGGCGAGATGGAAACTGAGTGCGCAGATTGCGGAACATCTATACAGACTCCTTACCCCTATGTGCGTTGTCTGCGCCCAGGGGAAGGTATCGCTCTAGTCCGAGACCGGCTCTGTACGAGTTGCTGGAAAAAGGATGTAGCAGAAGTAATGAAGGAGGCACAAGCATGAGCACACCAGAAGAGCGAGCAGAATTACGAGATAAGTTCAGTGGCGTCGTCGCGGCCAACATGGGTGTTAGCTTCGCTATGGCGGCGGCAGAGGAAGACGGACTGACCATCGACGTTGCCCTGCGGGGTTGCGTGGCGATGTTCGAGTTCGGTCTTGTCCTGGCGGAGAGAGCCCCCGAAATGGCAGACAAGCTGCGGCTGGCTGCCCGCGAGGACGACGTGGCCAAGAATGCGCCTATCACTATCGACCAGGCTGTGGACGCAGTGATCGAGTACTTTTCTTAGACATTTCTTCTCCTTAGAGCAACACCCCCGAACCAATCAGACGGGGGTGTTCTCTATATTCAGGTTGAAGTCTGCGCCGCATTGCGGTATACTCTAATGGAGGTAGAGATATGGACGGCGAAAGACTGATCGACCGGCAGCGCATACAGGCCCAGGCGGAGTTGCTTGAGCGTATCACGAGCGGCGGCCAAACCGACGTGGAGAAGGCGATGCGGGAGCGGAAAACTCTGGCTGACCGCGTGGAGAACAGGCGCGGGGCGTACCTGACGCACATGAAGAAGATGGGCTGGCCGCGAGAGATGATTGTCGAAGAGCTAGCCGAGCTTGACAGGCTCCTGGTAGCCCTCCGTGTAGAGCCGTTCAGCCAGGAGGCATTTCAGATGCCGGACTTGGGGTTTTAGCATGGCCAAAAATAGTGCCCCGCAGTACAAACTAGAGTGGTGCCCAGTGGAGAAGGCCGACCGTTCCCAGGTGCCATACACGCTGGACAAGGTGACTGGCAGGTTGATTTACTACCTGCCGTCTAACCTGCCGTTCGGCCACCTGGAGTTCAACGGCATAGACATCAGTGGTTACTTCAAACCACCGGATGACGATATAGAATACTCGGTTAGGCCCTGGATGTTCGAAAGCACACCTAGACCGGCGGTTCCTGTCGAGCCCGACGCCGAGGCTGAATAATGGTAAAGATGGGGCATCTTAGTCCAGCGCTTGCGCGCACACAAGAGCCCACGCCGCACGACATCATCTGGGCAGCGGGGTTCTTCGAGGGAGACGGTACTTGTGCATTTTACAGAAGAGGTACCTACGCGTCGATCTCCCAGAAAGATAGGCGAGTGCTAGACAAGATGCGGGGGCTGTTCGGTGGTTCTGTCGGTTTTAATTATAAGAAGCACTCCACTTTTCGTTGGCGAGTAAGTGGAGCAAGAGCAAGAGGATTTTTGCAGAGCATTTATGCGTTAGAGTCGCCCCGGCGACAAGAGCAAATAAGGGAGGCACTAAATCATGTCTAAGAAGGCAACGTGTAAGAACCATAAGAGATTCGTCCCGACCTGTGACCCCTGCAAGTCCGAGGCGCTGAAGGAGACCGTGGGGTTCCCTGGTGTCTCTGTTACGCCAGAAAACGCTGACACCATGGCCGATACCCCCGACCCCAGCCCTGACCAGGCCACCGTGAATGACATCCCCGACTACGAGGCTGACGAGGAAGAGCCGCTGACGCCCGCTGAGGAGCCGGTGGAAGAGATTGTGCTGAGCCGGTATGCTGAGGACATCGACAAGACCGAGGCGGACGGAGAGTCCGACCCTGAGCCTGTAGTCATGGTCGAGATAGATGGCGAGGGTAACGTCGTCTCGACGACGTCTGGTGAGGGAGAGTCGGATTATAGTCCAGAGGAAGACGCCGAAGCCGATAAGCGCGCGACCCATATGAGCCCTATCGAGATGGCCATGTTCATGTTCCCGCAGCGGCTCATAAGCCAGAATGTAGCGCCCTTCGTCGAGAAGACTTTGGCGTCTTACCTGGAGCTTGGCCTGACGCCGGAGGACGCGGTTATCGTCACGGCCGGAGAGGTCATCCACGCTGAGCAATTAGATGGTCTGACGCCAGAGGTAGAGGAGGAGGTCGAGGAGGCGTTCGAGGCGGGCATAGAAATAGCGCCGGAGATTACCGGCTGCATCGAGGACTACAACCAGGGATTTAACGAGGGCATGTCGGCCCTCCACCGCCTCATGATTGACCACTACGCCGGTGACGAGGACGCCGTGGCCTACGAGATGATGCGATGGCTAGAGCGCAAGATGGCGGGGATGAAGAAGTAATGTCACCAGCCCTGGGCGGTTATGACCCACGCACGTCATTCGGCAACCTGAGAGGCACGAAGCCGCAGGTTCCGCATCTACTCTTCACGCTGAAGGAAGAGGAGATCGTGCAGGTGCTGATGGCCCAGGGTTGTTCGGAGAAGACAGCGCGGCGCGAAGCCGCTGAGTTCATGTTGTATAAGGAGCGCACCGTGGGGCCGAGGCAGGTCTGGAGCGATGACGACGATCAGCCCAAGCCAGAGACCAAGGCCGTCACTAAAAGCTTTGCAGACGCAGTAGCCGAGCAGCGAAAGGGAGAGTAATATGAGTGGATTGTACACGCGGGTCGCGGAGATGACCGTTGACCGGATGGAGCTATACGGGTCATGGGTGGCAATCGAAGAAGACCTGGCAGAGAGCGTCGCCCTAAGTGGGCTGGTAACCTCCGTAAACAAGCAGGCAACGACCATAGGCCGCGTGTTGGGGGTAGGCGTGAAGGTCGCCGAAAACCTGCGACCAGGTGACATCGTTTTGTACGAGCAGTGGCAAGGTGGCCGGTGGGATATCGGCGACCAGAAGCTGCTCATCATGGACATCGAGAATGTCCTGATAGTAGTAGAGAGGGAGGACTAAGATGGACGCTCTAGAACTAAGGCAGACCCTGCTGAACGACCTGGTGGCAGGACTGAAGAAGTCGGTTACGGAGAGGAGCGAGGCCAGTAGCGTGGCCCACGCGCACTATCTGACGGGCCGCATCGAGACCCTGCGCTCTATCGTGGAGTTCCTTGTGAACTTCCAGGCGGATGCGCCTGTGCCGGAGGCACCGGCCGCGCCGGAGGAGAAGGAAGACAAGCCGAAGCGCAAGAAGGGGAAGGAAGCCAAGTAGACTAATGGCCGACCTGGAACAAGTAGTAAAACAGATGGATAGGCTGGCTCGCAGCGCGGCGGCGGGAGTAGTAGAGAAGCTGCCGAGCCCAGAGCCGTGTGGGTGCGCGCGCCGCAAGCGTAAGATGCTGAAGGGCCTGCGCACAGGGAAGTCGGCGGCCGAGATAGTCAGGGAGCAACTGGCGGACATCAGAGGGAAGTAGATGGGAATAATCGATAGACTCGGAGAGCGGCTGGACAAGAGCTTCGGGCGGGGCGAGCCTGCGGCTGTGCCTGACACGGCCCTGTCGGACGTGGTTGTGGGCGGCTACGGCATGCAGATTGAGGCGCTGAGAGCGATGTCTGATCGCGTTAGTAAGGGAGAGGGCAGCGACGTAGACCGCCTGATAACGGATACTATGGGCCGCGCCGGACTCCAGAACGCAGGGATGATCTGGAAGGGAGACGACCGGCGACTGGAAAGTGCCGTGGGCGAGAACATCTCCGGCTACATCGGCATCAAGGACTACGGCTTCAAGGGCAAGCGCCAGTACATAGCTGACCGGCGCTACCTGCTAGACCTGTACGTGGTCGGGTACAACAACGCCGACATCAGGACGGCGATCACCCACCAGCGCAACGAAATCTTCCGGCGCGGGTTCGACTGGGAAGAGAAGTTCGACTTCCGCTGCCCACAGTGCGGCAGGGAGTACACGGCGATAGAGGCGCGCAAGAAGAAGTTCAAGTGCGAGCACCGCGTCAGGAATGACGAGGAGAAGGTTGTCGCCATTGACATGGAGGAGCCGGACGAGACCCAGAGAGAGGACTTCGACAAGTTCATCGAGACCTGTAACTACTTCGGGCAGAGCTTGGAGACGGTGCTTAGAGAATGCTGGGACGATATTAACATTGTCGACGATGCCTTCCTTTTCGTGTCGAAGGAGTACACCGCAACGCGGGTAGAGGACGCCGAGGGCAACCCTACAGAGGAGTGGGAGTTGACGGGGAAGCCCATCTTCATCTTCCGTCTCGACCCGGTGCTGGTAGAGTTCGACCTAGACCAGCGCGGCATCCCAGGGATGCGCCACCACATCTGTCTGCTGCACCGCGACAACCTCCTGGAAGTACCGCCCGGCGAGGGCTGGGAGTTGGAGTGGCAAGGAAAATGCCCTGAGTGCGGGCTGCCAACTTACCCGACGATGTTTAAGTACAACGAGTGCAGCGACGAAAAAACGGAATTTCTGACCCGCGACGGTTGGAAATTTGGGCGAGACCTGTCCTATAAGGACGAGTTTGCTACGAGAGACATGAAAGGTGTTATGGAGTGGCAGCGGCCACAGGCGCTTACAGCGTATGACTACGCTGGCGAAATGGTGCGGGTCAAGGGACGTTTTACAGACCTGCTAGTTACACCAAACCACCGACTGGTGACAAAGAACAAGCTCCCGTCTAGCAATCAATTTGACGCGGATTGGCACTTTGAACGGGCAGAAAACTTGCCGTCCCATTTTAAGGTTCCGAGCACCAGTGTGTATGTGGATGGGGAGCAGAAAGAGTGGTTTACGCTTCCTGGTTATCCTGCGAAGAGAGGGCGCAAAGCGGCTACCGCTAGGCAAGTTAACATGGACGACTGGTTGGAGTTTCTGGGTTATTATCTAGCCGAGGGGCGGCTGGCGAAGTATCAGATTTCACTTGCGCAATCCCCGAATGGCAAGGCGCGAGCGGGGATGCGGGACGTGCTGGACAGGTTAGGTTTTGCCTACAGAGAAACTAGCGCGGGGTATTATCGCTGCGAACCGCAGGTGCATCATTGCTTGCGTCCTCTTGGTCATTCGCACGAAAAGTATGTGCCGGACGAGTTCAAGGACTTATCTTGGCAGCAAACGCGGATTCTCGTCAATGCCTATTTAGCGGGGGATGGTGGGAAGCACCTTACCAATGAGGGCAACGGTTACTTTGCCTCAACCTCGAAACGGCTGGCTGAGGATATGGCAGAATGTATGTTGAAAGATGGCTTCGCGGTCAGCTACCGAGAAAAAACATTTGCGAACCCAAAGCACAAGACACAGCATTTTGTTCACTTCCATAAGAAAATAGTCGAGCCGACCCTGCGACCACA
>SDBT01002708.1_pt1 | contig 31089 bp, 53 predicted proteins | sample 2277101 | NCBI WGS metagenome assembly SDBT01 (sample SAMN10404973, study PRJNA504765) | marine sediment metagenome | isolation source: marine sediment core GS10_PC15, 103 cmbsf | place: Arctic Ocean: Southern Knipovich Ridge | collected 2010 | reverse complement strand
GCGCAGAGGATAATCTATAGATAGGGTCGAGGTAAAGTTTTCAACACCAACATCGGCCCGCCATTTGAGCGGGCTATTTTTATAGGAACGGATGAGGTTAAGATATAATGGCACTAGGTGTAACAAAACGTAAGACGATTTTCAGTGAACCAGATACGACTAACGTAGCGGGCGGCACAGCATTTGACATACTTGATGCTAGTCAACGCTTGCTTCATATTGATGGGCGCGTCGATGGCCACGGTGTACAGCTCACCATCCCAGTCCAATATGATAATGGCCTTGACCTTATCCCGAGCACCCTTTCGAGTGCTCGGGTGGATCAGTGCCTGCTTAGAGGTGATGTCGCTGAGCTCCATACGCTCAGTGCCAGCGCCTACCATCTTAATGCCTAGATCTTTACCCACGGTTAATCACCAAATGGAGGTTTACTTAGATTTCTTCTCTTCTTTTTTCTTACCGCCGGGCGCATCAACTAAAACTGCCGACCAGTTGATCCCGCCCTCAGCTTCAAACTCTTCAGTGACCTGCTTACCAGCAGCGTTCTTTTCCTTGCTCAAGTTCTTAAGGTCGACGCCACCTTCTGTGACGATGGATACGTCGATGCTGCCTTTAGCGATCTTAGCTTTGAGCGCGTCGATGTCGCCCGTCAGAACGATATATTTAAGAGTTTTGAACGCTGCTTTTGGTGACGGGCTGGACTTTCTCACGCGCCCTGTTGAGTTATCGTTGCTCATGGGTATTACTCCTTGGTTAAGTGTTATTTGGGTTTCTTCTTAAACGGTTTCTTTTTCTTCTTACCTGGATGCTGAGGCATTTAGGTCTCCTCTCCTGTGATGTCGAACTCAGGGCCATCCACGTCAGGCTCAGGCAGCGTGTTATCAGAGTCAGCCAGCTTTTGGACAAAGATCCTCGTCATCTCAAAGCGCCTGTATGACTTGGTATTGTCGTCATGCAGGTACTCGCCCGCGTTCTCAACAGCTTTGACCCTCAGCGATAACACACGCTTAAAGATGTCCGTGTTTATCTTAAGCTCAGCCGACCTAAAGCGATCATCATATAAAGCATTGGCAATGGCCTTAGTCGACACCTTATACCGCGCGCCCAGCTCCTTAAGAGTAATCCTCGGCTCGATCTGCTTATCCCTGAGGAGCAGGCCCTGGAACTTAGTGAGCTCATCAAAGGTATGGCCCAGCAGCTCCTCCAGCTTAGCGGCTTCTATATCATCTAAGTGAAACGGCTTGGACTGCTCTAAACGCCGCCCTATCAGCTTAGACCTGCGCCCCTTGCGTGGGGTCTCACCCTTACGAGGCCGCGTAGCCGGCTTCTTGGCTTTCTTCTTAGCAGGCGCTTTCTTCTTGGCCGCTTTCTTCTTTTTGGGAGCCATGGCCCACCCCTTAGGCGTGGGCGCGGGACGCTGAGATCACCACGTCCTCATAATCAATGTAGTCCAGCGCGTGCCTGTGGTTATCGAAACGGACCTCAGTCTTTTCCTGATAAGTCTCTTTGTCCCGTACCACCTGCTCACCCAGCTTGACCGCCATCCACTCACGGCGTTTATTCTTTGCGTTCACCATACCGATGACCACCTCTTTAATGGATGGGCCGACCTTGCACTTATCCATATCTATGCCGGTGACCTTGCCAGTCTTTTCATCTTTGAGGTAGGCGATTTCAATAGGGTGAGAATGACCGCATGCCAGGGTGGCGCGGTCATGGCGCATGCCCGTGCGCGCGTCATGGGTACGAAACCAATGGACGTGCTCGGACTTGCTGATCGTAATCACGCCCTTTTTAAATGATGTGTTTTTCTCACACTGGGCAACGAGAAGTTTAAACCTGAAGATACGAAGCTGCCCCCGGGTGGGGTCCTCGGTGATCTTGACCAGGCCAGTATTTGTGGGTTTGGTTTGGATCTCAGGGATCTCAGTAGGTGGGTCTTCTTTCTTCTCTGGTCGCTTTGATGCCAGAGGTTTTGGTAACTTGTTTTTCTCTTCTGTTGCCATGTCTTGGATACTCCCCAAAGAGGTTTTATTTGGTGTCTATGTGCGAGATTACTACCACAAAAGGCCCAAAGTAAATTTAATACACAAGATACACATTCCCGATATTGTGTAGCAAAGCACTTCGTGCACGTATTTAACACTTTTGCCCTTAAATGGGGAGAGCTTTGCTACACAATAAAAACCACGTGTAGCAGACCAAAAGCTAAACAGGTATACACGTACCCCACCTTTTACTACACAATATTCTCTCTTTATAGAAAACTTTATAAAAAATAAAAAAAGAGAGGGAGGGGGTAAGAAAAGGCGGGAGTATTGAAATTGTGTAATTGTGTAGCACCAAATATACAATGAGAAACACCTATTTTCACCAAAGCCTTAAATAGCTTCACCAAGTCCACCTCATGTAAATAAATAGTTATTTTATTCTTGTAATTTGCTACACAATATTTTAAGGTTTGTCTCCCCGGCCAAAGTGGCCAAAAACTTTTTTACAAACGAGATTTTATGCCCTCTAAATCTACGACTAACAAGGCGAAAAAGTCAGCGCAAAGCCTTGCGTTAGATAAGCTGGCCGCCTCAGGCTTAGACCTTAAAGACGCCAAAGAGCTCAAAATGCAGGTGCTCGACATCAGCAAAACAGCTAAGCTCGGCTTTGACGCGCTGCCATCTTTGAAGATTAATTACTACTCACCCAAAGGCAAACCCATGGGTGACTGGGCAAAGGCCCCACCATTTTACCGACTGCGTTACTTAGATGTCGCCAATGACTTCGACCAGATCACCACTAAGAAAAACCAGCGTTACACTCAGCCACTTAACACTGCGTGCTGTGCGTATTTTCCCCAAAACATGGCCGACTGGCCTACCATATTAAAGGACCCCAATGAGCCCCTCATCATTACTGAAGGTGAACTTAAAGCGGCGTGTGCCTGCAAGGCTGGCTTTCCTACCATTGGGCTCGGAGGTGTGTATAATTGGCGCTCCCTACCAAAAGGTGTGGGCATGCTACCTGAGCTCCAGAGCGTCGTCTGGCTCAGGCGTAACGTATACATTTGCTTCGATAGCGACTACCTCACCAATCCAATGGTGTGCGCTGCACTGCGAACACTTGCCGAGGAGCTCACGGATTTGGGGGCGTATGCTCACGTGGTTACACTCCCTGCTATCGCCAAAGAGGGTAAAACTGGTCTCGATGACTTTATCGTATCAGAGGGGGCCAAGTCCCTTGAGCCTGTCCTTAAAGAAGCTGAGCCCATCGGACTGATCAAGCCGCTGTTTGATTTCAACGATCATTACATCTATATACAGGACCCCGGCCTGGTGCTCAATCAAGGCTCACAGGCTAAGATCTCACCGGGCGCGTTTAAGGAGCACCTTGAGGCGGCTAAGTCCTACCAGGCCAGGGAGCTTAAGCCTGACGGGACCATCTCCCATCGCAGGGTAAGCGCGGCGGCAGCATGGCTGTCATGGCCCCTGCGCAAACAGGCCAAGGGGCTGACCTACATGCCCGGGCAGGAGAAGTTCATCCAGGACGAGGGGATGTATAACACATGGCCCGGGTGGGGATGTGAGCCGCGTAAGGGGCCAGTGAAGCCTTTCTTAGATCTAATTGACCACATCTTTACAGGAGCTGACGATGCTGATAAACGATGGTTTTTGCAGTGGTGCGCGTATCCTATACAAAATCCAGGGGTTAAATTGTTTACGTCAGCTGTACTCCATGGCGTCAGGCACGGCACTGGAAAATCCCTGCTGGGCTATTCTCTGGGACGCATCTACGGCAAAAACTTTTCCGAAATCTCACAGGCTGACCTCCATGGATCATTTAACGACTGGGCTGAAGCTCGACAATTCATACTTGGGGATGATGTCACCGGCTCAAATAAGAGAGCGGATGCTGACCTGCTCAAAAAACTGATCACCCAAAAAGAGATCAGAATTAACATTAAGTACGTACCCTCCTATTCAGTGCCTGACTGCATTAACTACCTGTTCACCTCTAACCATCCTGACGCCTTCTTTTTAGAGGACGACGATAGGCGTTTCTTTATCCATGAGATATTGGTGGGCCCATTAGGTGAGATGTTTTACCGCAAGTATATGCAGTGGCTAGATGACAAGGGCGCGCGGTACCTGTTCGCCTATTTGAAGGCCTTCAACACCAAGAGCTTTAATCCTGCAGCGCCTGCGTTAAGGACAGCGGCTAAGTCCAGGATGATCGCCGACATACAGTCAGACTTAGGCGGCTGGGTGCGCCAGCTGCTGGCAGTGCCTAACAATGTGCTTAAGGTGGGCGAGATCGCGCTTAAGCAGGACATCTATACCAATAAGGAGCTGTTGCAGATATATGACCCACTGGGCAGGACGGGTACCACGGCCAATGGGTTAGGCCGTGAGCTTAAACGAGCGGGCGTGCCTCAGGCGGTGCAGGGCGTGCCCATCCGGCTGCCTGACGGCTCACAGGCTCGGTACTATATTATTCGCAATAAGGACAAGTGGCTTAAGGCCGGCGTTGGCGGCTGCGCCAAGCATTTAACTGACTGCGTCCCAGCGCAGAACAATCGAAAGGGGAAGTACTGATGAGCGATAAATTAAAACCCTGCCCGTTCTGCGGCGGTGAAGGCAGCCACTGGGAATGGTCTGATACATACGGTTGTTTGGATTGTGGTGCGGAAAGAGACACGCTAGACGCATGGAACCAGCGAGACAGCGGGCTTGTGGAGGCGCTGGAGCTTGTAAAGGTTGCGCTAGAATTAGAGAAAGTATTTAAAGAGATACACCAAAATCACTGGCCCATTGTTGCTTTAACTGCAATAAACAATCTTTTTATCCCGGCTATGGAATACCGCGAAGCCCTAGCCAAGCACAAGGGGCAAACGTGAAATTCAAAACGACAATAAGAAGGGTTGAGGGCTCACGCCTGAGGTATAGGCGCATTGAGGCCAGTATCGGAATACTTGAGTATGGCGGGGTACATACTGTTTACTTGGAGCTGCTTATGCCGACCAAGCGTAAATACATTGAACTGGCCAAGAAGCAGGTTATATACAGGCTGACCCGTCACAGGCTGCCTGCTTATCATTACGGAGGTGGCCCGATGGGCGGGCACGGCGTTAAACAAATGAGGAGAGGGTGATATGGAAAAGATATATGCCAGAGTTGTAGTGGGGGAGATAGTAGTTGAGTGTGAGGCCCCTAAACAATATTCAGATAATGGGGGAGAAGCTGTAAAAATGTTACGGGTCTGCGCTGATAAAGCCGAAAAGATTTTAATTAAGCAGATGAAAATCACTAAGGCTTAGGCAGTGACAAAGACCTATAAATGCAGTCGAGGGCATGTGCACCTTATTGAGCACCTAATGGGTGAGACCCGAGAGGGCGCGCAGTGCGGGCGTATGATTAAACCACGGGGTTATCTTGGTAAGATCAAAGATCGCCCACCCACTTACTGCACCGCTCCCCTGCACTGGCTGCCCGACGACGCGGTGCCCGCTATATGGAAAACCAAGAGGCCCACCTCTTGAGCGGGCAGACAGGAAGGCCCAGGCCGTGCATACAGTGCGGCAAGCCGCTACCCTTTAAGAAGTACCGCCGGGTGCTCTCTAAGTACTGCGGGCCTGTCTGCTCTAAGCTGGCGTATAAGGAGATGAGAAGCACGCCTAACCGCATAACCCATGAGAGCGCGTTAGAGGCTAAGTGGCGCGCAAAGAACTGCCCGCCTAAGAAAGAAAAGAAGCGCGCTCCCAAGGAGAAGTGGGGCTCTACGCTGGATAGGCACATAGATGCCATTAACAAAGCTATTCGGGACGGTTGGTAAAGGACTTATAGTATGAAATATACGACTAAGGAGATTAGAGAATGATACTAATACATTTGTTTTGGGAAGCTGTGTGTGCTTTGGGGTTCCACAGTTACGAAGAAATGACGAGCCTTGCTGACCCCGGCAGGGATGAAGGTAAGGACGTTTTTAAAATGCGCTGTGCCAGATGCGACACCCCCGCCGTCGGTGGGAAGGAGGAATGATGGAACACAATGAAAAACTTTGGAATATGACTGAAATGGAGGCACTGGATCTTCAAATAAAGTCCATGAAAGTTATGCGCGAGGCGAGGCAAGATTTATTGGACGCTAAAGATAATTTTGAAAAAGCCGAGGAACGACTTTTGAAAGCCAAAAAAAGAGAAAGCAACACAACGCATTGGGCAAGCGAAGCGGATCAAGACGCCTACAAAGTCAGAAACAAGCGGGAATGTTTGTATGATCCCGCAAACAGGGTCAAAACAAATTAACCCCCGGCCTTGATCGGGTAACAGGAGAGTAGGGATATGGATTGGAGAAACATTAAACACTTGTAGTCATGGGATTTGGAAGATTTTTTGCGAGTTCTGTTGGTGGAGGGAAGATGAGTGATGAAAAGAAGTTTTGGGCAAAGATTAAAAAGATACCCGGAGGCTGTTGGGAGTGGCAGGGACAGACAAACGAGCATGGTTACGGGCGAGAGACCACCAAGGGAAAGAACAAGCAAGCTCACAGGATAGCTTATGAGCTTGAGAATGGCCCAATACCAAACGGGATGCTCGTATGTCATTCGTGTGATAACAGGAAGTGTGTCAGAGTCTCCCATCTATGGCTAGGGACTTGCAAGGACAATTCTGAGGACATGGTGAACAAGGGGCGGTCGGGCAAGGGGGCTAGAAACTCAAGAGCGAAACTGACCGAGGCTCAAGTAAGGAGGATTTTTAGGGAGAAGGGAAAACAGACCTCTCCACAGGTAGGCTCTCAATATGGCGTATCACCCTGCGCTGTATTAAAGATTTGGAAGGGCGTTAGATGGCAACACTTGAAGCTATTGGGCAACGTGTCCGGCGTATCCGGGAGGAGTTGAATTATGGAGTGTGATAAATGTTGTGAAGAGTTTAACGTTGACAGCGAGCCGGGAGGATTAATGTTTAGTCCGCCACTGCTCAATGAAGAAAGTAATCGGAGCGTGTTGAAGTTCCATGTATGTCAACAGTGTTGGATAAAGATAATGCGCTTTATGAATGTAATTCGCTAACCCCGGCGCAAGCCAAACGAGAGGATGAGGGATAATGAAGAAGAAATACTTAACTTTTGAATTGGTGAACTTGTCCAAAAAAAAGACAAACCGCTGGGAAGTTATTAACAATGTTGTAGGGGGCGACTATATCGGTGTAATCAAATGGTATGCCCCTTGGCGTCAATACTGTTTCGAGCCGTCTAACAATACAGTTTTCGCAAGAGGCTGTTTAGAAGAGGTTACAAAGTTTATCGAAGCTGAAATGTCAAAGCGTAACCCCCGGCCCATCGAGGGCTGACTAAGGAGATGAAGATGAGTGAATCAGCGAAAGAGTTTTTTGATGGGTGTAAATTGATAACGCCTCTTCCCACGGATACTGAGAAGGCTTTAGAAACTGCATCAGCCATAATAACTTTATTGGTGCAGTATTTGAAGTCCCCATCATTGCAGGCAGAAAAAGAGGCGCTAAAGGCTTTAGGCGAAAACGCCGAAAGGTGGGTGAAAATATATGTCGTACCACCCCCAGCGAAGGACAAAGACCATGAGTGATGTACACCAATGCGACCAATGCGGAAAGCCCCACTATGCGTCAGAACCCCATACTTGCCAGCTCAAGGAAGCCGAGAAGGTGGAAATACTGTGCCCTAACTGTAAAGGTGAGAAAGTAATCCATTACAGTACTGGCAACGATCAGCCTTGTAACGTGTGTAAAGGTTCAGGCACAGACTTTGCCACACCCCAACAGGTGAAAGACTTTGGACACACCCCCACCCCGCCCGAGGCCCAACTGCAAAGGCCGGAGTTTAAAAGATATTATGACTTTTCATGTGGTGTTTGTGGTTTCGAGGGGATGAAAGGCGCTGACGAATACCATGCCCACAGTTGCAGAGCTGAAATAGAAAAGCCCTTACTTGCCCGCCTGTCTGAGGCAGAGGGGGAGCTGATAAGAAAAAACAAAGTATTTCTAGATGTGCAAGCGGCACACCAAAACGCAATACAATCTTACGTGGATCAGATAGAACCTTTGATTGGAGAAAACACAGCCCTCAAGTCAAAGCTGGACGCATTGAGGGAGGCGGGGAGGAAGGTTATTAAAAAGGCATATCCAACAGGCGGCGGGTCGTTCCCTGTTAGCCTTGATGAGTTACCCGCAGGAGCTATGGTAACGGTACCATTCAGACATATACTAAACTTATCCAAAGCCCTGAAGGAGAGCAAATAAGTAAGAAGAAACCAAGTAATTTTCAAACACTAAAAGGAGTAAGACATGCCAAACGAGGTAAAGATTGAGATGGGCGACACCGTAAAAGACAAAGACTCTGATTTTGGGGGCGTCATTTGTGGAACAATTACCACGACTACGTCAAGACAAGTACAAGAGCTTGTGTACCACCCTGACGACCTTGAAAAGAAACTCCCGATAGCTCGGCCTAAGACTACTCAGGTGGTGGAATTTAAGTTCAATGTGTTTAGCGAGGAGCAGGCCGAGGTTAAGGTGTTTAGTGATACCCAGCTTGAGCTGGTTAAAAAGAAAGAAGTAAACCCATGAGCATCGGAACTTACATAGGTCACACGGGTAAGCTTGAAAAGTCCGTGCCCGATGACCAGTTTATCGACCCTGACGCTAAGGTCGCCTACACCTTAAAAGTGGGTGAAAAGCGTGAGCACAAGGCCAATCGGCTGGACGCCCTTAGAGCTGTGAAGGTCAGGCCCAAGGGCTCAAAGCTGCCCCCGATGTTTAAGATCATCACGCACAAAAATAAGGATGGCTCGACCTATGAGCAGAAGGTGCTGATATGAGCTATAAAACACATGACTGGGATGAGGTGCTGGCTAGGGATATGAAAGACCCTAAGTTCGTCGAGGCGTTCCTGTTTGCGCCTGACGAAGAGGACGACCCGTTAACACCTACGGAGAAGGCTGAGACCGTAGCTCGTATTATTACACGGCTGCATAATGAACCCACTACTGATTGTGGTGCGAAAGATGCCTGACCCTTTAAAGATGATGGGGCTGGGCGCTGAGGCTACGCCTGAGGAGGTGCGCCAGCGCTGGCGACAGATTGCAAGTGATCTACACCCGGACAAAGGCGGCAGGGTGGAGGACTTCCAAAAAGCTAACGCGGTGCACAAGCAGGCCCTAGACTTCGCTAAAAAGCCCAGGCTGTGCAAGGCATGTGAGGGGGCAGGGCAGAAGGTGCTTAAAATGCAGGGCTTCACGCCTGTCTATACCAAGTGCATACCCTGTGACGGCGTCGGGAAAATAGAGTTAAAATAAAATAAATAGTTATTTACAAAGTGGGTTTGATTGTGTAGTTTAGGGGCTCTTATGAATAAGATCATCGAACAATTTATACAGATATGCGTAGGCCTTTTCTTCTTGTCCGTCGCCTACCTGATCGCCTGTTTTGGGCGGTCATTACTGGGGTGCTGATTAAGCCCCTATCTCGGAGTACGACATGCCAGCAAAGACCAAAGAAGTTAAGTTACCCAAAGCGATGGGGGCCTGTGCGGACCTGTTGTTTACCACAAACCAGACCCGCAAAGACCTCGAAAAGCAGGTCGCCGATCTGAAGAAACAAGAAACCACAATTAAAGAGCACATCATTCAGAGCCTGCCCAAAGACGAGGCCTCTGGCGTCACTGGCAAAGTGGGTAAGGTCAGGGTGATCTCCAAGGATGTGCCGCAGGTCGAGGACTGGGATAAGGTGTATAAGTACATCGTCAAAAATAAAGCCTTTGAGCTCATACAGCGCAGGCTTTCTAACCCCGCAGTCCAAGAGCGCTGGGACGCTAAGAAGAAGATCCCGGGCATTGGCACATTTAAAACAATCACAGTCAGTTTAAGTAAGGCATAACAAAGAGGCCCGCGTTTTGGCGTATCGTGGATAATCCGCCGCCCAAGTGTCGAGAACGCAGGACACAAAGCAGTAAACCAGAGCCTCTTTTAATTTTTCAAACTAACAAAGGAGCACTAAATGGCAAAGAAGAAAAACACATCGATGACCAAGTGGGATGAGAAGTTAGCCGCAGAGGCTGAGGTTGAGGCTAAGATCGAGGCCACCAGCGGCGGCGGTCAGTTCTTTTCAATGAAGTCCGGCCAGCTCAGCTGGGATGGCGCAACGATCCCGGGCAACGAGATGGCGGTGGTAATCCTGCATTCCATCCACGCCAATATTCACTACGCTGGCAAGTACAATGCCGCTAAGCCGCAGGGCCCTGCGTGCTTTGCGTTTGGCCGCAACGAGGCCGACCTGGTACCTCATGACAGCGTGGTCGACGCGGGGCAGAATATCCACGTCAGCTGTGAGGGCTGCTCTATGAATGAGTGGGGCTCAGCTGCTGAGGGGCGCGGTAAAGGGTGTAAGAATACCCGGCGCTTAGGGATGATCCCCGCTGGTCTGTTCGATTCTCAGGGCCGTTTTAAGATGTCTGACGATCTTGAGGACGCAGGGGTGGGGTACCTACAGCTGCCTGTGACCTCGGTTAAGGCCTATGCGGGCTTTGTCCAGCAGGTCGCTAACACCCTTAAGCGGCCACTGTGGGGCATCATCACCAAGGTCAAGGTGGTACCAGACCCCAAGTCTCAGTTTAAGGTGCAATTTGAGGCTGTAGAGGCCATTGGGGACGATTGGATGGAAGTGGTCAGCAAGCGGCATGAGGAAGTCCAGGCAGTGATCGACTTTCCTTATGAGGTTGGAGAAGAGGAGGACGCACCTAAGTCTAAGAAGAGGGCTTCAAAGAACAAAGCGCCCGCTAAAAAAGCACCGGCAAAGCGTTCCCCCAATGGCCGCCGCAAGCGTGGTGGTAAATACTGAGGTCTGTTTTGGTAAAGAAAGCCATTAAGAAAAAGAAAGCCGTTAAGAAGAAAAAGAAAAAGGAGGTCCCGCCCGGGCTGAAAACTTGGGTGGGCCTTAACGCGGTCCTGTTAAAAGCGGACGAGGCCACCTGTAAGGGTCTGCTTAAAATTGAGAAGGCGGGGCGAAAGCGTAAGATGTTTTTGCTTCGTATTCATTCACGGCTTAACCGTGTCAGACGGGCAGCCGAGCGGGAGAAGTTTTGAGTAAAGAAGATGGCGGGCCAGCGTTTGCGAGACCCTTGGGGTCCTACAGAGAACAGGCGGGTGTAAAATATCATGAGCAGCAACAGGGCATGTCCCTGCGTGACTACTTTGCGGGGCAGGCTGTTTTAATTTTTGAATTTGATCAAGATACGTTGAAGTTATTACAAGCTGGTAGGACGCCAGATCACACAAGGGTTGCTAAATTTTGTTACGAGATAGCAGACGCCATGCTGGAGGAGCGAAAGAAATGAAAAAACGAGCTAAGTGGGTAATGACTTTAGTTTTAGAGGTCAATGCTGATGTACCGTACGCTACGGTAGAGCAGGACATGCGGAAAATTATGCGTGGTGACATGGCCTCTAAAGATTTTTACGACAGTCCTGTAGGCTCGGGGTTTCAGTTAATAGGTATCTCTAAAGTGGCTGAGGTTTAGGTGCTTCTTAAACCCTGCACCATTGACTTTGAGACCGAGGGCATACAGGACCGGCCCCAGTACCCGCCCAAACCCGTGGGTGTGGCGATTAAGTACTGGGGCCGAAAGGCTAAGTACTACAGCTGGGGGCATCCGACTAAGAATAACTGTACCAAGGCCGAGGCTACTAAGGCTCTCAGGTCAGCTTGGCAGACACCTGCAGGGGTGCTTTTTCATAACGCTAAGTTCGACGTGGATGTCGCTGAGGTCCACATGAAGATGCGGCGCCTAAACTGGGCGCGGTACCACGATACTTTGTACCTGCTCTTTCTAGATGACCCACATCAGAAGCTCTTAGGATTAAAGCCGTCCTCTGAGCGTCTGCTGGATATGCCACCTGAGGAGCAGGACATTGTAGCTAACTGGCTGATTAAAAACCAGCCTGTGCCTGAGGTCAAGATCAGCACGTCCTTTCAAAGTGAGCATTATTTTGCAAAGTACACCAGCTTAGCCCCCGGGTCTTTAGTTGGTAAGTACGCCATCGGTGACGTCGACCGTACTGAAAAGCTTTTCAATTTATTGATGGATAAGACTGTAGATCGTGGCATGCAGGCAGCGTATGACCGTGAGCGTCGTTTAATGCCAATACTGTTGGAAGTGGAGCGGCAGGGGGTGCGGGTTGACGCTAAGCGGTTAAAGCGGGATGTGGGGGCATATCAGAAGTGGCACGACACGCTGACCCAGTGGGCCATTAAGCGGATCAAAGCGCCTGCTGATATAAACTTGAACAGTGGCGTCCAGCTGGTTAAAGCATTGATTAAATGCGACAAGGTCGACCTCGACCAGCTGGGCGTTACACCCAATACAGGCAGGCCCAAATCTGACAAGGAGAGCTTAGCAGCGGCAGTGACGGACAAGCAGCTGCTGGCGGTGCTTAAATACAGGACCCAGCTAAGGACCTGCTTGCATACGTTTATGGAGCCGTGGCTTAAGACAGCTCGCAAGTCCAAGGGCTTAATCTTTACCATGTGGAACCAAACACGCACTCAAAGGGGTAGTGGCAATGTCGGTACACGTACGGGTAGGCTCTCAAGCACGCCTAATTTTCAAAACATCCCGAAAGGCTTTGCTGAAATCTTCGCTAACAAGGGAGCAAAAAAAGGCCTGCCTAGGCTCCCTATACCACGTTTACCTGCTTTGCCTCTTGTTCGAGGCTATATCATCCCCAGCGCCAAAAACCACGTCCTCCTCGACAGAGATTACTCCCAGCAAGAGCTGAGGATATTGGCCCACTTTGAGGATGGTGTTTTAGCTGACGCCTACGCCCAAGACCCTTGGATGGATATTCACGAGTACGCCACCAATCTAATTAACAAAATGACGGGTAAGAAGTTTGAGCGCAAGGCCATTAAAACCACGGGCTTTGGTCTGATCTACGGCATGGGCGTAGGGCTGTTGGCCGTCCAGTCAGGCATCACTGTGGAGATGGCAAAGGAGGTCAAAGAAGCCTATCTTGCTACGTTCCCCGGCCTTAAAGAGATGAACCAGGACATGCGGTTTAGGGCTCAGTCTAAACTGCCCATCCGCACATGGGGTGGGCGTGAGTATTATTGCGAGCCCCCGGTGTTTCTACCTAACGGGCGCATGATCACGCTGGAGTACAAGATGATGAATGTACTTATTCAGGGCTCCGCGGCTGACTGTACTAAAGAGGCCATCATCAGATTTCACGACGCGGCCCTAAAAGCTAAGGTGCCCGTGAATATCCTTATTAATGTGCACGACCAGATCACAATAAGCTGTGCCCGCAAGGTGGCGAAAAAGGCCATGCAGATACTGCGCCAAACGATGGAAAGCATTGAGTTCGACGTGCCTATGCTCTCAGAGGGTAAGTGGTCCTCTAGGAACTGGGCCGTTTTAAAAGACTACGACAAAGGAGGAAAGACCCGTGCCCGTATCTAAAAAGAAGGTGGTTAAGAAAAAGAAACCAGTCAAAAAAATCAAGTCCTGGAGCTTTAGCCGTTACAGCCTATACAATCAGTGCCCGCTTAAGCTTAAGCTCTCAGCCATCGACAAGATCAAAGAGCCGGGAAGCCCTGCCTTAATACGGGGTCGGGATATACACGACATGGCTGAGAAGTACATCAAAGGCCAGCTGCCCAAGATGCCCATAGAGCTGGCGCTGTTTAAAAAAGAGTTCACCATGCTTAAGGGCCGCTATAAGAAGCGCCTTAAGGCCATCGTGGTGGAGGACAACTGGGCGTTCACCAAGGACTGGAATGAGACCCGTTGGGACGACTGGGTGAACTGCTGGGTACGTATTAAGCTGGACTGCGCCCATGAGATTAAGGACGGCGTGCTGATCATCACGGACTGGAAAACTGGCAAGATCAGGCCTGAGGACGTGGTCAAGTATATGGAGCAACTAAGCCTGTATGCATTGGCCGCCTTTTTACTCCACCCATACCTCACAGAGGTTAGGCCTCGGCTGGCGTTTCTAGACCACGGCGTTTACTTCCCCGGTCCTAATGACGAGGAGGTGGTGTATTACCCTAACGACGTAAACATGCTTAAAAAGCTGTGGAGTAAGCGGGTGCGTCCTATGCTCAATGATACGAAGTTCGCCCCTAAGCCTAACCGCTTTTGTGGGTGGTGCTTTTACAGGGCATCTAATAAAGCCAATGGCGGCGGGCAGTGTAAGTACTGATGCCTAACACGCTGGAGAGCCGTATTGAGCGGGCGGTATGTAAGCGCGCCCTGTCTGAGATGGGCATTGATAATATCAAGCTGGCACCCGCCGGCAAGAACGGCTTTCCTGATCGTATGTTTTTCATCCCCGGGGGCAGGCCCTTACTCATAGAATTTAAAAAACCAGGCGAGGACGCCCGACCCTTACAAAAAGGGCGTGCCCGTATATTAGGAGACCTCGGATACAATGTCGAAATCTGCGACGACGAAGAAAAAGCGCTTAACCTCATCGAGCTTACTGCCAAATGCGCCCAGGCCCTGGCAGCCGCACAAGTATCAAAAAAAGGCCGTTAAGTACTTACTTGAGCACGCCGCCGCTGGCCTGCTCTTAGACCCTGGTATGGGTAAGACCAGCATTACGCTGGCAGCCTTTAAGATACTTAAGAAAAAAGGCGTCGCCAATCGGATGCTACTGGTCGCCCCGTTGCGCCCGTGCTACTTAGTGTGGCCAAAAGAGATACAAAAATGGACCGACTTTAACGGTTTGACTTATAAGATCCTACACGGCCCCAAGAAAGAGCCCTTCCTAGAAGAGGCGCTAGATGAGGACGTGGATATTTTCGTCATTAACCCTGAGGGCTTGGACTGGCTGCTGGACGTGAAAAAGGAGAAGGGGCTCAGCGGTAAGGTCAGGGTCTCAGTTAATATCAAGCGCTTTAAGAAGTTCGGCTTTGACACCCTTTGCGTCGATGAGCTCAGCAAGTTCAAGCACACCCAATCACAACGATTTAAAATCATTAAGCATGTGATCCCTACGTTCAACAGACGCTGGGGCTTAACGGGCTCCCCGGCGGCCAACGGGCTCATGGGGATGTTTGGGCAGTGCTATATCTTAGATGAGGGGCGCACCTTTGGGCCCTACATTACTAAGTACAGAGCCACCTATTTCGACCAGTCCTTTGATGGCTTTAGCTACACGCTCAAAGACGGGGCGGATAAGAAGATCTATAAAAGGATTAAGCCTCTCATGCTCAGGCTGGCAGGTGAGGACTACCTGGACCTACCTGCGATCACGCCCAATGACATCATGCTGGACATGCCCTCCAGCGTGCGTGAGATCTACGACCAGCTAGAGAGCGACCTGATCACCCGCATTGAGGATCGCACCGTCATAGCCTCAAATGCTGCCGTGGCGTCTATGAAGTGCCGGCAGGTGGCCTCAGGTGGCCTGTACTTAGATGAGGAGGTTAAGACCTTAATTAAGCGCTCCCAGCGCAAGGCAGATCGTAAGTGGGCTGACCTGCATTCTGTTAAGACTGACGCGCTGGCTGACTTGGTAGACGAGCTGCAAGGCGCGCCGCTGCTGCTGGGCCACCCCCAGTCTATTGGGCACGGGCTTAATCTGCAGGACGCTGGGCACCATGTGTGCTGGTACTCACTCACTTGGGACTATGAGCTGTATGACCAGTTCATCAGGCGGGTGGCTAGGCAGGGCAATAAGGCCAAGCGGGTATTTGTTCACCGCCTGTTGATGAAAGACACCATTGACATGGTGGTCAAGGCGTCCCTTTCTTCTAAGAGCCGAGGGCAGAACGCCTTGTTCTCAGCGCTGCGTACTTTGAGAAAGCGAAAAAGCCTTTGAAATTAAGCTAATTAATTTGTAAATAGTTATTTACAAATGATCTAAAGTTTTATATTATCTAGGTGTAGAGAAACTAACCCAAAGGAGATACGGATATGGAAAAGAACTTAGTAAAAATTAATGAATTAATGAACGAGGTATTCCAATTCAAAATAGGGGATCTGGTTATTTCCAAAGCTCAAAAAGCCATAGCGTTAGATAATCCAAAAAAACGAGATTACCAAAATGACCCGCAACCACAAGTTTTCGAAGTGGTAGAAAGGTTGATGCAACAATGTCACGGAGGCGTACAAAGGCATTTGCAGTTAAGACCATCAGGAATTGACCACATAGAAAATTTGGTATCTGGTAAATTGTTCCAACTTACAGAGCCGGAAGTCGAAGCACATAAAGCCAAGCCAACTAAGCCAGTTAAGCCTTAACATCACCACCACAGCGATGCCCCCGCTTACAGGGGCAGGGAGAGAGACAATGGTAGAGGTAAATGGGCCAGCTAATATAGTGATGGAAATTAACAACTGGCGGTGGGACGGTACAAAGACGGACGTAGAAAATATTCAGCGTCTCGGTAAGGTTTTCTACGGCTTAAAAAGAACAGCCCTTAGAACAATCCGGTACATGAAAGCTCACGATAAAGACCCTGAGATAATGTGGCACGACATACCAGAGCCTAAATCATGACCATCAACGAGATAAAAATCAAAGCTTTCGATCACGATCTGCTGGCCTCCTCATCAGGGCTACCCGGGTGGATGGTCTTTGAGAGAAAAGGTAAAATAATCAGTCCCGCGATGACGTGGGAAAACGCCTCAGTGTGGCTTGACGGCTACGTTGTGGCAAACCAAGGAGAGTAGGTACATGGCGACTAAGTTAAAATTGAACGGCCTTGCAAACGACACACTCAAAGGTGTCATTCCTTTTTTGAGTACTGACGAAACAAAGTTCATCCTTACGAACGTATATTCCACGGGCAAGGAGCTACATGCGACGGACGGACACAAGGCCATCACCGTACCTTGTAAACTTGTGGGCGACGTCCCCAAAGGTTTATATGAGATAGCCAAGGGTCGAAAAGGTTATGTCTTGGCCCCATCATCGGATGACGGACAGTACCCCGACGTCGTTAAGGCTCTCCCTAAAAAGAATACTAGCCTTTGCTCGTTTGCCGGCGGCACTAATATACGCAAAGAAGGCCACATTGGGGCCCTCGCATTTAAGCTGGCGCGTCATGGTAAAGGTGTCCGTGTAAACCTTAGTTATATCGAAGCTGTGCCTGCAGGTGACTGGGACGTGAAAGTCGGGGGAAGTTTTACGCCTGTGGAGTTTGTGGAAAAGAACGGTACCCATGTTGTCATCATGCCTATGAGGGCTTAAATCATGACCATTAAATTCAAAACAAACTTGAGCGGGCCCAGTGAAGTGGAGAAGCGCCTCACACACCACTTTAAAGAGATCGTCGGCGGGCGCTCTGGCATGGGCTTTGAGGGTACAAACGAGAAGAGTGATAAGGGCGCCGCTGTAGGCCAAGTGACCATGGGCTCCAGCATGATGGACGAGGCAATCGTTAAATGGGGCTTTTGGAAACAGGCTCAGCTGGCTAAGGTGCGGGCATGAAGCTGTATGAGAGGTTTGCTAAGCAGGAGAGGGCCCGGTGTGAAGCGCTTGAGATGTGTAATAACTGGGTGCTTGGCTTAGTTGCTGTCGTAGTGTTTTTATTATACGGAGCGCTCTTTCTAAAACGCTAAACTGACCCCGCCCAGACCCATGCCTTTATTGCCCATCCCCCACACGCTGGCCTCTACCAGCCAAAGGCTCTGACGGTACCCGCCGCCGTACAGCCGAGACCTACCGCCCCATACCTGCTGCCCTGCCATTACCTGCCACTTCTTTACAGCTGGCCGCTCCTCATGTTTACCTATCTCCTCTGAAGTGCCTAAGCCGTGCCTCTTAGTGCTGGATGCCGACGCCGAGGCCCCTGTAGCAGAGGAGCTGGCGGAGGAGCTGGCGGAGCTGTTAGAGCTCTCGTCCGTCTCAAAAATAGGGTTGCCGTTGCCATCTAGAGCCACAGTGCCGTCAGGATTACGGGCCGCTTTTTTCAAGTACCTCTTGGACGCCTTGACCTCAGCCTTAGCTAAAGACAGCTCAGATACAGCGCTGTGCAGCTCGATGGTTAAAGCCTCACTTTGCTCATAAGCTATTTTGAGGCTGTGCTCAGTCTTTATGACTTTGTTTGTCAACCCACCGACCAAGCCAAGTAGGACGAGGACGCCTAATAACACGTAATGTTTTTTTTTCAAGGTATCTCCTGAAAACTAGGATATAAATGATGAGCGCCAGCACGGGTAAAATGACGCCTAGAGTTTCCTGGGTGGGTGTCATTTAAGGCGCTTAAGTTTAGGGAATACCACGCCCAGAGTGTGGAGCTTTTCAAGCTCTTTGTAGATGACCATGACACCGGGTCGGGTGTCCATAAACCTGACAATGCGCTTATGCTTATCTCGGTATTGCATCGGTAAGCTCACCCCACCACGAGGGTCTGACCAGACATACGCAGAATTCTGGTGACTGGGCTTGTCGCCCTTTTCTAAGACGTGCCAGGACGCCCGCCCGTTATAGCCCCAAAAAGCATCAGCTAAGCACTCATGTATCTGTATACTGCACCGAGATTTTAAGACCATGTGATGGGCCGCGACGAGGCAGGCAAACTTAAAATTATGGCTTATCTTTGGGATCTTACCCACACCGCCGTAAAGTTTAAATACTTTGACCTCGTGGGATCTTATACGCCGCGCAAATTCGACGTGGTCATTAATGGGCCCATAATCCAACATAAATGGACCGCCTATATTCTTAACCACCTTTTTCCGCTTGCGTGAGTAATAGCCTTTATGTAGACCCGCTTCCCTGTAGTGCAGGGTGGCCAGGACCAACGCAGGGATGCCAGTCTTTTTCTCAGCGTAATTGTAGTCAGCCCAGTTTGCGTTGACCTTAGCTATATCACCAGCGGTCAGATATTCACCGATTGTCCCTGCCTCTGCGCCGGTTGCCAGCAGCAGAAGCAGGGCCAGAACGTGTCGAATTATTTATTATCAAGCAGCTTGGTCTTATCTGCGGATGACTTACTTGATCCGTAGAAGTAACCAAGGACTGTAGTAAACGCCGCCACAAGAGCGCCGAGCAATAGGTTCATCACCCCGCTGTCCTGCGTTGGCTTGCTCATGTATACAAAGATAACGCTAAAGAAACCAATCGTAACCATAGCGCCCAAGATATACATCGCCCATTCTTTTTTAGAGTTTTCCATTATGGTGTCACCGTAGGAGTTGCTGTCGGCGTCATGGTCGGCGTAAATGTCGGGGTAGGCGTGCTCGTCAGCGTGATAGTTAAAGTGGGGGCGTAGGACGTTGAGTTAATCGCGAAACAACCGATAGCCGCCGGGACCGGGGTAGTAGCCTCACTGTGCCATACCCATACCTGCTGAATATTAGATAAGTTAACTTCCTTATTACCAAGTGCTGGAATTTCGACATACAGAGTATCCCAGTTCGGTGGGAGACCGAACTGCGACGTCGTGTAGCGCAGTTTAGCACCGCCTCTGTTCATAATCGTCCAGCGCCTGGATACTGAGGGTGTCAACTGCACCACCACAGGCGTCTGGTTAGCGCTCAACGCATAGGCCTCAGTGGTGTCACACGGGATGGGCAAGTTATACTGAATAGCCTGCCTGCGATTGTATTTATCCCCGCCGCGTCGAGGGCTTGTTACATCCGCATACGCAACGCCCAAAATACAAAGCACTGAGAACGCCATAATCAATCTTTTCATTGTCCTAAACCTCCTTTAAATTAAAGTTCTCGTTACTTAGGGCTGTTATCACAGCACTTCAAAATGACCCAAATCATTCAAGCGCTCGTCATCGTCATATTTCACGATGTTGCCGTCACCATCCCAGTCACCGCCCCACCTCAAGTTAACGCACTCCTCAAGGGCGGCCTGTCCAATGACGCCGGCCAAGATATAGAAATACTCCACCCTGTTCCACGGGATCTGGCCGCCGATCCACGGGGCCACGTCAAAGGCTCTTGAGGGTATAAAGTTATGCTTGCTGTCAGGCCATTGCACCTTTGAGTTGCCCATCTTAAAAGCAGCGTCTTGATCCTTCTTTTCCCGGTGCCCGTATATCACGGTGAAGTCAAAGCCTTTAATGGCCCGGTTTAAGACCCTCTGCAAGCGCTCATCACAGGACGCCACTTTCTCTCTGGACCTTGCGCCAAACTTAGCCATTTCGCCACCCCTTTATAGTTTTCCATACCTTAATACCCAGGAAAAAGATACCTCCCAAGGCCAAGATTAAATGGCAAGCAATGAGCGCTATATTGGCGTACTCGATAAGGGCGACTCCACCTATCCCAAAGACGGTAAAGCCTACGCCTAGTGTGGTCTCTGATGCTGTGGGTAGCTTTTGCATTAGACTGTAAAGTCGAGAAAGTGAGCCGTTATGTTAAATTCGAGAGAGTTTAAACCAGTTGAATTGCCATACCCAGCGCCAGCCGAATCCAAAGGGGAAAAGCGTAGAACTTCTGTCGGGCCAAACCAGCGATTGTTTAAGATATTAACTTGACCTTCGCCCGGATCAAGGGCTGTCTTACCAGTCAACACAGTAGCGGGTAAAGCCGTTATAATGTCATCTACGGGGTAGGCGAAATGATAATCAAATCTCGTTGCCCCGGTGGCGTCGAGAGACGCAACTCTAGGCGTCGCGCGGAAGAACTCAGCCGACCCGCCCGGGATTTGCATCTTAAAGCTCATACCCCCGGTGTGCGAGCCTGATCCGGCATCATTCTGGACACCTCTTATCTCAAGCTGTTTGAGTAAGTACTGATGCCCAGCAGTAACCGTCACTATGTCGGTTTCTGTCGTGTACAGACTAGACGCAACATGTGACAAAGATACCTGTACCGCAGTTCGTGTATACGACGCCATTATGCCCACCCTTCAAAATCTTGTACAAAATCAGAAACGAAAAAAGAGCCCGTGGATAACTGACCCGTGATTGTCACGTCACCATCAAATACACTGGGCACTGATGTGCCCTTAATCTGTAAGTTGTCAGTGACTAAGGCCTCAGGTGCTGTCAAACCAGCAGTGAGCATTTGGTTAGCGTGCTCGTCATTGTTGGCATTATCGACCGCCAGGTCCTCGTCATAAGGTGACTTGGGGTCCGTTCTGGTCGTATCGATAGATGTGTAAGTAGGTGTCGGAGCCGCCATAATAAACCTCTAAGAGAAAGCCACTTTGTAAGCTGGCTTACTGTCACTAACAAATGTACCACTATTAGGAGCGACAAAGCCATACCCCTTTTGCCGATCTGTCACCTCGTCGTAATTGGCGAACTTGATTTGATGCGATGTTGTCAGCGAAATCACAAACGCGCCGGTGAAGGTGACCGTATCTGAGGTGATGGTGGCGATGGTATTGACCGCCTCGATCTCCTGCGTCTGGCCCAACCACAGCCTGACCTTATCACCCACTGTCCACTCAGCTGTCGCCCGCCCCGGTGTAAAGTTCACGCTAGTCTGAGAGTTCACCGTGACGATGGGGTCACTGGGGCAGGTAAACATATTACGGATGCCCGTATAGTTAGCTGTGTCCAGCTGAAAAGACACCTCTTGCGTCTTAAAGCTGATACTACGCTTAGAGACCTCAAGCTCACTGAAATACACCCTGTCGCCGTCCTCAGAGGGTAGATTGAAGTCGACCAGCACCCTCTCACCCACAGCAGCTAACATGCTGCTGATACGGGTCTTTAAAGTTATTTTAGGCGCCACTGTGGACAGCCTGTTAAGCCAGCGGGCTGACCTGTCCTGCGCTATATTCAGACCCCCGTTAGCAGTCGTGACGCCTTTAGATTTAATCTCAAAAGGCTTTTTCTCTGGAAAGGCGGCTACGCTGGCATCGTCCTGGGTCCGGATAAAGGAGCCATAAGTCTCAGTGGTGGCGTCATAATCATATTTAAAGATAACAACGTTCCTGATGGTGTTTTCATTTACCTGCAGGCCCGCCGACTTTCGGATGATGTTGCTACTGTCAAAAGTCCTACTGGCGTTGCCGAACTCGATCTTATCCAGCAGTATCAAAGTTATCAGGCTTCTAGATGACTGGGTGAGCCTACAGTTAGTCGTAATAAGCAGCTCGTCCTCTATAAATCTTAAAATATTCTCTACCCCAAAAACCTTAAAGGTGTAGGTCTGCCCGCTGAAAAAGTCGTTTCTAATACTGGTAATCGCGGTGATGTCAATATCAGCGGGGTTTACGCCTAAGCCCTCACTGAGCACATCAAAGGAGCCGCCGCCGCCGTCACTAATAAGGATCTGCAGAAACAAATCCAGCGGGTTACCCGTCAGCGTGGTGACGTTAAAAAGCTCATCAGACGCGCTGTGATCGTTAGCTGTGACGCCCGACAAGGTGAACGTCTTAGTACCGTCAACCTTAGAGGTGTACGTGACGAACTCATCTTTAATAAATATCTCACCCGTTGTCGGAAAGCCTGAGATGTCTAAGGTCGCCACCAGTGTGCCCGCGCCCGCCACAGTGTCTGCCAACAAGGTGTCCTGAGTATTAAACCGAGGCACCTGCCATGTGCCTGGGAGCTCTTGGCTGGTGAAAGCAAAGTCCTCATTCTTAAATTTGACCGTCTTAACCAGCGTCTTTGGCAGCTCAAAATAATCACTAAAAGCAAAGCTGCCCGTCATACGGCCAATCCACAGCCTCACCTCGTTACCAATAAAGAAGGTCGAGTTATCCAACAGCTCCCCGGTAACCACGTTGGCCAAGTCTGACAGAGTAAAGGAGTGCTTGGCGAATACTGCGCGCGCATCCTCCACCGAGATGGATTGAGGGTTTACGTTCGGAGCGTTGCGTAGTATCCGCTGAGTGGCCGGGATAGTCAGCCCGCTGTCAGGCTGGAATTTAGCGTAGTACTTACCGTTAAGCAAAACGACCCAGTTATCCGTGAAATTAGGTGAGGCCTGTATCTCGGTCTCGAAAGCTGTGTTTACAGAGACAACGGCTCCAATGCTGCCACTGCCAAAACCTAGGCTACCTTAGCCCTCCTAGCTAAACATTTAGTACACCGTGATCGTGATTACTTCAGTATCGTCGGCGATATTTGTAAGTGTTAAAACACCACTTGCCAAACTTAAAACATACTCTTTACCAGAGCCACTGTCTAATAAAGTCAGCACGTCCTCATTGGCAACAGTACCGCCTATACGGACAACGGTTTTTGTAGATATATCAATAGTAGCCATACTAAACTCCTTAAACCTTTACGACACTTACACTAATGCTTGGAGATACTGCAGCATTCCCACCTGGTGGAACTATATCCGAATTTACAGTAGCCCCAGTTAATTGAAATTTTAATATTTGTGTGGCTGTTCCCGCAAAGATGAAAGAGCCTGAAATAGTTTGAGACGCGTTGTTAACACTGGCAAAAGCACCTCCCTGGCTCCCTGCTATCTCCACACCGTTAAATAAGGCGATAACCTCAACTAAACTATTTGACCCCGTTGTTTTAGTACCATGCGCCGTATAAGTTACAAGATAATTAGCAGTAGTGGGGCAGGTGAAATCGGCAGACGTAGCCGTATGGGTCCACCCATCAAGCACACCGTTATTGCTGAAAGTTATGTCTTGAAACGTGTTCGCTATAGACACGGTCTGCGTGGTGGTGTCATAAGCATCTATAAAATCAGTTTGGGTTAATACAGTGGGTACAGGCTTTGCCTGAAAGCTAGTGCCGTCATGTGTGAACTCTACAACGTCCCCAGCTACTAAATCTCCTGCCTCAAGGGCCGCACCACCTGATTTGACTATCGCCACAGCCCCGACTGAGTCAACGTTTAAAGTACTGGCCCCAAGATTAGTAGTTAGTATCTTCACTCTAAAAGTGTTACCCGCTGTATACACCGTTAATGCAGGCGTTAAGGCGATGGCGTAAACGTCAGCGACCCCTGTATCAACTGCATACACTACGGTGCCGTCCTGTACATCCGCGTTAACACTGTCCAGCTCGGTCTGAATATCGTCGATGGTTTTCTGCGTAGGCACCAGCCACATCGAGTAAGACTTACCTGAGGTGTTCTTATCCGTGGCGCCCGTGCCCTCCTGCGCCCGCGTGACGGTTAAGGTGTCCGTGGCAATGGCGGTCACTCGAACGATCTCACGCTGGGCCGTGTCAGCCTCAGCGTCAGCGAAATCCGTGTTATTCCACCAGACTAAGTTATAGGCCCCACTTACAGCGGGGTCGGGAATCTTAGAGCCTTCCCCTGGATCCAAGGGTATGGTGACATCGGCGGCTATATGCAGGCCAGCCACAGCGACTTTGGCAAAGTTTTTTGTAGGATCTAAAGCCATTAGACTACCTTTTCTATAGTGTATTCCAGATCATAAAGAAAATCATTTGCAGCGCCTGGAAGTGACCGCGCCAGTTTGATGCTTTCGTCGACCAGCCTGTAAGTACCTGTGGCCACCTCGTCATTATGGATGAAATACGAAAAAGAGCTTTTCTTACTACCGTGGACGAGAAAGAAAGTCCTGAAAGCGTCAGCCACGGTCTTAGTGACAAACGTATGCTTAATAGGGCCTAAGATCTCATCAATGAAATCCTGATTTCTCTGGTACTGCCCGTTTGCGGTCCTGCTGGTAGTATTGGCTGCCTTGTTTGTCTCCATTATAGGATCGCCCACAGGCTTTAGCGCAAAGGCCACCGTCACGTTACCCGCACCAGCATCGTACACAATCTTTGGTATGTAGTTAGCCAATGTTTAATCCTGTGGCATTAAGGGTTTGATTACCAAACTGGGTACGCTCGTTTATGGCGTCGATCAGCGTATCGATCATACCGTCGTTAAGCAGGACGGGATTATTAATAGTCAACCCTCCACCGCCACCGCCCTGAGAGCCTGCAGCTATGAAATTGAACAGGTCAGTCTGCTGGTCCAGTGTCAGCACGCTCTCGCGGCTATTGGCAAGGATGGGCACGTTATCGCCCGAGGTCTGAGACCCGCCGATCAGGCCACCAGCCTGGAAGCCTCTAACGCCTGCGATCTTAGCCACGTTGACAGCCGCCGCAGCGCCGACCAGGCCGGCGATAATAAAGTTAAACGGGGGCGCAGCTGAGGATAAAGCCTTTTGCACCGCGACAATCCCGTCAATGGTGGCGGTGCTTATTGCCGCAGCCTTACCGATACCTGCCAAAACTCGATTAGAGCTGGAGGACAGGCCCGCAATTACACCCAGCGAGGACTTAAAATTAGCTGCTCTGATCTTCTGCTGCTCCTGGGCGCTCTTAGTTTGCAGTTTCTCAGCTTCTTTGGAGGCGAAAAGGATGTCAAACATTGACTCTTGAATTTCAGAGGACTTGGCCGCCTCAGCGTCAACGTCTGGTAAAAAGGATGTCGGCGGCGGGGTCTCTTCAAAGCCTGCTCTAAAACCTTCAGATAGCGCAGCACCTGCCTGCGTGGCCTTCTCTTTGAAAAGCTCAATGGCCTCAGAACCGCCAAGTGCGTCGGCGATGTCAACAGCGTCGTCTTTAATCTCCTGAGTCAGCTCGTCCATGCTCTCTTGAGCAGCCACTACAAAGGCGTCGATCCCACTAGTATCCTGACCTAAAGCTGACATCACGCCACTGACCGCCATACCCAAGGCCTGAAAGCCTGAAATCACAGCAGCGACACCAATCCGCGCCACGGTGGTTACAACGTTCCAAGCCACCTTAAAGGCACTAGCAAAGAAGTTTATTACATCAAGTGCGGGCCCAATAGCGTCGATGAGTTTAACAATACCCTCGTTGATGAATTTTCGTATATTGTCGCTGTTATCAGCTATATCCTTACCCCACTGCCTGAATACCTTGCCAGCCAAAGACACGGCCTTGACCACGCCCTTATTCTTAATGATCAGGTCGCCAATCTTCTCAGTAAAGTCGCCAAAGTCTCCGCTGGTAGCATCAACAGCGCCGCCGAAAGTTCTCAGTTTAGCTGCCGCTGATCCGCCTAAAGCTTCTATAAGCAGACGCGACGCATCACCTGCTAAGAGCTGATCTTTGGTTAAATTCTTAATCGCGGGGGCGAACTTGGCGATGTCCTCAACAGAGCCTGAGAAGGCGCGCCCTACCCGGCGGGTCGCTTCCTGCAGGCTTAACTGCCCGACCACGGCAAGCTCAACAGCCGCCTGGGTCGCTTGCTTAGCCTTCTCTTTGTTATCCGTGAAAGCCGCTGACAGGGCGAACAGCTCTAACGTAGTCTCGTCGCCTATCCCTGTGGTGAGCTGTAGGTTGGTGGCAAAGTCCTGGATCTCTTGGCTGGCTGCCGCAGAGGTCTCCCCCAGGCGCGACAAAGAGACCTCCATGGCGTTGACGGCCTCCTGCTGTACCTGAGCGGCAGCCACGCCGTCAGTCACCAGGACCTTAAAAAAGGCTCCAGCGGCCCTTGCAGCGGCCCCAAAGGCCTTAGCGACGCCCAGTGCCCCAAGAGTGCCTTTAAACACCTTCAGGGCGCTGTTAGCGCCGCTGACGTTCTTCTTAACGCTGCGTTCGAACTTATCGAACTTTTTATCCAGCTTGGCAAGGTCCTTTTGGGCCTTTGAGATCGCCAAGTTAACATTTACCTCTACATCCTCAGGCACGGCTTTTCACCTTTTGTCTGCGCTTCTCACGCTCGGCCTCAATGCCGTCGAGCCATGAGAAAACACTGAAGAAATCAAAAACTTTAGCTGGCTGGTCTGACATCGTACCGGGATATGGTAAGTTCCCGTGGTCCCTGTAACTGCGATACATGGTGATTAAATTCATGGCCGCAGTATTGTGAAAGTTACCTGGGCACTTACTCAGCTCAAACCTGTCCAAAGTAATAAGGGCGCGGTCAGTACCCTCACACCCCATGCCCATACGCCTAGCCTTGATGTCTGCTTTGTGCTTGTCCAAGGCAGGGCCCCCACGGGCCACAATGTCAGGCCTCAGCTTCTGGCACTTATCACAATCCCAGTGCTTTTCAACAAAGGCTATCCTATAGTTCGCCATCAACACCAAATACTCATGGTTACTGATAGAGGACACCTCTAAGATCTTACCAAGCAAGAACTCTAAAGCAGGGGGTAACGGATACCCCCTGATTAGTTTTTTTCTTCGTCCCCCGGCAGTAAGACTTTGACGCCCTCAATGATCTTGCCGTTGTTATCCGTGAGCTTGGTATAAACGCCCTCAGCCGATAAAGAGGTGCACGCATTAAACAAGGTGCCCCCGTGGTCGGGAATAGAGACCAAGAAGTCCAAGCACTCGTCAGTCACCATCTCATTCTTATCAAACTCCAGCTTATACGGGGTGCCTGATCCGTCCATAAGCCCCTCGATACCCTTTAAAGCGTACTTCACTGCAAGGCCTGCCATCTCAAAAGAGTTACGTACCATCTGCCCCGCTACTTTCTGGATCTCGCCGTTCACCTCAGCCCTCTGTTTAAACGTCAGAGGAGTGACGATAAAAACGATGTCGGCCTCAGTCGCGTCCTTATCGTTGCGTACTTCAAGCCTTATATGGTCTTTTCCTGGAACTGGTACCCTCATACCAAGCCCTCCTTATTTTGGTTTAGATAAAAGAAACTGCCACATCTAGATTACTGCCATCTGATCCACCTGTGGCAATGGCTTCAATGTTATCAGTGACCACACCTTCCTGGTCTCCCACCTTCACTTTGGTAAACACACAATTTGGCAGCCAAATGGCTACACAGGACCCCAGCGCTATCTCACCCGTTACGGTGGACGGATTGAATACGGAGATCATCATTTTAAAAGCATCCCCCTCATTCCAATCGTCAAAATCAGCCACTGAGGTACTGTCGCCGTAAGGGTTAAACGTCAACGGTATGTTCCGCTTACCCGTTTTCCTTGAAGCGATGCGTCCATCAACTGAGCACACGCTGGTAAGAAAAGCGGTTGCCTGCTCGATAGACATACCCACCTCATTGACATCAATACACACCGCCGAGCCTGCAGCATTCTTTTTAAACACCTGAGCATTCAGAACTACCGGCGGCAAAGAGCCGTCAAATACCGGTGTGAACGGCGACGCGGTCGATGCGGTACGCTCAAAGCCCAGAGCGTCCCCAGTGAACGACAAGGTGGGAAGCTCGCCTACTACAAAGCCCTCCAGCGCCATGGCAGCAGTACGGCAGCCGTGGTACTCCTCACGCTGCAAATTGCCCCAGAAAGCCGACAGGCTCCAGGTCGTATGACCTGTATCAGCGCCCTTAAAAGTAGTCGATTTAGAAATCACAACTGAGTTCGAAAAAGCCCCTGCTGTATTGCCAGGATACACTGTAATATTAGCGGCCCCCCCAGTTGTATCAACTACCTCAATGAATTGTACTTGGTGATCTCCACTCTCAAGTACAATAACGCCATCTCCAACTGCATAGTCCCCAATATCAGCGTCCTCAATTTCAAGAACTGTTTGAGCGTTACCTACTGCTTTACTCGTATTTTGAGTGGCAATGGTCGTTTTACCGCCCAGCAGGCTCTCCAGCAAAGTGTCAACGCCCTGAGGAGCTACGCCCTCGACGCTTGAGCCCTTCATCTCGACAGGAATAGCGCCTGTGCCTGTTTTCATGCTGGCCCGTGGATCTGCTTTGCCAAAGCCGCCTGAGAAAATGGCCCTTTCTTTGGTTTCACGGCTAGGGTCAGTATCAAACCCATCCGTTTTCGGCTGTATATAGCCGTCTGTCCCGCTGGCAGGGGCCTTATACGTGCCCTCCACTGTTTCCTCGACCACCGCAATGACGGTATTGGCTCTGATCATATCACCCTGAGACATGGCGTACTCCTTAAGTTAAAACTGTAGTCCTGTATTGGACGGGAAAATCAAATCTACTTACTACAACATTGCCCTCATCCAACAATTCAGGCGCAAGCGGTGACGGCGTCAGCACTTGTACGACAAACGTATCTAAACCCAGCTTGGTATGCACCACGTCAGCCGCGATGTCTGCAAGCTCATTCTCTAAATCGTCCTCGATCACCGTAACGGCGTTCTCGTTCTTTTTCTGTACCACGTTCTTTGACAAGATCACCTGAAAGGCTCTTTCAATGGTGGTCGACTTAAAGACCGTGGCATCAGAGGGCCCGCCGCCAGAAATAAGCACGTTATAACCTCGGTTTGCCTGCTTGCGTGAGATCTTCTCTATCTCACGCGGGTATTCCATGACGTGCCAGGTGGCGCCGAGCACTGCGGCCACCCTGTCGAGAATGGCCTGCCTGATCTCCTCGACCTGCTTAACTACTGCGTCCGTGGTCGCGTTCACAGACGCCGTGGGCGAGCTTACGCCCGCCGTGTTTGAGGCCTCTATAAAGTAGAACTGCTTCGTACCCACTGGCAGGCCTGTATCCGTAAACGTCTGGACACCCGGGATAACGCAGGCCACTAAAGTGCTGGCCCCAAAGCTGTCGGTCAGGCTCCTGTAAACGTTATAAGTCACACCGTTACTGTCCACCCAGGTAACCTTGATCTTAGAGGAGCTTAGGGCCACAGCTGCTGGGCTGGTCGGGTCGTTAGGTACAGCAGCACCAGCTGACGTGGTGTCCGTCGCGCTCGGGGTAAAAGGGGACAACCCGCCAAACTCGTTTTGAGTACGCATGAAGAAAAAATGAGGAGTTGAAGACGCAAGCCCTGCCGCTGTACCAGCTTGTCCGCCCGGCAATGCCCAATCAACTGGCAACGCCGCCCCGCTGCTATCGGTCAAGCTTTGATAAAACAGATTTCTAGCCGTTGGCCCATTATCCGTCATGGTCAAATCAATCTGGCTACTCGATGCCGTGACAGCTGTTATAGCGTCAGGCGTGTCCATTGATGGAAAGTCCAGGCCCAAAGGACTTACAGATACCACTCTTAGATATTTCAACTGACCGGATAATGCCAATGTGGTGACAGCAAAACGCCCAATCCAGCACGTTGTTACCGTGCCAGTCGCTGCGCTTGTTGCGCTTGTTTTTATTAAACAATCGTCTAAATAAATATACCGAGTAGTCCCGTCAAAACCAAAAACCAAATGATGGGTTGTATTGATAACAGCATCACCCGCTGATGTGTCTACTGTCCCACCAACATCAATCCACCGAAAAGCACCTGAAGGGAGTATCTGGAAAGACCGGTTTCCTCCGTCTGCTCTATTAAATATGACGGGGGCATTTGCAAAGGATGTCGCTTCAAAATAAACTTCGATACGCCAAGCGCTTAGATTACTAAACGCAGTATTAAACCCGGCAGAGGTTGTATAATAATTTGTATCCGTAAACGGGCCAGCCCAGTTCGTTCCGAATGGGGGTGTAGGACTAGAGTTAAACGGTACAGTGCCGTTTTCTACTGCGTCCCTACTGTTCCCGCTTGTATCTGTACCGTCAGCCTCTAAAACTAATAGCAGCTCTGTATTTGCTAAAATTGTCGGCATTACATAGCCTCTACAGTCCCGCCAATGGGCGAGGGCACATACTCAGATGCAATAGAAAAGACCAATACCTTAGCGCTTTCATTCTCGACAAAGTAAGCTACTGGAGGCGTCACCTCAAACATTACTGTCAGAGGAGATGTTTTCTTTTCAAATGTAAGTCTAAACCTATTCACCTTAGGTCCTCGACATGAAGCCGCCAGCGTCAGCGCTCAGCTCGTTATTGTCAGGGATGCCGTCATCATCGACGTCAATGCTTAAGAAATACAAGCGCATTTGATTACTTGCAGCAGCCTCAGCCTCTTTTTCTTGCATTTTCCATATATCATCAGGGCTGTTTGACTGGTTATGGTAGATCTTCTCCAGCGCCTTAAAGACCGCAGCCTGCCGTATCTCTTGCGTGGCATCAGCAGCGCCTTGCGCTGGTGGCTTGGTGCTATCGTTTGCCATGCCGAAGGAACCACCAGCACCGGGCATGAAGAATGCCGTACCAAATGCTGCGGGCAAGACGTTGGTTTCGTCCTTCATTTTCTGAATGGCTTCTTCGACTGTGATGGTTCCCTGACCAAGCTGGATGCCAGCTTCGAGCGGACCCTCAAGATACTCAGTCACTGCTTCTTGCAGTCCGATCAGGGCGCGAGCCTTGACACCAGACACCTGCTTGTCAAAAAGTTTCAGCAAGCCCTTCAAACCTATGGAGTTCAGAACGCCAGCGCCTGCCAACATCATCAGGAACGGGACAA